>JGI994J12354_10003742_pt1 | contig 14040 bp, 7 predicted proteins | sample IntmicLarv3ML3BL_FD_12354 | JGI IMG/M metagenome (IMG submission 12354)
GTCGGCGTCTCGACGACCCGAGATACGACTTTACTGCCTTAAAAGCATTTTTTTGCAACTTCGGTGACGATTTCGGTATGTCGAGGACGCCATACCCTACAAGTTTTGAGACGTTTATTACTTAAATGCTTCTATTTGTTCACAATTTATTAATTCATGCGTTTGTCGTGGCGGATTTTTTAATTTTTATTCACTTTCTTTAAATAGTATGTTATAATGAAGTCGCATATATTAAAATGACATAAAAATGAAGAGGTGACACAACTTGAAAAAACATAAAATTATATGCCTTATTACTGTTTTCACAGTTTTGCTTACAAGCTTTTTTGGTGCACATGAAGTGCGTGCCGAAACTTATGATGAATTGGTTGTAAATCAAGAAATTCAGGCGGACTTTTCAAATGTCATAAAAGGCGATGTTAACAGTGACGGCAAAATTTCAGCTGATGATATTGTTGATATAAAAAAACACATTCTCGGTATAAAGAAGCTGCACAGCGATATCGTAAAATTTTTCAGGATAGATGAATCTGTACCGGATTTCGGAGTAACAGACCTTGTAAGGCTTAAAAAGGAAATCGCGGGCGATGTTGCAAATGCAGTAACAGACTTGGTTATTAACCCGACTGCGCTGATTCTGGAGAAATACCAGAGCGGGCAGCTTTATGCAAATATTCTTCCGTCAAACGCTATTACAAAGGACGTAGTATGGCAGACAACCAACGCGAATAAAGTAACCGTTGACGAAAACGGCTTTATATTTGCAAAGGATGTAACAGACCCGGGAGCACCGGTTACAATCACAGCTATTTCAAAAGTTGACGGAACCAAACAGGGCACATGTGAGGTTACCGTTGTTGCAAAGACAATAAAAGTAACAGAAGTTGTTCTGTATCCGACAGTAAAGGTTCTGGATCTTGAGAAGGATGCATTGGGGTATACGCTTATACATCAGGTTCTTCCGACTGACGCAGACGTTAAGACAGTTGAATTTACTTCGAGCAATCCTGACGTTGCGACAGTTAACGCAACTACAGGCGTGGTATGTCCGGCAGCAATAGGAAGCGCGATTATTACAGTTACAACAGATGATGGTCAAATGACAGCAACCTCAAGGATCGTTGTTGTAAACAATATTAAAGCGCTTTCACTCACTCCTGACACCGTCCGGTTTAACATGTATGACGGACCGAAAACACTTACGGTTAACATGTCGCCTGAAAATGCTACAAACAAGGACGACCTGGTATGGAGTTCAAGCAATCCGACCGTTGCACAGGTTGTCAATGGTACAGTTTATCCGGTAGCAATAGGAAGCGCGGTTATCATTGTAAGTACAATTGACGGCGATGTCAAAGCAATATGTGCGGTACAGGTAATTGGTGATAACGAATATATTTCTCTTAATTACTCTTACTACAAAGGCTTTGTAGGAAGCAGCATGATGATTATTTCACGATCACATTCGTTTGACGATACAACAGTATTTACAAGCGGAAATGAAAATGTTGCAAAGGTTGACGATACAGGCAAAGTAACCTTTGTAGGTGTTGGTAAGACAACAATCTATGTTAATCAAAAGGATCCTGACGGTCATGTTATTAACGGCTACTGTGAAATCGAGGTTATACAGGAAGCTGCAAGCATTGTAATTACAAAGGAAATCACAACAACAGTAAGCAGATCAGTATCAATTGAACACAGCATCATTCCGTCAACAACCACAGACAAAACCATTACGTGGATTTCAAACAATCCTGAAATTGCTACGGTTTCTTCCGAAGGTGTTGTTACACCTCATAAGAGCGGTACAGTTCACATCACGGCTAAGACAGCATACAGCGGCGTTTACGATACTTGTTTAATTATAATTCGTGAAAATCCGGCACCCGAAATTTCTGACAGTCCTCTCAATACTCATATCACTATCTTCAGAAATCAGATTATCGACGTTAAGGGCTTGGCTGTGGCTGACGACGGATCATTGACCTACGAAACCTCTGACACGGCTATTAATGTTACTAAGTACGGTATTGTCAAGGGACTCGACATCGGAAAAGGAACTGTTTTAATCAAGGATTCGACCGGTAAGGTGATTCAGCAAATTATTGTTGATGTAACCTTCAAAAGCTACGTAGAAACAAATCCGGCTTCGGCTGCGATTAAAGTAGGCGAGTCTTTTAAGATTGAAGGCAAGCTTGCATCAAGCGATCCTAATGCCAGGCTTGACTGGACATCTTCAGATTCTTCAGTAGCTTATGTTGACCAGGAGGGTAATGTTACAGGGCTTAAGATTGGAGTAGTTGTCATCACAGCAACAGCTGACGACGGCAGCGGTAAGTACGACCAGACAGTAATATTCATCTCCGGCGCTGACCCGGGAATAGATTAAGAATACGCCCTGCGATGTTGCTTTTATCAAATGAAAAAGCGGTGCCGCAGCACCGCTTTCCACAATTATTAACTCTTAATTATTAATTATTCACTGCAACGCGTTTGTGCAGCAAACGTGTTGTGCGTCACGCCTCAAGGAAAGCGATAATATCATCAAGAAGCCCCATTGTTTTGTTAAAGCTCTCTTTAAGCGCTTCAAACAGGCTGTCCTTGTTTTCGCCTGTGACATACTTTAAATCGGCCTCGAGGCTTGCAGCAGCCTCCTGGATGTTAACAAGGGACAGGTTGGCAGATGTACCCTTAATCGCGTGAATCTCTTCCAGAGCCTTCTGAGTGTCTCCTGCGGTCAAAAGCGCTTCAATGCTGTTAACTGCCTCGGTATTGGTCTGGAAGCGTTTGAGAAGCTTTGAATAAAGCCCCTTGTTGTTCATAAGGCGTCCCAGGCCTTCCTCAAGATTAGCATAAGGCTTAAAGGCTTCTGCGCCCTCGGAAAATGATGCATTTGTTCCCATTTCGTTTTCTCCTTTCGGTATATACCTGTTTAATTTTTTAAATAAGTTTGTTTTTAAAAACATAGCAGTCAACAACCGAAGTTTAAACCATTATACTATATAAAAAGGTCAAAAGCAAATGAAAATTTCAACATTTTTTTAATTATTTTCAAAAAACAGGTTGACAATAATGCAAGTTTATAGTATTATATTTTTCGCCGCATGAATTGAGATTTTAGTAACAAATCGCAGTTCAGGTATTTGGGGGTATAGCTCAGCTGGGAGAGCACCTGCCTTACAAGCAGGGGGTCACAGGTTCGAGCCCTGTTGTCCCCACCAAATGGCCCGGTAGTTCAGTTGGTTAGAACGCTAGCCTGTCACGCTAGAGGTCGACGGTTCGAGCCCGTTCCGGGTCGCCATTTTTCCTTGTGTGCCGTTCATACGGCACACGCGATTCTTTTTGCAGGTTTGGATATGCCTCTGTAGCTCAGTCGGTAGAGCAGTGGACTGAAAATCCACGTGTCGCTGGTTCGATTCCGGCCGGAGGCACCAACAGGGCAATGTGCGGATGAATATGCGGATGTAGCTCATCTGGTAGAGCGCCACCTTGCCAAGGTGGAGGTAGCGAGTTCGAGCCTCGTCATCCGCTCCAAGGGTTGCATAATATGCAGCCCTTTTTTCCAAAGTAGCTTCTGAAACCCTTTTTACAATCATATACATGATAAAAAGCGGCGTAAACAAGCTGAAACGGCGCCATAGCCAAGTGGTAAGGCAGAGGTCTGCAAAACCTCCATTCCCCAGTTCAAATCTGGGTGGCGCCTCCAAAAGTATGAAAACCGCCGTTAGGTGGTTTTCTTTTTTGTAAAATAAAAACAAAGGATGGATACAAAAATGGCTAAAAAACAATTCAAGGCGGAATCCAAACGATTGATGGAGCTTATGATTCACTCCATCTATACCAACAAGGAGATTTTTCTGCGGGAGCTTATCTCCAACGCCAGCGACGCCTGCGATAAGCTGTACTACCAAAGCCTCACCAGCGACATCACCGGCGTGCTGCGGGAGGATTTCAAAATCAACATTGACATTGACAAGGAAAACCGTACCCTTACCATAACCGACAACGGCATTGGCATGACCAAGGAGGATTTGGAAAACAATCTTGGCGTCATTGCCAAGAGCGGCTCCTTAGACTTTGTACAGAAGAATGAAAGCAAAGAGGATATCGACATCATCGGCCAGTTCGGCGTGGGCTTTTACTCGGCCTTCATGGTATCTGACCGTGTTATAGTAATCAGCCGCGCTATGGGCTCCGATGAGGCCTATCGCTGGACGTCCGAGGGCGCTGACGGTTATACCGTTGAAGCTTGCGAAAAAGAATCTACCGGCACCGAGATTACTCTGCATATCAAAGAAAACGCTGAGGAAGAGTCCTACGATGAGTATCTGGACGCCTACCGCTTAAAGGCCATCATTAAAAAATATTCCGATTACATCCGCTATCCCATTTTAATGCCGGTGGAAAAAAGCAAAAAGAAGGACGACAGTCCCGAGGACAAGCCCGAGTGGGAAAGCTACACGGAAATTGAAAAAATCAACAGCATGATTCCTCTTTGGCGCAAGCAGAAGAAGGAAATTACCGAGGAGGAATACAATCAGTTTTACAAAGACAAATTCCACGATTACGAAAACCCCATGAAAACCGTGCATTTGTCCACTGAGGGTACCGCTACCTATCAGGCGCTGCTTTACATTCCCTCCCGCACTCCTTATGATTACTACACCCGTGAGTATGAAAAGGGCTTGCAGCTCTACGCCAGCGGCGTTATGATTATGGATAAATGCGCTGATTTGCTCCCCGATTACTTCGGCTTTGTCAAGGGGCTTGTGGATTCTCAGGATTTGTCTTTAAATATTTCCCGTGAGATGCTCCAGCAGGACCGTCAGCTCAAGGTTATTTCCTCCCATCTGGAGAAGAAAATCAAGGCTGAATTGGAATCCATGCTGAACAATGACCGTGAACAATACGAAGCCTTTTTTGAGCAGTTTGGCCGCCCCATCAAGTACGGCGTATATTCCGATTACGGTATGCACAAGGACTTGTTGCAGGATTTGCTTCTGTTTAAGTCCTCCGGAGAGAAAGCAACTGCCACTCTGACGGAATATGTGGAGGGTATGAAGGAAGACCAAAAATACATTTATTATGTATGCGGCAATTCTATCGACCACATCAAAAAGCTGCCCCAGACCGAGGCGGTTTTGGACAAGGGCTATGAAATTCTTTATCTGACCGATGACATTGACGAGTTCGTCATGAAAATGCTCATGAATTACAAGGAAAAGGAATTCCGCTCAGTAGCCGGCGGAGATTTGGGCTTTGAAGAAGAAGCCGCCGACCAAACCACCCACACGGATTTGCTGGGCTGTCTGACCGAGGCGTTAAAGGACAAGGTCAAGGAGGTCAAGGTGTCCGCTCGTCTGAAAACCCACCCGGTGTGCCTGTCCAGCGCCGGTGATGTGTCTATCGAAATGGAAAAGGTGCTGCGGGCTATGCCCGATTCTGACGGCAAGGTCAAGGCGGAAAAGGTGCTGGAAATCAACCAAAATCACCCCGTGTTTTCCAAGCTGGAAGCCTTGTATGAAAAGGACAAGGACAAGCTTGCCAAATATGCCGAGCTTTTGTATACACAAGCCCTTATCATTGAGGATTTGCCCATAGAAGACCCCGCCGCCTTCTCCAATTTGATTTGTGAATTGATGGTAGACGCGTAAATTTGAAAAAGAGGACTGACACGGTTGTCGGTTCTCTTTTTTTGTGAAAAAATGTGCGAAAAAATTCAGAAACGGCATTGCTTTTCCTCTTAGCGTCAAGTATACTTAAATTGATCATTTATACCAACGAAACAAAGGAGGCCTTGGGAGTGAAAAGGGGTTTAGCTCTGCTTCTAATAATATCTCTGTTATTGACTGCTCCATCCTGTTTTCGAAAATCAGTCAAAACGGTGGAAAGTTCTTCCCACCCGGCGGAAAGCTCCCAAGCTGACGTTGCTTCCGGAAGCAGCTCTATTTCGGAAGAATCTTCACAGACGACTTCCGAGGTGGTTTCAACGCCCCCGGCAGCCTCAAAAGCGCCGCCGTCTACGCCGCCTCCCCCGCCGCCGCCGCCTGCCCCGGAGCCGGAGGCTCATTTTGAAATGGCCTTTTACAATCTGGAACAAGCATATACCCGGAGGGTAACAGAAATAGCCCGATCTAAAGAGTATTCAAATGCCGTCAGCCGTCATTGCTATAATGCCCTGAGTGCTGAGGACAAAACGATTTACAACAAAATTCACGAAGCGGCTTTGCGGCTGCAAATACAAATCAATGATTTGCCACCGAAAAACCAAGCGGATAAATACTATTATGTGTTGGAGGCCTATCTTTTTGACAATCCTGACGTTTTTTGGCTGAAGCCATGGATTTACTACGGCATTAACAATCTGCCGTCAGGGCCAAACTATTTTGTCCAGCTGTATTACGATTTGGATTTTGATTTTCAGGGCGATATGTTTTCTTTTCCAGATCAGCATGTAAAGCTGGTTGACCGGGCGGCGGAGGAAATCAAACAAAAATCCGCCCAACTTTCGGCCGTACTGGAAGAATCTATTGCCGTTTTCACGCCGGAAGACGGGGTTTATGAGCGGGAGCGCAAGCTGCATGACTGGCTGGTAAGCAGAGTTACATATGATTATGCCGCTTTAACTGACCGTGACAGCCGTCCGCGGTGCGATGATGCGTACGGCGCACTGATTGTACGTACAACGGTTTGCGTAGGGTATACCCATGCCATGTCCCTGCTGCTTCGGAACGCGGGCATTGATTGTATAGCGGTTGGCGGTTATGCTGACGGCGGAAGCCATATGTGGAATTTGGTAAAGCTTGACGACAGCTGGTATCATGTGGACGCCACATGGAATGATTGGGAAAAAGACGGCAAGCAATATATAGGAAGAATCTATTTTAACGCTGCCGATATGGACATGTTTTTTGACCATAGCTATCATGAATATTATGTTTATGATCCGCCGGTCTGTTACATGTCGACATATGATTTTTTCATTTATGAAGAGTTGTATTTTGCGCAGACAGGTATTGATTCTATTCAGCAATTGAAGCAAGCCATTCTCCGGGCCGAAAAAGAAGGCTGGGCCATTATACCTATTAAACTGGGAAACAGCATAAGTAAGGAAGAGTATTTTGGCATTTTACACGCGGCTGTTTTCGCGGCCAATCAATCCTTGACCCAAAAGATAAACTATGACAAAAGCCTTTATTATGACTATTATGACCCATGGCGTGTTTTATACTGTTTTTTCGTGTATTTCCCGTAATATCAAATGGAGAATGCACTGTTATGACGATACATTCTTCATTTGTGCATTGATTTTATCCATGCAAGGGGTAAAATGGAAGAAAAGAACAAAGGAGCGGTTATTTTGAATATGGAAAAATCGGTTCTGGGCATTGAATTCGGTTCCACCCGAATCAAGGCGGTATTGCTTGACGAACATAACAATCCCATAGCCAGCGGCGGCTGCAACTGGGAAAATAAATTTGAAAACGGTGTGTGGACCTATTCTCTGGAGGAGGTAACCGTAGGTCTGCAAAGCGCCTACAAAGCCCTTTGCGAGAATTTAGGTCAAGCTATCACCACCTTGGCGGGCATGGGCATTTCCGGCATGATGCACGGCTATCTAGTCTTTGACACGAAGGACAATCAGCTTTGCGAGTTCCGCACATGGCGCAACACCATCACACAGGAGAGCGCCGAAGCTCTTACCAAGCTTTTTGATTTTAACGTGCCCCAGCGGTGGAGCATAGCACATCTCTATCAGGCCATGCTTAACAAAGAATCCCATGTGCCTCAAATTGCCCGCATGACCACTCTGGCCGGGCATATCCATTACTTGCTCACTGGTGAAAATGTAATGGGGGTGGGGGAGGCTTCCGGCATGTTTCCCATTGAAAACAACCAATTTCATCCCCAAATGGCAAAAGAGTTTCAGAAAAAAACCGGTACCGACATACTGAAAATTTTGCCTAAAGTGCTTGTGGCAGGAGAGGCGGCAGGCTGTCTGACCCCAGAGGGCGCAAAGCTTATAGACCCCACAGGCGTTTTGCAGGCGGGCATTCCCTTTTGTCCTCCCGAGGGTGACGCCGGGACGGGTATGGTAGCCACCAACGCCATTGCGCCCCGTACAGGCAATGTATCGGCGGGCACCTCCATTTTCGCCATGATTGTGTTGGAAAAAGCCCTTTCAAAGGTGTATGAGGAAATTGACGTGGTGGCCACGCCTGCGGGCTGGCCGGTGGCTATGGTTCACTGCAACAACTGCTCCTCGGACATTGACGCATGGGCGGGTCTTTTCCGCGAATTTGCCGGACTATTGGGGCAAGAATGCTCCACAGGTCAAGCGCTTGACCTGCTTTTTGAGGCATCTGTGAAAGGCAATGTTGATTGTAGCGGTCTGTTGGCTGTCAACTATTATTCCGGCGAGCATATCACCGGCTTCAGCGAGGGGCGTCCTCTCTTCGTCCGTACGCCCGATGCGGAGTTTAGCCTTGCCAGCTTCTTTAAAACCCACATTTACAGCGCGGTGGCCTCCCTCAAAGCGGGACTTGATATTCTGGAGGGGGAGAAGGTTAGCATTGACCGGCTGTTGGGCCACGGCGGCTACTTCAAGGCCAAGGACGTGGGGCAAACCGCCCTGGCGTCAGCCTGCGGCGTGCCTGTTTCGGTGATGGAAACCTCCGGTGAGGGCGGCGCTTATGGAATTGCTCTGCTGGCGGCGTATGCTGTCAACAAGCAAGGAGAAAGCCTTGATGAATACTTAAACGAAAAGGTGTTCAAAACCGCCAAAATCAGCACGGTAACGCCCACAGCAGAGCAAACAGAAGGTTTTGCCCGGTATTATGAGCGGTTTGCAAAGGGCCTTGCCATTGAAAAGGCCGCTGTGGAGAATTTGCACTGATTGTATGCTTATTGCAGAGCGGGCTCATAAGGAAGGGAGAGTGAAAAATTCACTCTCCCTTCCTTTAACTATGTATTTTTAGACCTGTAATATAATCAAGGCTTACTTTATAATACTTTGCCAATTGAATTAACATGGAAAGAAAAATGCTTATATTATAAAAAGCCAAGCATAAGTTGTACTTCCTGCGAATATACATTCACCAAAGATACATTGGATGAATAACGAATATCGTAGGAGGAAACTTAAGATGGAAGAACGGAACATTTACAAGGACATTGCCACACGTACAAAGGGTGATATTTATATCGGCGTGGTGGGGCCGGTGCGCACCGGTAAATCCACATTCATTAAAAAATTCATGGATACCTTAGTGTTGCCCAATATTGAAAGTGATTTTCAGCGGGAGCGGGCTATGGATGAGCTGCCCCAGTCGGCGGCGGGACGCACCATTATGACCACCGAGCCGAAGTTCATTCCCGAAGAGGGCGTCAATATTTCGGTGGAGGACAACGCAAGCTTCAATGTGCGATTAATCGACTGCGTGGGATATATTGTCCCCAGTTCCTTAGGCTACATTGAGGGCGACGAGCCCCGCATGGTCATGACTCCGTGGTTTGACGAGGAGGTGCCCTTCAATATGGCGGCGGAAATGGGAACCCGCAAGGTCATTGACGAGCACTCTACCATTGGCCTTGTCATCACCACCGACGGCAGTATCAGCGACATTCCCCGTGAGGAATATGAGGAAGCCGAGGAGCGGGTCATCAACGAGCTGAAGGAAATCAACAAGCCCTTTATTGTGCTGTGCAACTGTATGTACCCCAACACGGCTCACTCCAAAGACCTTTGCGAAAGCTTACAGCAGAAATACGGCGTACCGGTGCGTGGTGTTAACTGCCTTGAAATGGACGAGAACGAAATCAAAGGGGTGTTGTCATCCATTTTGTTTGAATTTCCTGTGAAGGAAATTGTTATCGACCTGCCCAAATGGCTGACGGCTCTGGAAAGCGAACACTGGCTGAAATCCACGGTGTTTTCCTGTATTAAGGAGGCCGCCTTTAAAGTCACCCGTATCCGTGAGGTCAACACCATACTGGAAAGCTGCCGGAGCTGCGAATTCATCGAAAGCGCCGCCATGGCAGAAGCGGATTTGGGAAAGGGCAGCGCCCGGCTGTCGGTGTCCATAGAATCCCACCTGTTCTACAAGGTGCTGTGTGAGCTGACCGACCTTGAAATCGGCAACGAAACCGATTTAATGTCCTCCATGATGGAACTGGCTCTCATGCGGAGGGAGTACGAGAAATTCAGAAACGCCATTGACGAGGTGGAGGCTACGGGCTACGGTATCGTTATGCCCAACATTGAAGAGCTTACCTTGGAAGAGCCGGAAATCATGCGCCAGGGCGGCAAATACGGCGTCCGTCTCCGTGCTTCAAGCCCTTCTATTCACATGATGAAAGCCAATATTACCACTGAGGTCAGCCCAATCGTAGGCAGTGAGAAGCAATCTGAGGAGCTGGTGATGTATCTTCTCAAGGAGTTTGAGGAGGACCCCACCAAGATTTGGGAGTCCAACATTTTCGGCAAATCCCTCCACGAGCTTGTGAACGAAGGGCTGCACAACAAGCTGTTCCGTATGCCCGGCGACGCCCGTATGAAGCTTCAGGAGACCATTGAGCGCATCATCAATGAAGGCTGCTCCGGCCTTATCTGTATTATTTTGTAATCCCGGGGATTGCGTTGCCGGCTGTTTTATGGTTTAATAGGTTCAAACCAAACAGGGAAGAGGCTGACACCTTTGCGTGTCGGCCTCACCTTTATATTTCATAAAAAGAAAATTGGTTATTTAAGAGCAAATAGCCGTGATTGCCGGGGGCGGAGTTCGTGTTGTTCAGTGTTTTTTGTGCGGGCAAAAACTCTTGCGTTTTTTATGAAAAGTGATATAATTTACGATAAGGCAAATGCGGTGTGCGCAGTTAAACGGGAGGTCTCGGTATGGACAACAGAAATTCATTGTTTCTTGATAATCTCAATTTTATTATTTCGGCCACAGGTATCGGCCTTTGGGATTGGGAAATCGATACGGGAAAGATCATGTACAGCCCTGAATGGGAAGCCATTGCAGGATATGAGCCGGGTGAGCTTGCGCAAACTACAGAGGCTTGGAACCATCTTGTTTTTCCGGAGGACATGCCTGCCTTTGACAAAAGCGTCGATGCGCATATAGCGGGGAAAACGCCTTATTATACAGCCGAGTTCCGGATGCGGAAAAAGGACGGCACTGTGGTTTGGGCGCAGGACAAGGGCCTTGTCACGGAGTGGCATCCCGACGGACGCGCCAAACGCGTTGTGGGCGTTATTCAGGACATAACGGCGCTGAAAAATACGGAAAATAAATTGTCTGCTCAAAATGATCAGTTCGACTTTGTGGCCCAGCTTTCCGGTTTGGGTACGTGGGACTGGAATCTTTTGAATGACAGGATGTCTTATAACGACGAGTATCTGGAAATGCTTGGCTATCAGCAAAGCGGCATACAAGGCACCCTTGAGGAATGGAAAAGCTTTGTCCATCCCGAGGATTTGAATACCGTCCGTCAAAAGCTGGATGACTATATAAACGGTAAAACGGAGGAGTACACCTGTGAGGTCCGTATGCGCCACCGGGGCGGCCGTTACATCTGGATAGCCGACATGGGCCGTATTGTGGAATGGACTGAGGACGGCTCCCCTGCAAGAATTTTGGGCGGGCATCTGAATATAGACCATATCAAAAGAACAGAAACAGAGCTTCAGAGCGCTCTGGCGGAAATTGAGGAATACAATGAAAGCTTAAACGAAAAAATCAAAGAGGGTATTTCCCAGTTGGAGGAGGAGCGGCAGGCCAGTCAGTCCCTTTACGATTCAAACCCCCAGATGAATTTTGTGGCTGACCGTAACTTTCAGGTCATCGACTGCAATCCTTCCACACTTGAATTTTACGGCTTTACCAACAAAGAGGATTTTAAAACAGGGCTTCTGCCTAAAATCAACCAAGCCATTCTGAAAGTCATGCCCAACGGACTTCCTTCCATACCGGTGGCGCAGCGCTTTCAGGACGCTGTGGAGTACGGGGAAACCTCCTTTGAAACCGTTCTTAGATTTGACGAAGAGGAAATTCCCTTTCAGTTTGTTTTGAAACGGGTTCCTTACAAAGGATCGTGGATTATAGCCGTATATCAAACTGACCTTCGCAAGCTTAAAAAAGCCGAAAAGGATTTGGCACGGCAGGGTAATCTTTTGTCAACCGTTAACGCCGTTGCCTCACGGCTTATGTCAGTGGAAAACGAAGACTTTTCCCGCTCTATGATTGAAAGTCTTGCCATGCTTGGAAAAAGCAGCCGCGTGGAGCGGGTGACCATGTGGAAGAACTATACAAAAGGCGAAGAACTGTATTGTACGCAGATTCATGAGTGGTGTGATGGCGTTGATTCGCAGCACGGAAAAACACACACCATAGATATAAAATATTCCGATGTCATTTCCACATGGGAGGAACCCCTGCGCAGGGGAAAATGTGTCAACCGCATTGTAAAGAATTTGGCACCTGTTGAACGGGCGCAAATGGAAATACAGGGTGTTGTTTCCATGCTGGCGGTGCCTATTTTTATACGGGGTGAGCTTTGGGGCTTTGTGGGCTTTGACGACTGTGTGAACGAGCGGGTTTTCACAGAGGCGGAGGAAAGTACGCTGCAATCCGGCAGTATGCTGATAGCCTCGGCGCTGCTTAAGGAAGAAATGACCAGCAATCTCGTGGCGGCCAAGGAGGCGGCTCTGTCAAGCGCCAATGCGAAAAGCGCCTTTCTGGCCAATATGAGCCATGAAATACGCACACCCATGAATGCCATCATCGGGATGACCACCATTGCCAAAAGTGCGGATTCTGTCGAAAAAATAAATGAATGTCTTGACAAAATCTCCGTGGCTTCCAAGCATTTGCTGGGAATTATCAATGACATTCTGGATATGTCAAAGATTGAGGCGCAGAAGTTTGAGCTGACCTTTGAGGAATTTGACTTTGAGAAAATGGTCAAAAATATCTGTACCATGACAGCCAGTAAAATGGAGGAAAAATGTCAAATCTTTGAGCTGAGATGCGACCCGAAAATTCCCAAAAATCTGATTGGCGATGAGCTTCGCCTGTCGCAGGTCATTACCAATCTGCTGAGCAACGCCGTAAAATTCACGCCGGAGCACGGCACCATACGCCTTGAAATCAATCAGGGACTTGAAAAAGACGGCAGGGTGGAAATTATCGCCGACCTGACCGATACGGGCATAGGGATTTCTCCCGAACAGCAAAAATCCCTCTTCAACGCCTTTGAACAGGCTGACCGGGGCATTTCCCGAAAATTCGGCGGAACAGGGCTTGGATTGGCCATATCTAAAAATATCATTGCGCTTATGGGCGGAAATATTTCCGCAAAGAGCGAAATGGGCAAAGGCAGCTGTTTTTCTTTCAATGTGTTTATGACCAAGGGCTCGGGGGAGGAAATTGTAGGCGAAACCGTAGAGGACGCTGTTTTGAACGAATACAATTTTACCGGCCGCCGCATTTTGCTGGTGGAGGATGTGGAAATCAACCGTGAAATCATCATTGCCCTGTTGGAAGATACCAATGTTTCCATTGACTGCGCCGAAAACGGACGGATTGGCGTGGATATGTTTTTGGCTGACCAGGATAAGTATGATTTGATTTTTATGGACATTCACATGCCGGAGATGGACGGGTATACCGCTACCAGGGCGCTTCGCACCGCCGGGAGCACGCGGGCCCAAACCGTACCCATTGTGGCCATGACGGCCAATGCCTTTAAGGAAGACATAGAAAAATGCCGGGCGGCCGGAATGAACGACCATGTGGCCAAGCCGGTGGATCTCAAGCTTCTGCTGGAAAAGACGCATAAATATCTGAAATAATCAGCGCCTCTGACACTCCGGATACAATGTCAGAGGCGCCGTTGTTTTTTAGATAGTGTGGACATGAGACCAAAACGTCCGTCTTTTGGCAAATTTTCCGCCAATCTGCGCCTGCCTTTAAGGGCAGTTCAAGTTGTCGTTCGCAAATGTCCTGAAATCGGACGAACGACTGGGTCACAATG
>JGI994J12354_10003743_pt1 | contig 14036 bp, 11 predicted proteins | sample IntmicLarv3ML3BL_FD_12354 | JGI IMG/M metagenome (IMG submission 12354)
CGTACAGCATTCCCTCGGCGGCGACAGTTTACCTCAACGGCTCGTTAAGCTCGCAGAGCGTTGCATTGAAGGTCGGAAACTATATACGTATCCGTTTCTCCTCGAAAAACGAGATTGAAACCGTATATGTCTATGACAACCTCTCCACCAAAAACGGCACGTTCGTTGACCTGGAGGAAAAGGTGCTGACCGTTAAAGGTTCGGGTAACGCGACAACCGAGCTTATTGCAAACCGTTTCACGCGCTTCCTTTCCAACGGGAAGGTCGGCGACATCAACGATAAAATCTCGACCGAGGGCGTTCACACCGTCGAGTATGTCGTCGATTCGTTCGGCAACCTCATAACCGCGCGGCTCATCGGCGGAACACGTACTGTTCGCGCCATTCTGACTTCGGTCACCGGCTCGAACGTCACTGTCCGCACATTTGACGGTACGACCCAGACCTACACCCCAACCGCAACTACGAAAATCACCATTGACGGCGCAGACGCGAAGCTGACAAGCTTCTACTACGGCTGCTACGTCGAGGTTATAATCTTCACCGACACCGGCGCAGTTAGCAATATCGCAGTGGACAGCAAGTCAACATATATTCAGGGCATACTCACTAACACAACATCCACCACAACCTCAAGAACTGCCACTATCAGCGTGACCGGCAGCTCATCCTCCGTCTACAATGTCTCAAGTGCCGCAGAAATTTACTACGAGGACAAGGCCACTGCGCTTTCCTCGCTGCCGCGCAACTCGTTCGTTACGGCACAGCTCTTCGGAAACCAGCTCGTCGCCATCGAGGGATACACCGGAACGTCAACAATTTACGGCACAATTACCGCCATCACCTACGGTACAACCGTCCTTATCTCGGTTGACGACGGTGCGGGTACAATCCACAAGCTCTCGTTCGACATCGCAAGCCCGCCGATTATCCGACGAGACAACGCCGCTTCCAGCATAGAGCGTCTGCGCGTCGGCGACGAGGTAACAGTCACAAACCAGTACTCGCAGGTCTACCGCATTGACGCTGTTTCGAAAACCGCGAATGTCAGCGGAATTTTAACCAGCATAACGCAGAGCACGAACGGCTACTCCATCACCCTGAAGCTCAGCGACGACACGACCGAAACCTACTCTGTACCGTCCTCCGTAACGGTTATCGCAGACAAAAACTATGTTTCGTTCTCGGTTCTGAAACCCGGCTACAAAATTTCGGTTGTCGTCGAGGGTGACGCGGTTACGACAATAGTCATCGACCAGTCCGTCGCCACAACGACCGAGCTTAACGGCATTGCGCTTGTCATCAACAGCTTTGAGCGTACCATCCTCATGCAGCAGAGCGACAACTCACTTGTCACCGTTTATGTGCCGAATCTCGTCACGATTATGACCTCGAGCGGCGCGTCGGTAACGCTTGCGAATCTTGCACCCGGCAACGTAATACAGGTTTTCGGCGCGTATGACACAAACCTCGCTTTTGTGGCGACGCTGGTAATAAAGAAGTAAATAAAACCACGGAAAAAGGAGGAGCGTATGCTCCTCCTTTATTTTTCAGCTATTTATTTCAAACAGTAAACAATAAATTATTTAACCACAACCCGTGCGCGGCCGAGGTTGTACGCCCGCGTAAACGGCGAATTATTTCTGGTGCAGCGCAGTGAATAGACCCGAATTTGAGGGAAGTAAGTACCGGCCTCGTCGTAGGTATGGCTCGCATTTGCAGCCCACGACCCGTCAGACTGCAAATCGAAATTCGCAGCGGTAAAGTTTCCGTTTCCGAGGAAGTCCCACTCGGCGCCGGCGATTTCGCCCGTTCCCTTCGGAACCCGGATTTTCGCCGACAAACTGACGGATTGTCCCTTTGTAACATGCGAGCACGCAAAACCGTCGGCTGTCAGACAAACTCCCGGCTGTATTCCGCCGCGCATAGCCGCATTTTCCTCCAAAACAATCTGACTGCCAGCCACTTCGTAGACCGTTGACACGGGCGGTTCTGTGCCGTTTTCCACCCACGCGCTCAAGTCCAGCAGCGCCTGCGAAATTATACCGCTGTAATCTACAAGCCTATAGTTTAAGTATGTGAAAAAAGCATCGTGAGCTCCGTGGTGATCTGCGTTTTCGTTGAGCCAAATGCGGAAGTCGCCGCTGCGCCCAGATTCGTCAACTCTCCTGCGGTAATAATCTCCGTCCACCGGAAACGCGTCCAAATCCATCAAATTTGTGACGACAATGCACTTGTGATTTATTTTCCCGCTCCAGTTGGAGCCGCCAGAGGTCATAAACGACGAAGTTTTTGCGTAGTGTTCACCCTCCGTCTGGGCATAAAGCGGATTGCCGTCGGAGTCCCGGAGGTGATCCCATGTCAGGTATGTCGAGCCCGGATCCTTGTGCCTGTGGTATGAAATTTTCGCGAGAGCTCCGGCGCTGACTCCGCGTTCACGCAGATTGTAGAACACTTTTCTAAGCTCCGGCGCGTACGCCTCTAGATACCCTGGCTCGTTCCAGAAAGCCTCCGTATACTCGGCGCTTAATTCGCCTACGGAATTTAGACCCTCAATCAAATCGGGGCGGTTATAAAGCATGAACAGGTACTCGTAGTTGCCCCATGCCTTAAGCGACAGACCGAGTTTTGTAACTTCGTCCAGAATGTCGCGCTCAAGCTCGTTCAGCTCAGCATAGGGGTCGCCGCGCCCGCCCGCTCGGACGGCATCGGCAATAAGCGGGCCTTTTTCGTCCAGAACGGCGCGCGCGAACCACCTTATGTCGAAGTTTCCGAGTGAGGCCGACGCCGCCGTGATAAACGGAATTACTCCGTCCCACACCGAACCGGTGCTGACCTCAAGCGCGCCGATGGACTGCATGGAGCCGCCGCTGCCGCCGTATAGGTATCCGTAAATTTTACCTTCATAGCCGTAGAAATTTTTTGCGACTGTTCTTGAAACGTGCGCGGCGGAAGCATGCGCAACATGACCAAGAAGCCCCTTTTGCACGGTTATAGTATAGGCGCCGCTATCAGCGTAGAACTCCAAATCCTCGCGGACTGCCTCAAGCCCCAAAAACGGGTGCGCCCGCTGAAAGAAACGCCCCTTCCACAACTCCTTCGGCGGAAGGTAGATATAGAACTCGGCCTCGTCACCCTCCCCGAACCGACCCGAAACGCTCACAAACGAGGTAAGTGTGTCAGTACCGGCGGAGGCGGCAACCGCGCCCGCCCACATGGAAGCCTCTTCGTTCAGCGGAACAGCGGAGAACTCTTCTACGGAAAGGATTCGGGGAGTGCCTTGATTTAGGCCCTCGGTCGGTGCGTAGCCCTGTAGCAGCTTTTCAGGATACTGGGAATAATTCATTTGGTATGCCTCCTAAAAAAATATGTCTGACTTCTAACTGTTGTACTGTGTCCTCAGTTCGCCAAGAACTGTTTCATAAACGTGCCTGTCCTCGCCGGACAAGCCGGAGAGGACTACGATGACAGGCATACCGCCTGCCATAGCATACATCGGGTTTTTGGTTATGCCCGGTTTGCGCTTTTCGAGCATTTCGACTGCTTTTTCGTCGCTAAGCAGGTTACCGAGAAGCATTTGCGGAGTGTACCGCACTGCCTCCGGGTCTGTGGACAAAGCACCGATACCAAAACGCGCCGTCCGTGTATCCAAATGACTGTCCAAAGCGCGGCCTAGCGCCGCAACCCTTGAAGCGAAGCGCGGATCCGCGAGTTGGTCATACATCTCACCGGGGTTTTCGCCAAGGTCATAGAACTGCTCCGCCCGCGCGCCCCTGTCATAGCGGACATATTTGCCGTGTTTGTCCACAGCCATTATACCGTTTTCGCACTCGACGACAAGGTTTTCGCGCACTGTAAGTTCCTGAGTGCCCTGCGCCCTGCCCTTCAAGGAGAAACCTTCGAGGTAGTCCGGAGCTTTTATTCCGGCGTAGTCCAAAATTGTCGGGAACAGGTCAAGGCCGTTGCACACAAGCCCGGTTTCAAGCTCGCCATCCGCGCCGCCGACGCCCTTGATAAGCAGGGGAACGCGGCAGCACTCTTCGTACAGGCACTCCTTGTGCTCCATTTTGTGCGAAGCGTCCATGTCGCCGTGGTCGCTCGTAAAAATTATGACCGTGTCGTCCCACCGCCCCGATTTTTCCAAGGCATCTAGCAGCTTTCCGATTTGCCCATCAACTTTCTCGGTCAGCGTTTTGTACGCCCAACGGTGTATCCGCCAACGTTCGTCGGAGTACTGCTCGCGGGCGCGTTGCTTGAAGCTCCGCTCCTCCTGCAAGATGGATATAGCCTCCGGCTCGTCAGCGGCGGGCAGGTAGTTTGATGGAAGCGGCGGGCAGACTGTGGCGAAGAATTCCTCCTCGCTCATGCCCACGGGCAGTTTTTCCGCTTCACGGCAGGTGTCCACTTCGGCCTTAGCCTGTGCGAGCGCCTCGGCGGGGAAAATGCCCTTGCCGTCGTGCCCCGCCGCGTCAAGAATCGCCATATAACAAATATCGTGCGGATTTATGAAGGACGCAACCATGGCAAAGGGCTTGTCATCGCGATAATTTTGCAGATAATCCGCAAAGTTGTCGGCAAGTTCATCCCGCTCGTCTTTGCACAGGTTATCAAATCCCAGCGCCGTTGCGGTCGTGAACGGAAAGTGCTCCTTGCCTCCGTACACGGCGTTGTAGCCGCCGTTTTTCAAGAGAGTACCCAGCCCGTTTTTTTCAACCTCGTCAGGCAGACCCGGAGACTCCCGCCAAAAGTCGTTGCTGCGCACAGCGGCGTCCCCGGGGTAAAGCCCTGTAAGAAGGCTGAACCGCGCTGGCAGGCACACGGGATTTGTGCAGTACGTTTTGGTGAAGCGCACGCCGGCGTTTGCGATTCTATCCATGTTCGGTGTGCTGACATGCGGGTTTCCCGCGCACGACATCATGTGCGCGCTCTGTTGGTCGGTCATAATCCATAGAATATTTGGTTTTCGCATATGAATTCCCCCTGTTTTCTTTTGCTAAAAGCGGTATTTCCGCATTGTTTGCACAGATGTAAAAAGAACAGCCGCGCCGCGTCTGCGGCGCGGCTGTTTCAAGCGCGTTGCTGTCGGATATTTTACTGGCCGCGGTTCATGTATCTGTCGCAGGCGGCCTGCTTAAGGGAGATTGCCTTGTCGATGTTCATGTTCTTTATCTGTGCGACAACGTTGTCCCATGCGCTAAGCTCAAGCTGTCCCGTGATGATTTTTACGAGGTTTTCATCGATAAGCGTCTGGACGTCGCCCATGATGTTGCCGAAGTCGGCGCTTTCCTGCGAAGTCATGGAGACGCTTGTGCTGATGACATAGTTGTCGTCATAGTCGAACTCTTTCGACCATATTTCCTGCGCTTCGATTGAGCTTTCGGATATGCCCATTTTGGATTCTATTCTAAGGCGCGGCCATGCCGGACCGTATGCGTAAAGCATACCGATATCCATAAGGCTGTCGCCGCGGTCGGCGTCATAGATTCCGTCCATAAATGTCGGTTCGCCGTCTATAATTTCGTAACTGAAGCCCTCGATGCCGAACGCTGTCAGCATGGCAATTTCCTCGCTGTAGAAGAAATCGAAGTAGCGGATGGCAATTTCGGGATACTGGCAGACTGTGCTGACAAAGCCGTAGACGTTTCCGACATAGTCGATGCCTTCCATCGTGCTGTCAATTTTGAATTTGTCATTGGCGTTCAGGCGGGGTGACGGAATCGCCGTAAGCTTGAAGTCCGGGTTTGTGCTCTGACCGAAACTTGAAGCCATGTCTATCATCGAGTATACTTCTGGCGAAGCGGCCCAGTCGCCGTTTGCGAAGTTGCCCATTACCATGTAGAACGCGTCACGGGTGTAGAAGTCGGGGTCAATAATCCCTTCCTCATACCATCCGCGCATGAGGGTGAGGTATTGCTTGAACTCGTCGGTTACGGGGCCGTATTCGACCTTACCGTTCTTGTTGTAGAAATCGGCCTTTGTGCCGAAACCGGCTGTCAGTGCCTGGTGAGCGCCGCTGTCCATCATGAAAAGGGGAGCAATATTTGTCTTTTCCTTCATGGCGAGAAGCATATCATGCCAGTCGTCATAAGTGACGGGGAGGTTGGTGATTCCGGCCTCTTCCATCCAGTCCTGACGCACTACATATCCGAGGAAGCCATAGGAGGGGTCGTTGATAGCGGCAAAGGTGGAAATTCTGCTGTCGTCGTCCATTGTGCCGCGCATGATATTCGGGTTGGATTCTCTCAGAGCCTGATAGTTCGGAGCATATTCGTCAATATAATCCGTGAGGTCGAGGAAATATCCATCCGCCACATACTGCGACATGCTACCGGTGAATGTGGGGTTGACGATGAGGTCCGTAAGCTCGTTCGAGGCGATCATAAGGCTGAACGCTTCGCTTTCACCCGTAGAGGACGGGTGCTGGAACTTGAGGTGGACGTTTGTCATTTCCTCGATTTTCTTGTATGCATAGGAATCGTTGAGCTGTGTCATGTTGTTGCCGACTATTCCGGTGGAGGGGAGATAACAGGTGAACTCCAGTGGTTCGTCCACCAGCGGAAGCGCCGGTTTCTCGGTCGGGGGAGTGTCTGTCTCTGTTCCGGCGTCGGGAGTTGAGGATGTCGGGGGAGGGGTGGCGCTGGTTTCGGTGTTGCCGGTGTTGCAGCCTGCCATAATGCTGAACAGCAACAGCAGGGCAAGAAGCAAGCTTGTGATTTTCTTTGTCATGTTCGTGATTTCCTCCTTAATGAGTTAAAATATGTTGTTCTGCACGAAAAATATTGCAGATATCATAATTTTATTTCGCCGGAGGAAATAAGTATATCGTATTTTTTACTTATTTATAAAGTTTTTTACAAGAAAAGAACCCGCCTGTGTCCGTTGCTGTCAAAAAAGTTGTCCGTCGTCAATTTTTTCCCGCTCCCTGTATTTAAGCGGTGTCACGCCGAAATGCCTCTTGAATACGGCGCCGAAGTGACTTTGCGACGGATAGCAAAGGTAGCTTGCAATGGTTGAGATGTCCGTATTCGAGAATTTCAGCAAGTTTGCCGCTGCGTCCATGCGCCGCGACTGGGTAAACTTTTTTATGCCCATACCCATCTCCTGCGAAAATCTGCGGGACATATACGAGGGGTTAGTGCCGACTGAATCCGCCATTTCTTCGAGAGTGAAGGGAACGTTCAGATGGGCGCCAATGTACATGCGGCATTTTTCAATATATGAGCGTTGCACGTTCTGCTCTTTTGCAGTCTGTACACACGCCGCAATGCCTATCATTGTTTGCCGCATGAGCAGAATTATTTCGGGTATGGTTTTGCAGCTTTCCAAGCGCTGTTTGCCTACACCCTGAAGCGAGTAGGCGACATCGGAGCTGAGTCCGCCCTCAATCGCCGCCCGAACCGCAAGGACGAGTATTTCGCAGCAGAGGTATTCGTAGTGCTTAAAATCGTCTCTGACAGTTTTAACAGGTTTGCTGACTTGATTGTTGTTTTTTATACGTTCCATGATAACTTCAGGAGTTCCCTCACGGATTGCGCGGAAGGCCTCGCGCTCATACTGATAGCCGAAACGAATCTGCTCCTGTTCGCTTGTGTCAAGTATGAAGCGCTGGAAGCTTGCGGCAAGAAAATTATCCGTGACATCTTTTTCAGTAACCGCCCATGTGTTGCCCTGCCAGTCGTATTGCTTGCCGGTAAACATGAAGTATGCGAGCGCCGCACCCGCGTGAAAACGTGCGCTTTCGATGTATGGCAGCCGAAAGCTGTCGGAAGTTATGCTGTGGAGCTTCTTGAAATTCTCAGTCGTTTCCGCAGTCGGAGCCTCGAGGGAAACAGGACCGAGGACAATATAGTTGCTGTCTTGGTCCGCAAAGCAACAGTATGCCGCACCGTCGTTGTGCAGAAGCAAAACAGGCGGCGCCGTCTTTATATCAACGATAAACCACCGCATACGAAGCTCAATGTCGGTAAGAAACGGGTCGGAGGTCTCGTCGAAGCCGGTGCAAATCATCGGATAGCTGTCCGTTTGGATAATGCAGTGTACGGGAATGCCGGTATTTGCAAACAGGCTTTCTGCGATATAGCTTATTTTGCTCATATCCATCCAATCACCTCAGTTCGATAACGCGGCTTGTGTGGTTAATTCCTTTTGGCCGAAGACTTACAGTTTTTCCAACGCGGCGCAGATGTATCGCCACACGCGCTCAAACGACGAAAGGCTCATACGCTCGGACGGAGTGTGGCAACCTTCCATAGTCACGCCCATCGCAACTGCGTCAAGCCCGTCGAGCTTGGCCGAAAACAGTCCGCATTCCAGCCCCGCGTGGACGGACTCAACCTTGATTTCACGTCCGAAAAGCTCGCGGTGGCACGCGCACAGCACGTCGCGCAGCGGCGAAACTTCACGGTATTCCCAGCCGGGGTACGCCGAACCAGCCTCAGCGGAGAAGCCGTGCTCCGCGGCGAGGGAAAAGACCTCTGCGCGCATTTTTTCCATCGGTTCCTCAACCGAACTGCGGAGCGAGACGGTGAAGCTAAGCTTCCCGCCTTCGGATTTCGCAACACCGAGGTTCAGCGACGCTACGACAAATCCGCCGGCCTCCTCGTTTTTCAACTGCACACCGTTTGGCAGAGCACAGATAAAACCGCTGACAGCCGCAGTGTCGGCGGAGGAGAGCGCACCGCACGCTACATCGGAAAAATCAAAACTTATTGTCATATCGGGGTCGGTTTCGCCGTATTTCTTTGCAATTTGGCCAAAAACTTTCTCAATTTCGGCGGCTGCCGCCGCCCGCGCCGCCTCGTTTGTAAAGCGCAGAGATGCCGAGGCGCTGCGCGGAATCGCGTTGTCCGCCTCGCCTCCCGCTATGGATGCGAGAGAACCGCCCGCTTGCCCGGCTACCTTGATAAGTTCGCCGCAGACCTTGATTGCATTTGCGCCGCCAACGCCGATTTCCACGCCGGAATGTCCGCCGCGCACACCCTCGATAGCAAAGCTCAAATCCGTGCCGGAGATGGTTGCTGTTGAAAATTCGCGCTCAAGCCGCAGGCGCATTCCGCCCGCACAGCTTACGGTAAGGGTTCCTTCCTCGCCGTTGTCGAGGTTTATCATGCGCCGACCGCTTAACAGGCTGCCGTCCAGCGCCGCCGCGCCGAAAAGCCCTGTCTCCTCCTGCGTTGTGAAAACGCATTCGAGCGGCGGATAATCCACCGTGTCGGTGTCTAGCAGCGCGAGCATTATCGCCACGGCGACGCCGTTGTCCGCGCCGAGTGTCGTATGCGCGGCGTTTAGCCAGTCGCCGTCAATTTGTAGGGATATGCCCTCGCCCTCGATGTAGCTTACGGGGTCGGCGTATTTTTCAAGGTTTGGCGCACCGTCCGCGACAGCGGAAACCATGTCGGTGTGACCCTGCAAAATCACAGGCGCGGCGTTTTTCCTGCCGTCCTTTTTGATTATTACGTTGTGGATTGCGTCGCGGTGGTATTCAAGCCGGCGGATTTTCGCAAAGTCTGCAAGATAGTCCGCAACCCGCTCCTCGCCGCCCGAGGGGTGCGGAATTGCGCAAATTTCCTCGAAAAAGCGCAGAGCGGCGGCAGGCTCAAGGTTTTTTGTGATGTATTCCATCAAAATTCCTCCAAATGCAAAGCGGACGCGGGAAACCCTCGCGCCCGCTTTTATTTTAACTGTTACTTAGCTTAATTTACGCACCAAAATGCTTCGACCCACCCTCGACCATGCGCTCAAGCAGGTCGATGGCAACGGCGCACTCCTCGGCGCTCAGGTTTTCGCTGAGGTACTCGCCCCATTGAAGTAGATGTCCGCGAATCACCGGCACGAGGGCTTTACCCTTGTCCGTAAGGAACAGATTGTACTGACGGCGGTCGTAGGAGTCGGTTTCGCGCCGGATGTACTCAAGCTCCTCAAGCTTTTTCGCCCCGCGCGCAACGTTGCCCTTGTCCATGAAAAAATGCCCGACAAGGTAGTCCTGGCTTGCGCCGGGGTTGCGGTCAAGCGCGTTGATAAACATGTACATTGCGCCGCTAAGTCCGTAGCGTTTGAGTTTTTCCGCCATGTAACGCTTTCGCAGGCGGTTGAGGTGGGAAATAAGTCTGCCTAGGCTTCTGTTGAATTCGCTGTCCAGTTCGCTTTTGTTCGTTTTCATCGGAAAATCCATCCTTTCAAAAATCGGGGTGGAATAAATTTTAATTGGAAGCGCGTGGAGGGGTACAGCCTGTTCCCTAAAGTTCTATACTTTCGCCTCAACCATTTCGCGCTGAAGTTTTTTCATGCTACGGATTGCGATGACAGCATAGGGTATCGCGAGTGTGAGCGAGAGCGTGTCCGCCACAGCCTGCGCCGAGGCAAGGCCGTATTCGTGCAAAAGCAGCGACATTATCGCAACAGTGGGGATAAAAAACAGCCCCTGCCGCGACAGGCTTAGAAGCGCTGCGCCAACGGCCCTGCCGAGCGCAGCGTACATCATGTTGACAACAATGCACCACGCGTGAATCGGCATTACGATACATTGCAGCCGTATAGAAAACACGCCGATGTCGCGCGTTATCTGTGAAGTTGAGAACTGCGCCATTATCTGCGGCGCGAAAATGCCAACGACAAGCGCAAGCACGCTTATTGCCGAAACGCCGGTAAAGGACGCGAACTTAAACGCGTGCATAACGCGGTCGTAACGCTTTGCGCCGTAGTTGAAGCCGGCGACAGGCTGGAAGCCCTGCCCGTAGCCCAGAATCGCCGAGGTGACAAACATCATTATGCGGTTGACGACCGAAATTGCGGCGAGCGCCTCAACAGAAAATCCCTGCGCCACGTTGTTTGTGACGATGGTCGCAAGGCTCATAAGTCCGTTGCGTAGCATGGTCGGGAAGCCCATTTTCGCAACCTCGGTAATGATTGCCTTTGAAAATTTGATGCTTTTTATGCTGATGCGAAGAAGGCTGTGTCTTTTGAAATAAGGGTAGAGCAGCACGCAGAAGCTGATCACCTGCGAAATTGCGGTTGCCGCCGCCGCACCCTTGACCTCCATGCCGAAGGTGAATATGAAAATCGGGTCTAAAACAACGTTTATAGCAGCACCGACGGTTATGCCTATCATTGAAAACATGGCGCTACCCTCGGCGCGTAGGCATTGGCTTAAAAGGAACTGTGCAGCCATGAACGGCGCAGCGTAGAGGATAAAGCTCGCATAGTCGCGTGAATAACGCAGAACCTCCGGGTCCTTCGCGCCGAGCATGGACATCAGCGGGTCGAGAAACGTAAGCCCCGCAATCATCACAAAAAGCCCGATTCCGAACGCGGTGAAAAACGTAGTCGAAAGTGTGCGGTTCGCCTCGTCGTCGCGCTTTGCACCGAGCAGGCGGGATATGTAGCTGTTCGCGCCGGTGGCAATTGCCATGCCGAACATCTGGATAATCGCCATCAGCGACATGTTGATTCCGACGGCGCCCGTCGCCGCGTCGCCCGGAAGCATACTGACGAAATATGTGTCCGCCATATTGTAAAGCGAGGTTACAAGCATGCTGACGATTGTGGGTATCGCCATTTTAGGAACGAGGCGGGAAATCGGAGTCGTCAGCATCATCGTTCGGCGCGCTTCCTGCCTGTCAAGTGGTACTTCTTTTGCCATATACAGTCTCCTAATATTAGTTGCTTATTTCAACTTTGTATATTAGCACCGGAATGGCGGGATGTCAAGTATGCGATAAGTTACCTTGCCTGCAAAAGCTGTTGCAGAGCGATACATTCTCTTCTCAGATGATTCATGGAAATATCCTTTTCATCTTCTGACAGTCCATCAAATAGAATGCTTCTGGCAAATTCAAGAATATCTTCCAATCTGCGGCGTACTCGATAAAAGGCCATTGCATTTTTGTTGAGTGAGTAATCTGGACGGACGTTTTGGTAACCTGCCGTAAAAGCGTTCCATGCGTAATCGTAAAAGAATCCTTCAGAAAACGAAAACAAGTCCGCCTCTGCCGGGGCGAGTTTTAGGCCCTCCCAGTCCAGCAAAACAAGCTGTTCCGCTTGCAACAAATTCCATCCATGCAAGTCTGTATGACACAGTACAAATTCTGGGCGTTCATCGCAGAGCGTTTGCGCAAGTCCTTTCATCTCATCCATGCCGCAATAAAGATACTCCTGATATTGTATGAGGGCATTTTTCAGATAGGTATCCTGTAAATCTTCTTGAAAAATTAGCTGTGATAAATCTTCACATATTTTTGTATCAAAATCTTCCCTGTTTTTTAGTAGCGGAAAATCCGATTCTTTGTAGGAGTGTAGCTCCGCAACAATTTCTGACAAACAGCGCTGCTCGTCCTCTGTAAGTTTGTCGCTGCCGGGAGTATTTCCCTCAATAAACGGAAACAGGATAAAAACATAGTCGTCGTTTTCAACTTTATATTTGCCGTCCGCTGTAAGAACCGGCGCAACGATTTTCCCGCGCAACCTGTCATTTCCATTCAGCGCTATAAGTACCGGCATATATTCATCGATTCTACTAATCCACTCTTTAGCTGTATGCCTGTGTTTTTCATACACTTTCAGAAAGAAATCCCCTTTTGCCAGGCGTATCCTATATGCTAAAGCCGACCAGCCACCTTGAATTTGCTGCATACTGCAAATTTGGGTGTTATAACTTTTCTCTATAATATTTTTAAACTTCAACATAAGTTTCCCAATTTTCCATGTAGAGTTCATCACGCAATGCGCAACATATACTTGTTATATTGTATTTCTCCGTTACACAGCTATATTGCTTGTTTCAAATCTGCACAGTAGCATAATCGGAAGGGGGGGGGAGCGCTTTTAAAATTCAGCTAATTCGCAAAACGCAACGCCGTCAACGGTCGCAGTTCCCGCGTACAAAATATCGTTGTGTGCGCCTATTTCTGTATAATGCCGCATAACATACTCGGCGGTATGCGGCATTTCGCCGAAAGGCAAAGCGTCGGCGCTTATCCATCTCAGTTCGCCCTCGCTGCATTCCATGTTTATTTGTGTATTTTCACATAAATCAGCAAAATAGTAATAATTTTGACGGATTTCACCGTTTTTCAATCTGAATGTCACATACCGAAGAGCTATATTTTCGAGGTTTTGTTCTGTAAGACCGGTTTCCTCCTCCAACTCTCTGAGGATTGCCGTTTCTGGCTCGTTCAGCTCGTCCTTTTCAAAATGCCCGCCAATCCCACACCAGGAGGGTGAAACGACCTGCGACCCGATTCTGTAAAGCAACAGGTACTTTGGGCCCTGCTTGATGTATACACTTGCCATATTACGCAACCTAACCAGCATCTTGCAGTCCTCCGTTATACATCGCTTTTCATTCCATTATACCATCAAAACATGATTTGCACAATCATCAAAAGTCCAAGCCCCGGCAATCCGAGCACTCCAATAATTGCGGCGTTTATGAGGCTCACCCCGAGCGAAATCCCCGTAAACGACGACACTAAATCCAAAACGACCAGCATGAAAAATCCCGCCGCCGTGTTGACAAGCAGCTTAATCCAGAATTTAAGCGGCGACTTGAACACTTTGAACGAAATTATCACCGCCGCAAGGCAAATAAGTACAGAAAAAACAATCTGACCGGTTGACATTTATTCCTCACCCTTTCAAATTCGCAGGCTTAAAAAAGCCGCAGTTCATCGCGGCATGCGAAAAACCTCGCCGCTCACACAGCCCTCCTCGCGGGCTTTGCGCAGGAGGTAGCTATACCGCGCCTGAAGCGAATTGATTTCAAAAACGCTTGCGTCAACAAGCTCCGGCTCGGAAACCCTGTCGAAAATCAAACGCGCCGACTCCAAAAGGTTGTGCGTCTCGTGCAGCGCGGCGAGAAGCTCGCGCCGCTCCTCGTCGGCGTGTTCGTCCCTTGGTTTTCGCATAAACTGAAATATTTTCATTGAAGCTAGTCCTTTCTTTTAAAAGTTCGGTATTTCATTTATACGAAAATTTTTGCCAAAAATGCCAAAAGTTAAACTGTTTTTTGCGAATTATTCCGTGTCGCCCGGACATAATAC
>JGI994J12354_10003744_pt1 | contig 14035 bp, 20 predicted proteins | sample IntmicLarv3ML3BL_FD_12354 | JGI IMG/M metagenome (IMG submission 12354)
ACGAAAAGTACCTTGTTCCATGATGACTTCCTCCTTCAATTTATCCCTCTATCTCCTACCACATTTCGACACTAGCCCGGTGTTTCCTTCCTACCGGGTCAATCAAAAAAGAAAACTTTTAAAAGCCAAGCGAAAAGAATTGCCCCCACTCCATAGATAATTTCGCTGAAGAATTCCGCCGATGGCAGCCAAGGCCAATCCGGGCGAGGCACTACCATGAGAGCCGCAAAAAGCACAATCATGCTCAGGAAAATCACGGTTTTTTGCAATTTTCTCTGACCTTTTTCCAAATTGTGAATCCGGCTTTGCCACTCCAAAGCCAATTGCACCCTGAGTTTACCACTCTGCAAATCGCTGATGAGCTGCTTCACTTCATGAGGCATCCGAGTCCAATCCTTGATAATCTGCCGCCCGGTCCCCCAGCCTTCTTGAAGTAAATTAACCGGATGAAGCCGCTCCGTCAGAAGCTTCCAAGCATAAGGCTCCGCCACCGAGAGAATATTAAAATTCGGCACTAAATTTCGAATAACCCCTTCCAAAGTCATTACCGTCCGCCCCAAAAGTGCCATATTCGGCGGTATTCGCACCTGATGGCGAGCTGCCACTTTCCAAAGTGCCTCTAAAGCCGCACCAATTTGCAACTCTCCCAAAGGCACGCCGTAATATTCCTGCCGAAGCTCTTCCACATCGCGGCGAAGTGCCTTTTTATCAACTTTGCCACTTACAGCACCCAAATCAATCAACACATCGGCAATCCCTTGATCATCATCCATCAAAAGGCAAATAATCAAAGACGACAACGCCTGACGGAATTCTTTTCCCAACCGCCCCAAAAGACCGAAATCCAAAAAGACGATCGTATTTGGCGGGCTAACCCAGACATTCCCCGGATGAGGATCCGCATGGTAGTAGCCATATTCCAGCATCTGCTTAAGCACCGTATGAATAAGCTGCTCAGCGATTTTCTCGCAATCTACCCCAGCCGCAATCAAAGCTTCCTTATCATCAAGCCGAATCCCTTTTACATGCTCCATCACCAAAACCTGGCTTGAAGAAAGATCACGATAAACATAAGGAACCCGAACCTGTTTTTCTTTTTGCTGAGAAATCCTCAAAATATTAATCGCTTCTCGCTGATAATTCAGCTCCTCATTCATCGCCTCGGAAAATTCCTTCACCACCTGGGTCAGACTCATGCGACGAGCCCATTCCCAGCGCTGCTCTGCCAATACCGCCAGATCCGCCAAAATGACCAAATCCGACTGCACTCTCAGCATAATATCCGGACGACGAATCTTAATCGCCACCTCCGAGCCATCCAAAAGCCAAGCCTGATGCACCTGCCCAATCGAAGCGGCACCAATCGGCTCATCCCGAAAAGAACGGCAAACCTCTTCAATCGGCCTACCCCAACTTTTCTCCACGACCTTACGGATTTCTTTCGCCGGAACCGGCGCCGCCTCTTCCTGTAATTTCCGAAGCTCTAAAATAATTTCTTCCGGCACTACATCAGAGCGGGTACTCAAAAACTGACCGATTTTCACAAAAGTCGGCCCCAAATCCTCTAAAGTCTGGCGAATTCGCTCCGGCAAATAAGCAATATCCTGCTCATCCAGCCTGCCGACCTTAGCGCGCCGATAAAAGCCCAAAAGCTCCCCCAGCCCCAAATCGTGGACAACAAAGCCAAACCCATGACGTGCCAAAACGCGGGCAAGCTCACGATACCGCCGACCGGGGTTAATTGTCCGTTCTGCCATGGCACATCTCCTTTTTAAAATTTTATCTGACTTATCCCAACTTTTTATACTTCCCTTTTTAAAAGGAAAAGTCCTCTTTCGAGGTCGCAATCTTTTTTGGCATTTCTTTGGCAAATCTCAGCCAAAAGAGGTACAATTAGACAAATGCTATGTATAAGGAGGCCTTCCCATGACAATTTCCGAAAAAGCCAAGCAAGAACTCGGACTCCTTCAAATCTACACCGGCAACGGCAAAGGAAAAACCACCGCCGCATTAGGACTCGCCTTCAGAGCCAGTGGGCACGGGCTTAAAATCCTCATCGGTCAATTCATGAAAGACACCGGCTACTACGGCGAAGAAATCGCTGCCCGCAGCATCCAAAACATCACCTGGAAAACCTTTGGCCGCCACGATTTTGTCAATCTCGCCAAGCCGGAAGAAATTGACAAAAAGCTCGCCCTTGAAGGCTGGGCAGTTGCAAAAACAGCACTCAATTCCGGCGAATATGACATGATTATCTTGGACGAAGCCAATGTCGCACTGGCCTGCCACCTGATTCCCCTAGAAGAAATGCTCGAAGCACTCCAAAACCGCGCGCCCCATACCGAAGTCATCCTGACCGGTCGCTATGCCCCCAAAGAACTTCTTGAAATCGCCGATTTAGTCACAGAGATGACAGAAATCCGCCACCCCTATGAAAAACAACTTGAAGCGCGTCAAGGCATCGAATACTGAAGCCCGGCGCCATTCGGAAGGGCCGTCAAAATTTGCGGTCCTTTTTTTGTGACCTGAACCGTATGCTCAAATTGCACCACCCAGCTATCCCGCGGTGTCGTCAATGTCCAGCCGTCTTTTTCGTCCTGCTCAACAAAGTCATCTCCCTCGGAAATAAAAGTCTCAATCGCCAACACAACCCCTTCGGGTAGACGATAGCGGTCACTTCGATCCAAATAATTCAAAATCTCACCGGGCGCTTCATGAAGAGTCCTGCCGATACCATGACCACAAAGATTGCGGATTACTGTAAAGCCCGACTGCCGTGCTGATTGATAAATCGCTCCACCGATACGATGGAGAAAAGCCCCGGATTGAGCCTCTAAAATGCCCCTTCTAAGAGCCTCCTCCGAAGCTGCTAAAAGCTCTTGCCGCCGCTCAGTAGTCTCCCCGACAAATACGGTCGCACCGGTATCACCGCAATAGCCATTATGCAGCAAAGACACATCCACATTGACCTTATCTCCCGCTTGAAGTATCCGATTGCTCGGAATACCGTGAGCCACAACCTCATTGACGCTGATACAAGTCCAACCGGGAAATTCATAAAAATGAATCGGTGCCGAAATTGAATCATGCTCCTTCATCACTTTTTGGGCAATCTCATCAAGCTCCAAAGTCGTAATTCCCGGCACAATTGCATCTAGCATCGCCTGCCGAACCACCGCACAAATATAAGAAGCTCTGTTCATTCCTTCTTGATCTGCGGAAGTTTTAATAATCATGCTTCAAGTGCCTCCAATAAATAAAAAATATGCCTTTCCATTATACCCCTTATTTTAAGAAATAAATAGACCACTCCGAATTTTCTCCCGAAAAAGAAAAAATCCCGACTAAAGCCGGGATCATATTTATTCTTCTCTTTTCCGGACACTAGTGCCCCAGCCACCATACTGACCGCCCAAATGATACGCCGCCTCAAAGAGTTTGCCGCTCTTTTGATTGATTGTAAGCAAATCCGCTTTTTGAGTACAAATAATATGGGTCTCCCAAGAAAGCTCACCCATTCCTTCTTTTTCATCATAATCAAAGACTTCCCATTCTTTGCCCCATTCATTCATCCACTTCGATACCGAAAAGTCGTGCTTTTTCCCGATTTTCAAAATAGGCATAGTGATCCACCGATCGCACGATTTCCGAGTCATCTCCCTGCTCACTGAGCCGCTCTACCAAATGACGATTTTCAATCATCTGAACCTGCCAAGGATTGGGGTACAAAAATTCCCAATAAGTCGCCCACTTCGGCTCCTCCTGCTGATGAATCTTATAAATATAATCAAAAGGCACCAACACTTCTTCGACGATTCTCGAAATCCCCGTCGTACTCGGCACATAAAAAAGCAAATCCCGCATTCCGCCGCCGGTCACCCGGCCTACCTGAATCCCCTTCGCTTTTTCACTAATCGCTACCAAAAGCTCTTCTTCAATTTCACAGAGTACCTCATACTCATCCTGATTAATAAATTCGCCTCGCCCCACAGGCTTCTGAAGAGCAATCGACACCGCAACCAACCAGTCCATTCCTGCTAGAGGCAATTCATCGGCAATCCCCAAATCCAAAGCAATCAAAGATACCTCATTTTCAATCGGGCAAACGTAAACTTCCCATCGTCCGCGCATAGCTACCTACTCCTTCACACCTAGTCCTGTTTTCATTATACCGATAAAAAGGTCACAAAAAAAGCCCTCTTTTATAAAAGAGAGCTTATCTTACTTTCGGATTTGGAAAATAACGACCATTAATCATCATCACATACATTCTATCATAATTATTCGACAAGCGATCACGATAACCGGCAATCGTAACTTTCCGGCCCCGTAAATTGAGAAGCTCCTGCCACACCATATCAACCGTGCCGTTCTCATCATAATCACTTGCCCGAATCCGCTCAGAACCCAATTTTAGTTCCATACCATTCACATAAAATTTATTACTCCGAAACACAAGCACCCCGGTCTCCTCCACCGGATCAAATAAATTAGGCTTAGCAAATACACTACTTCCCAGCAAGGTAAGCAGCAATAAAGCCAACAGGCAAATGCCAATTTTTCTAATCCTCATCTTCCACCACCCCATATCAGACCGAAAGCCCTTTACTTATTATAAGAATACGGAGAAAATACTGTGATTTCAATACAAAAACATGATTGTTACCAAATAATTCACATGGAAATTACCATTCATTCACAAATTCCTATATCAGGATAGCGGAAAAATCCTTTTCACGCAATATTCTTCATATTTTGTTCCGTTATTGTAATACTTTTGTCATTTTTATAAAAATTTTTACTCTACCGGATTCCCAGAGCTTTCTCCCTCCCCATTTAAATAACCCACCTAGCGTGGGAATACCCCAATAGTTGACCCCTTTCAAAATCCACATACAAAAAAAGAAGCAATCTTCTTGCTTCTTCTTTCATTCTATTCATTTCTAGCCGCCCCAGCCACTTCTACTTCCGGTTCACTTGGCTTAGCAAAAGTCAGATAAAAGCACAAAATCAGCATCGCCGGCGGAAAAAAGGCGAGAATTCCCAGCCACTTCGGTTTTCGGAGTGACACCAATCGCTGATAAACCACTGGCAACAGAAAAAGCATATACACCACAATACCAATCGACTCGACTACTGTCACGCCACCTGCTTGAGTACCCGCCAATTCAGGATATTGCAGACAAGACCAACAGAAAGTAAATACCAACAGGCTCCAAATCAAAAACACTACGCTCATCAACTGCTTACCCACTCTTCTCACTCCCTGCACCATTTTCTTCTTTTATCATAACACAAATTCACTGCTTCGCGAAAATCATCCACAAAGCATTTTCGTCAAAATCTATTTTTTTCTTTTTCTCTATATGATATTGATTATCATTTTCATAAATGCTAAAATAATTAGGTAATCAGATTAGTCAAAAAAAGGAGTGTATACGATGGCAACTCGCCGTACCCCACGATTCAAATTATCCAGACACTTAGGAGTCAATATCTTTGCTCATCCAAAAGCCATGGCGCGGACAGACGAAAAAGCCCGAGCCCGAAAAAAAGTTTCCGAATACGGACAACAACTTTTGGAAAAACAAAAAATCAAAGCCTACTACAATATCCTGGAGCGGCAATTTGTCCGCTACCTGAAAGAAGCCCAGCGCTCCAAAGAAATGACCGGTGCAGCACTTCTCAGAATGCTCGAATGCCGCCTTGATAATCTGGTCTATCGGCTCGGCTTCGCCGGCTCAATTCGTCAGGCTCGCCAGCTAGTCAATCACGGTCATTTTCTCGTGAATAACAAAAAAGTCGACATCCCTTCCTACGGCGTTCAGCCGGGCGACCAAATCACCCTGCGAGAAAAATCCCGCAAAAATGAGATGCTGATGGACAACATGGAAAACGCCACAGCGATTACTTATCCCTATCTGGAAAAAATGAACGATTCCTTCAGCGGCACCCTGACTCGCTTGCCGGAGCGAGAAGAAATCCCCATTCAAGTCAATGAAATTCTGGCAATTGAGCTCTACTCCAAATAAAATTCCCCGCCTTTAAAAAGGAGGTTATCTCATGTCCCCCTATCAAACCCATTACTACTGGGAGCATCAGCTTGAAAAAAATCACTCCTTCTGGAAGCCCATCATGCCTGCCGAGCAGGATTTGAGCCAAAGCATCTTTGTCCATACCGCAATCGTCGGCTATCAGGCCAATCTGCTAGATTTTAATTGGACCTGCTACAGCGAGCCCGCCAAACTGCTCGGCTTCCTTCAATACATCTACCTACCGGCGGCCTTTTATCACTGGCTCAACCCCGAAGAGGAAAATGTCCTGATCCCTCTCATTCAGGCCCAAGAGCTCGCTGAATATTTCCAAGAATTTCCGATAAATCGCCAAGAAAAAATGGCAAAAGAGCTGGCTGTTCTTCAGTCCTTCTGGGAAATTGAAGATCCTGCCTCACTTCTCAAGGTACTTATCGAATTCGCCGAAAAATTCAACCAAACTTGGCAATCCTCAAATCTGAATCTGGGAATTCACATATTCGCCCATACCTCAGAGATTGCCGAACATCTTCTCAAACTTTCGGAATTTCCTGAGATTCTCATAGAAGACTTTGGCATGAACGAGATAGAGCTTAAAAAAATGTGTGCCGAATTTTACACCAATAAAATGATCCGGCGAAATTTTCTCTCACTCCTGCAAAATCGCATCGGCTGCATCACTTAAAATGAAAAAGCAACGCATCATAGCGTTGCTTTTTCATTTTACCCTGCACTTTATATCGCATATCCCCTTATCGTTTTGCCATTTTCATCAGCAAATACAAATCCTCAGTCTTTTCATTCATCAAAGTGATTGAATCCACTACCCCTAGATTATAATAGTAAATACCGATTTTCTCAGCAATAAAATCCAAAAACAGCTCACCACTCAAATTGCCGATTTTCGCCTCAAACTTTTCTTCCAGATAAGCCTGTAAATGCCTAATTGCCTCTGCCCGCTCTTCCTTTGAAAGAGCCAATTCTTTTTCTCCGATTTTCATCTCTTACTCATCCTTTTAATTTCCGCTTCATCCTACCCACCAATCAGCAATCCAACTCCCTTAGAAATTCACTAATACTTTGGTTACTCCGAAGTGAAAAGATTTGATCCAATGGAGTTGGGTCGTAGTTACAGATTCCCAGCATCGCTCCGGCTTGGCTCGCCAAAAGTGGCAATTGATTCGCCGGACTGACTTGAAGAGATGAGCCCAGCACCAAAAAGAGCTCCGCGGATTTTGCATAATCCTGTGCCTCTCGAAAAGCTTCCATCGGCAGGCTTTCGCCAAATAAGACCACCCCTGGCCTGAGCCTGCCGCCACATCTCACGCAAGCCAAATGATTCAAAAAATCGGGCTCCGCTACTGGACTTCCGCAATCCTTACAGCGAATCGCCCCCAGACGCCCATGAAGCTCTATTACATTTTCCGAGCCTGCCATCTGGTGAAAGCCATCCACATTTTGAGTGATAATTGCGGCGATTTTCCCTTCTTTTTCCCATTTGGCAAGAATCTCATGGCCAATATTCGGCCCCGCATCTCTCGCCTGCTCCAGTCGCAATGAATAAAAAGCATGAAAATCCTCATAGTTTTGCCCCATTGCTTCAACCGTCGCCAATCGGCTCGGGTCAAATTTTTTCCAAAACCCGGTTCCGGAGCGAAAATCCGGCAATCCCGACTCGGTACTCATTCCGGCACCGGTAAATACAAGGATTTTTCCGGTTTTCATTTTTTCCTGCCACTTTACAATCGGCTCCATGCCTCGCCCCCCTGACATTCTTTATCTTTTAAATCGATCGTCCTTGCTACAGCGAGACCAAAATGATTGATTCGAACTCCGCGGCGCAATCGGCGGCGAGGTCGGCGAAGAATTATATCCATCAATTCTCCCAAAATCCGAAGACTGCTTTCTCTTTTTCACTTCTCCGGATAAGACTTCTTTTAAATTCTCCAAAGAAACCACACCTTGATTATTTTTTCCCTGATTAAATAATCCTTCCAGCAACCGAAGGAATCTGGGGATTCCAATTACCTTTCGGATAAAAATATAAACGACTACCAACACCCAAAGTAAACTCATAATCTTTCACTCCCTGACCATCTACTTTCTTTATTACATTACTTCTGGATTAAAAGAAAAAGTCCTTTATCCAATTTTGGATAAAGGACTTTNTTGACTTCNCATTATTTAGTGTTAATCGCATCGGAACTTCGATTCAGCACCGGTTTTCATCCGTCACTGCTCGCCTGTCTACGCACACTACTCAGTCTTTTTATTTTTTTACAGATTTTCTTTGGAAATTTCAATTGTTTGGGATGCCGATTCCTGACCGGTTTTATCGGCAACCATCCCTTTGACGAGTTTTTCCAAATCCAAGCCGGATACATTTTTCAGCATTTCCGGCGCAGTTGCCATTAAAGAAGTNACATATTTGCTGACTTTTACCGCGCCATCGCCGCCATTGCCTGCATCTACCACAGTCAGTTTGTCGATATTACTCATCGGTTCGGCAATTTTTCCTGCCAAGTCAGGCAACATTTTGACCACAATGTCCAAAATCGCCGCTTCGCCGTATTTTTGGAAGGCTTCAGCCAATTTTTCCTTAGCTTCCGCTTCCGCCAAACCTTTTAAACGGATAACATCGGCCGCCGCAGTACCCTTCGCCAGCTCCGCCTCCGCAGTAGCTTGACCATCCAGTCGCTGTTGAGCCGCATTCGCCTGAGCCTCCGCCTCAATACGGTATTTAATTGCATCAGCTTCCCGCATCTGCTGAGATTTATTCGCTTCCGCCGCCTGCTCGATTGCATAGCGATCTGCATCGGCCTTCTTTTTCACTTCCGCATCATATTGGCGCTCCTGACGCTGAACTTCTTTATCCTGAATCTCAATTTCCCGCTCTTTTCGGACGATTTCGATTTTCATTTGCTCCTCAATCACCATCTGAGAGGAAATCGCCGTCTGAATGTGATAGGCTTGGTCAGCTTCGGCTTTTGCCATATCCTGATCCTTTTTGAAAGAAGCAATTTTCAGCTCTTTTTCCTTGTTGGCCTCNGCNACATGGGTATCCCTCAAGAGCTCTGCCTTTTGGCCTTCTTCATCAGCCAGGGCTTTCTTGACCCTCGCATCTCGAATCGCATCGGCTTCAGCNATATCTGCATCCCGCTTCACCGCCGCAATCCGCGGACGTCCGAGAGCATCCAAATATCCCTGCTTATCCCGCACATCTTTAATCGTAAAGGAAACAATCGACAGCCCCATCTTCTGAAGGTCTTTCGCCGCCACCCCCTGCACCTCTTGAGCAAAGCGATCTCGATTTTTATATACTTCTTCCACAGTCATCGTTCCCAAAATCGCTCGCAAGTGGCCTTCCAAGACCTCTTGAGCTTCCATCCGCAAATCATCGGTAGGCTTACTCATAAATTGCTCCGCCGCTGTCGCAATATCTTCCACAGCACTGCCGATTTTGATAATCGCAACCCCATCTGCCATAACCGGAACACCCTGCTCGGTATATACCTCCGGCGTCGTCACATCCAATTTATGAGAAAGCAACGACAAATAGCCATATTGCTGAAAAATCGGGATAATAAAAGCCCCGCCGCCTCGAATAATCTTTACCTTACGACCATAAACATCGGTCATCACACTACTACCGGTCAAAAAAGATCCGGTGATTACCATTGCCTCATCAGGGCCCACCGTCTTATAGCGGCTCCAAAAAGCCAGCGCCAAAATGATTACTGTTACGATAATTACCGAAATCGTTGTAAGTTCTGCGTTCATCATCATATTTTTTCCTCCTGTTTTCTCTAAAATAGCGAAACGTATAAAACCCCTTCTTCGATTCGATCCACCCGAACCATCTCATTTCTTGGAATCTCTTCTCCCAGAGTGCTCGCAGCAATTTGCGAAGTATAGCCACCGGTCATTTTTACCAACACCTCGCCATATTTACCAATCCCAATGGGAGTGATGATCTCCCCCTGACGACCCACCAAATCATGAATGGAAAAAGCCATCGAATTTTCAGCCTCCCGCATCGGCTTTAAATAAAGGAAATCAAAAAGCAGTGCAACCACCAAGCCCGACAGCATCGCAAGTGCCGCAACCATTACCGGCTCCCACCCTCCATAAGATGTCAAAAGTGAGCCGGCCCCGCCCAAAACGGTCATAAAAGTTACCAGCACCGAAAAATTAAACGGCCCCTCAAAGGAAAATACCTCATCAAAAATAAAGATGAAAATTGATAATATCAAACCAAGTGCCAAGACAACTGTATAGATATCCATTGCCATCACCTCCAAAAAGAAGATTTCTTTTTGCGCCATTCATCATAAGAAAGCCCTCGGTCGGCTTCCTTGACGTTGCTCTGATGGGAGGCCTTCTGCTTAGAAGGTCTTTCCTGCCTGGCATTTTGCCGTTCTTGCCGCTTAGGCCGCTCCTGAATTCGCTCCAGTCGTTCCGATCTGGACTCAGGGCTTGGCTTTGGTACTTCCACCAACGTCGGCACCGGAAGTGGCGGCGGCGAAACCTGAGCTTCAGACTCCAATTCCGAAGCGACCTCCAATACCCCATAGATAGCCGTCGGCGGCGGTGCCGGGTCACTGTGAGGGGGCTGCCACGACTCTGCCGGTCGATCCATCCGATGAGGGCGGGTATTTACCGATTTTTCCTCCTCATCTTCATCACTCTCAGGGGAGCCTAAAAAGATTTCCACGATTTCTTTGATAGATTCTCTGGCACACTCCGAAAATCCGCGAACCTCCCCTTCATCGGACATCTTTACAAATACATTAAGCCCCACCAGAAAAATAAGCGGAACCGACAAAAATATAAAAATCATAAAGCCAAACATATTCCCAAGCACAATTATAAAGACTCCAAACCGAAGAAGATTTTTAAATTGTCTACCTTTCATCAATTCCCACCTCCTTTCCGGCATTTATCTGTAAAAATACTTTTACCTTTATACTTATAAAATTAGACAAAAATACTGCTATTCCCTGCCTTATTTCCAAAATAAACCCAATATTTTTACAGGAAATAGATATTTACTTAAATGATTTACACAATCAAAAAATGCCCCTCACACTCTACTTCAGATGTGCAAGGAGCATTTTCATTCAAATATTCACTTATTCTACAATGGCTGTTGTAACCGACGCAGTCACCATCAACTCCCGACACTTCACAATAATATATGCACCAACTACCACATTAGCTCCCAAAGCCTCCGCCCGTTCTTCCATCTCAGTCGATGCTTTTTCACGGTTTCCACCCAGCTCGCCCTCATCACTCTTGGAGCGTCCCTCAGAAACATTAGCCAAACCCGCCGCAAAATCCTTCCGAAAGTTCACTCCGCGAATCACTTCCCCAACAGAGAATCTCCTTATATGCGACTACTTTTTTATCATCTACTGCCGAAGTTGTTGTGATTAGTACTTGCATAGACTCATTTCTTTTTTCCTAAAAACTTGGCTTCCCTTGCTCTGATTATAAGCGGCTTACATCGTTTTATTGCAATTCCCTTATTGTAAACTTTCAAAAATATCAAGTTGACAATAAGGCGAAAATCCCCTACACTAAAGCCACAAAATAAAAAGGGGGATACTTATGATTAGTCAAAATCGTCATCGCAAACAAATTTTTTGTGCACTTTTCGCCGCTCTTACTGCGGTATTTGCCCAGCTCGCCATTCCGGTCGGTCCGGTGCCAATCACTCTCGGCACTCTGGCAGTTCTGACTGCAGGTGCAGTCCTCGGTAGAAATTACGGCGCCCTCAGCATCGGCATTTATGTGCTCTTAGGAGCAATCGGACTACCGGTTTTTTCCCTTTTTCGAGGCGGACTCGGCTTCATCATGAGTCCGGTCGGCGGCTTTACGATTGGTTATATTTTTACTGCCGCCTTGGTCGGTGCCTTTGTAGATTCTAAAGGAATCGCCCCTAAGGTGCTCTTTCCGGCAATGATTCTCGGCAATCTGGTCTGCTACGCTTTCGGTCTGGCTTGGTTTATGCCACTTACCGGTGCTACCCTTTGGAAGGCCTTGACAGTCTGCGTTTTCCCCTTCCTCATCGGCGATGCCATCAAAATCTCTATCAGCGTATTTTTAGTCCAAAAGCTCCATAAAATCGGCTTTCTCAAAAATTGAGTCGCCCATGAAGAAATTAATCCGTCAACTTTGCACCTTCTGGCAAGACGACTGGCAAGGAATTTATCTGGTTAAAATTCATTACGAGCAAACAAAAACTGACGATAATTTTAGTGAGGTTTCCTACCAAAAATCCTTCACCACCGGCAGAATTTTAACCTTCACCTCAAAAAAAGTACAAAATGGCAAACCCCTTCAAAAATTGACCGCCTATATGATAAAGCCCTTAGGCATCAAATCTTCATCAGCTTCAGCCACTTCCTGCCAAGATACAGTTCTCTGGCGAAGCTTTTCTGCCGAAGAAGTTTGGGCTTACAGCGAAAATGTCGGCGATCACAATCAAATTCATCTGGGCGACCGCCCGATTGTTCAAGGATTTTTCTTGTTTGAAGAAATAATTCGTACCTTTCCGGCTATTCAAAATTGCCGAATAACCTTCCATACCCCGGTTCGAGCCGACACACCGATTTTCCTGACCCACTGCCAAAAATCCGGCAAATTTCAAGGTCACTATAAAAGAACGCTCTATTTCAGCGGCACCCTTGCAGGCCCGGTAAAAATTACTCCATCATCTCGCTAAGCTGTTGAAGTATCGCCGCCGACTCACCGGTCGCCTCATCCTTCGTTTTTTCAAAATTTTCCCAAATTCCGTTTACAAACATTTCAATCTGATAATTTTTAAGGCTTCGATCTTGGACATAAGCCAAAATGCCATTCAAGACTTCCACGCTCAAATCCTTGGCTTCCGCAAGCACATCATTTCCGTAATAAATGCAGTCACAAAAAAGAGTTACCGTCTCTTTTGACCAGCCATACTGATCAAACAAATGATACACCAAATAGCGTGGAGCAATAATATGCTCGGAATCATGACGCTTCATAAATTCCCTGAGAATATCAAAATTCTCCGGGCTTGCCAAAGCGAGAGCAAATGCCGCATAACCACCGCAGGGCATACTCGATTCATCATCGCCTGTATCAGTATAATTTGAATATTCCTTGAGGGCGATTTGAAAATATTTTCTCATCAGCGGAAATAGCTCGGTATACTCACTGCAATTCTTGAAAAAACAATTTGTATCTGTCTTGTCAACCTCGGGCAGATAATTCTTCTGAGCCGCTCCAAGCTCAATGGAGTATTTACGGGAAAAACCGTCCTCCAGTTGAGCAATTAAAAATTCCAGCATCCCTTCATAAGCGCTTTGACACTCATTTTTCACCGTGAAAATAACTGTATTTTCCGATGCCCTAGTAGTACATCGAACAAATTCATTCTCAAAAACCGGCTCATCCCGAATTACTTCTGGGACTTTAACTTCCTGAATTTCAGGCTGCTTAAGCACATAAAGCTCGTGACCTTGAATTTGTTGTTTTTTCCAAAAGGTAGGCTCCGCCTCATAACTTCTATACTTTACTGGAAAGGGGCAGACAAAATTGCTGTCTCTTTTCATAACAATTTCAAGACAAAGAGCCCCCTCATCATCCCAAAAATCCGGATTTCCATTCAGTTCGGCTTCAAAAGCCTTCTGAAGCTGCCCCAGTTGCTCCCCGGTAAATGCCGTTATTCGGTTCTTCACTTGCTTTTCCAACTTCATATCCGGCATACCTTGCACAAATGCACCTGCAGATAGAGTATTAAAACCTTCATTGTATAGGATTGACATCCGGAAGCATTTATTCTTATTTTTCTGCTTTTCAGTCTGCTTCCTGGCTTTATCTTTGCTCTGGATAACAAGGTCAATCATCTCGCCGATTATTGCATCCATTTGATTCCCTCCCATAATTAAAATTGTACTATTTATAAAAATCATATCATATAAAATAACTCCCTAACATAAAAATTTTTCATTCAACTA
>JGI994J12354_10003745_pt1 | contig 14028 bp, 14 predicted proteins | sample IntmicLarv3ML3BL_FD_12354 | JGI IMG/M metagenome (IMG submission 12354)
AGATTCGAACTGCGGTCGCAGGATCCAGAATCCCGCATGATTGACCACTACACTATGAGGCTGTTGTATCTCCCCAACACGGGGAGCTTTTAATATTTTTCTACGGTCAGACTTATTCGACGGTCTTGCGCACCTTTGCGAATATCTCGTTGATGTTGCCTACGCCTTCGATGGTCACAAGTATGCCTTTCTCTCCGTAGTAGTTTATCAGAGGCATCGTGTTGTCCCTGTAGACCTTGAGTCTGTTCTTCACTGTTTCCTCTTTATCGTCATCTCTGTGATAGAGTTCCGATCCGCACTTGTCGCAGATGTTGTCGATCTTCGGCGGGTTGTTGGACAAATGATACACAGCGTTGCATTTGGGGCAGCTGCGTCTTCTCGTAAGTCTCTCGACAAGTTCTTCGTCCTTCACATCAAGATTAAGTGCCAGATCCACTTTAATCTGTTCTCCCAATGCATCGGCCTGTTCCACGGTCCGGGGGAATCCGTCAAATATAACGCCCACGCCGTCACCGAGCGAGTTGATCTTCTCTTTCATGAGATTGATGATCAGGTCATTGGGAACCAATGCGCCGCTGTCCATGAATCCTTTTGCTTTGATGCCCAAGGGGGTACCGTTCCTGACCGCTTCCCTCAGCATATCGCCGGTGGACAATCTCACGTATCCCATCTCTTCGCTGAGTTTCTCTCCCTGTGTTCCTTTTCCCGATCCCGGGGGACCGAGAAGAACGATCTTCGATTTCATGTGTTCACGATTGGTTCAACACATAAAAGGATTTCATATGTCAAATCACACTTTTCCGTTCATTATTATGGCCAAGACGGTGTTCGCCATGTGTCCTGCGCATATGGTAGCACGCGGCGACAAGACCACGGGTGCCCTGTCCTCCAGATCGCCTTGGTCTCCGCAGATGTATAATTCTTTCAGAGACTTGTCTGTGTGTATGGTGTTGGATCTTCCGTAACCCGCCATGCCCGAGCCGGCGACGATCATCATTCCCGGACAGTTTCTCAGGATGGCATTCACAAAATCTTTCTTTTCTTCCCATTTGTCCATGGCTTCGCAGACAACGGAACAGTCTTTGAATATCTCCGCGGCATTTTCCGAGGTGATCTTTTTTTGGTGTTTCTCTATTTTTACGTAGGGATTGACAGCCAATATCATCTCCTCGGTGGCATCAGTTTTCATGAGACCCAGATGTCTGTACAAGTAGTCTTGTCTGTTAAGGTGCGGCAACTTTACTGAGTCAAAATCCGCGATCACAAGTTTTCCCACACCGGTACGAGCCAGCATTATCGCGATATTGGATCCCAGTCCTCCGAGTCCCGCAATGCCCACGGTGGTCTTTCCCATGGTCTCATGGACGTCCTGACCGTTCCTGCTGGAAAATGCAACGGCGTATTCCTCCTTAGAGGGTACTCTTTCAATATTCAACGCAGCAACCCCCTTTCGGATCGGCATTCATGTGTAATCTACTGTTGAACTCAGTATTCCCATCTTTCACATTCATGCCCCCTAATCGGGTTACTAGGATATTAAGACCTTTCGTCAGAGCATCAGGACATTCTTTGGTTTCCATTCGGGCGCGCGAATGCCCGTATATGTGAATGTTTTATAATCCCCCAGCAGGATGTGGGTAGTTGGTGTTAATATGGATCAAAGAATAATAGACAGTATCGAGAAGGTTGTGGGGAAGGACGGTTATTCGACAAAATCGGCCGATCTTTATACCTACGGGTTCGATGCGTCCATTTTCCACAATACTCCGGAGATCGTGGTACAACCCAGGACGACCGAGCAAGTGTCTGAGATAATGAAGATAGCCAACAGGGAGAAGATCCCTGTTGTTCCGAGAGGAGCAGGCACCGGACTTTGCGGATCCGCGGTCCCGATAAAGGGAGGAATGGTCCTTGCGATGCAAAGGATGAACAAGGTCGTGAAGATCAGTGTGGAAGACCTTTGGGTAGATGTCGAGGTGGGATGTGTGTACAACGATCTCAACGATGAACTTTCCAAACACGGGTTCTTCTTCCCTCCGTCTCCCGGATCGGCGGAGGCGTGTCACGTCGGAGGAATGGTCGCAACCAACGCATCCGGAATGAGGGCGGTCAAATACGGAGCGACCAGGGATTTCGTTCTTGGATTGACATTTGTGAAAGCCGACGGAGAGATAGTCAGGGCCGGAACAAGGACGATAAAGGATTCATCCGGATACCAACTCGCACGTTTGCTGTGCGGTTCGGAAGGGACTCTTGGAGTGATCACGGAGATAACATTCAAGCTTACGACAAAGCCGAAGAAATCTGCATATTGCTTATGTGCATTCAACAGTGTCCACGATGCGGGAAAATGTATCGCGGGACTGATAGCCAAACCAATGATCCCGGCATCCTGTGAACTCATGGATGCGGTGAGCATCAAAGCTGTGAACCAAGCGCGCGGCAACCCGCTTCCCGATTGCGAAGCGCTTTGCATAATCGAAGTGGACGGCGAAACCACAGAAGTGATCGACAGGGATATGAAGATCGTCGAGGAAGTGGCAACCGCATCCGGTGCGACAACCGTCACACCGACCACCGACAGTAAAACGATCGCGAAATGGACCGATGCGAGAAAATCCGTGATGACATCGCTTTCCGCGTTGAAACCCGGATGCGCATCCGTTTCCCTGGCAGACGACATGGGAGTTCCCGTGTCAAGGGTGCCCGAGGCGGTCAAAGCGTTCCAGGAGATCGCAGACAAGTATAGAGTTACGATCGCAACATACGGCCACGCCGCAGACGGTAACCTTCACACCAAGATGGTCATAGACCCTGTCAACAAGGATGAATGGGAAAGAGGCGTAAAGGCGGTTGATGAGATATTCGATGTATGTATCGAACTCGGAGGCACGGTCACCGGAGAACACGGAGTGGGAATATCCAAGGCGCCCAACTACATGAAGGAAAGGGCTTCCGAGCTGACATCGATAATAGCGATAAAGAAAGCCATGGATCCGAACAACATACTCAATCCGGGAAAACTCGAGCAGTGGGAAGGTTCGATCCTTACCAATCTGAGATATCCCTGCAAAGAATTTATGTAAATAAGGGAGGAGAACCTCCCTCTTTTTTTCTTCAATTCAAAATATATAGCCAGACTATGGCAAATTCTATTGCGCCTACGATGACCGTTGCGATGTAGATCTTTAGGTCCCACGCGACTATCTTCGAACCGTCGAACGGAAGCACAGGTATCATATTGAACAATCCCAGGAATGCATTCAGATACGCCAGCATAGCGAATATCGATAGGATCAGGGTTCCTTCCGCCAGTATGAAACACATCACGATGGCTATTGCCGCGATCATAAAATTGACGGCGGGTCCGGCCAAACTGATCTTTCCGTTCATCTCACGATTAATGTCTCCTCTGATGTATACTGCTCCGGGAGCGGCGAACAGGAATCCTGCGATGACAGAGATGATCAAAGCGAACGCTAATCCGAAGGGATAGGCTCTGAATTCCGACCACGCGTTATACCTCTGAGCAACGAATTTGTGGCCCAACTCGTGCACAAGAAAACTGAAGATGACCAATATGAATGAGAACCCTACGATATATACGGTGTTCATCGTCGGGTCTCCGGGCACCAGAGTGCTACCTCTCATTATCATGCTGAACGCAATCGAGAGCACCACGATCGCTGCCGTTATGTGAAGCAATTCAGTCTTGCTGAAGCGGATCTGCCCTCTGGGTGCTCTGTATCCGGGGTCTACTCGCCTAAGACCGTCAGTTGAACCGTTCATAAAAATCTGAAATTATCTCATTGTTTATAAACATGTATAAGATAAGCGGCGTAAGGTAACATGTCATCCAAGAATATCGCACACGGAAAGGTCAGTTACGGCTGGTGCGACAGATGCGGCACCCTTGTTCTTGGAAGAACTTGCTCATTCTGCGAGGTTCAGGCAAGGGATTTCGAAGTTAACAGTCCGGGAGATATCAGGCCGTGTATGGGCGATGCGCACGATACGGTCGTCGATCTTTTTGAGAAAGCGTTCGGGACCTCCGAACCGCTGAAGGATCGGATGATGTTCTTCAACAAGGTTCCCGGAGAGGACCGTACGGATGAGATCGTTGCTCACGGAGAGGTCATCGGGATCCTGAGATTCGATATAAAGGAGAACAGGTTGAGAATAGACCTAAGGCAGGCGGGCGCCGACCTGTTCTTCAGAACAGCATCAAAGAATGTGGTAACGTTCGGCGGTATGTCGGGGCACCTCAAAGGCAAAGTGATAGAGGGAAAGAACATATCCGAGGTCAAAGGAGAATTCCGCGAGGGGGATCCCGTTATTGTTGTGAAAGGTTCCAAAGCAGGTCCCGGCACGGCTCTTTCCGACAGCAGCGGTCTGAAAGATTCTGTAAGAGCAGTAAAAATAAAGGATCTCGATCCCAAAGAGAGGGTGATCTCGCCCAAATCGGGAAGAGAAGAGTTCGTGAGATCGAACAAAAAGCATCTGACCGCGCTTGAAGCTTCGAGCGTGAGCGATGTGAGATCATTCGTCAAAGGGAAGAAACAACCGGTCACCGTATCATTCTCGGGCGGGAAGGATTCCCTTGCCGCTTTCGGCATAGCATCAAAGGCAACGGATGTGAAAGATATTCTGTTCATAGACACGGGATTGGAGTTCCCGGAAACCTTGGAGTATGTGGAAAGGTTCGCGAGGTCCAACGATCTCCATCTGCATAAAGCGGAAGGAGGGAACGCATTTTGGAATAACGTAGGGGCATTCGGTCCTCCTGCAAAGGATTTCAGATGGTGCTGCAAGGTCTGTAAATTAGGTCCGATATCCGACCTGATAGATTCGAAATTCCATCACGGCACAATAACGGTCGAAGGGAACAGGATGATGGAATCGTTTTCCCGTTCCGAAATAGGATTCGTATCGAAGAATCCGTTTGTGCCAGGACAGACAAATCTCAATCCGGTGAGGACATGGTCCTCTGCAGATATATGGGGTTACATATGGATGCGGAAGCTGGATTACAACCCGCTCTACGAAAGGGATTTCGAAAGGATAGGGTGTTATCTTTGTCCGTCATGTCTCGCAAGCGAATGGAGGAACACGGAAAGGATACATCCCGAACTCTATTCGAGGTGGGAAGATCACCTGAGGGAGTATGCCAAGGAAAAAGGTCTCCCCAAAGAATACGCGGACATGGGATTCTGGAGATGGAAAGTACTGCCTCCGAAGATGGTCTTGCTGGCGGACGAGATCGGGATCAGCGTAAAGGCGGAAGCGAAAAAGGGATTGGCGATCGAGATGCTGAGGGGAGCATCGTCCTGTGCCGCCGGAGGTTATTCCGTGGAAGCGATAGCGGACATTCCGAGGAACAGGGATTTCTCGTACGTCGAGGATGCGCTCAAAACGATAGGCGAGGTTAGATATTCTTCGGAATTCGAGATAGCGATGCTGAAGACCCCGAAAGGTAAAGCAAAGTTGTTCGGGGGAGGACAGGTCTCCGTGACATCGGACACGCTGAAAGGTGCGGAGGAAGTGTTCGAGAAAGCGGTCAAAGCTCTTATCAGGGCGGAAATGTGCACCGAATGCGGGATCTGCTCGAAAAGTTGTCCGAAACATGCGATAAAGATATCCGGCGGAATGCGGGTTGATGGCAATAAGTGCAACAAATGCGGCAAATGCGAAAGGTCCTGCATGGTCGTTCACTATTACGACAAGATAACGGAAAAGAGTGCTCGTCAAGGGACGAAACGAAGCGGGCAATGAACAAACGTTAATATCTCCATTACTTACAGACAGACGATGGATACGGTAATGATCGTAGCGGCCATATTGGCCTTCACTCCTACCTTGATATTGATATATGCGGTGCTGAAGAAATACACCTACCCTGCAGTGGAACAGCCGTTCTTCAGCGATCCCGCATTCTTCGGATTGTTTGCTGTCGGAATGGTAGCGGGAACGATATTGTCCGCGGTGATGTTCGTATCTCAAAGTATGTTCAATTTCTTGTACACGATCCTATTTGCGGCCATACAGTGTTTGGCAATGGTCGTGGTATTGAATCTCAAAAGATTCCACGGAAAATCCGATACGGTGTTCTACGGTTACGGCATAGGGATAGGAATAGGCTGTACGATGGCTTTCGGAACGGTATTCTTCATGTCGTCGATGGTGAATCTCTTCGAAACTGATTCCATCGATCTTATGGGATATCTGTGGCTTGTTCTGATCGCCGTATCTCAGATACTCATGGCTTCGTCGATCGGTACGATCATCGGAGAAGGTATCGCAAGGCTCAGACCGATGGAATTCGCCTTGCAGGCGATGTTCGTCAACGTGGTCTACAATCTGATAATATTCGTTGCGTACAGTAACGAGGAACCCTTGGGAATGTACATATTGTTGGCATTGGCGTTCGCCGTGGCGGCAATTCACTTCTATTACGTCATGTACGTGAAACTGTCGGGCGTTGTGAAGGATGTTCTCAGAATGGAAGGCAAGACCCGGAAGGATGTTCCGAAGTGATCAGGTTTTGTAGACCCCATATCTGATCTCGTGAACAAGACAAAGTTCCAACATAGCTCTCAGCAATTGCTTTGCGTTCTTGGGGTCCACGGCTTCGATATCCTCAAAGGTGAATGTTCCGAGGACCTCTGTAAGGCCTTCGGAAAGGATCCTCATCTTTTCATCCATTTCCGAGCACTTCTCGTATCTGTGGACTAATGTCGAAAAAGGATCGGCATCGATCGTTCTTGTCTTTACCTCGGGAACGAATCCCGACATTGTGGCTATAGCATCTCTGACGACAGCTTGGTCGCGGTCTTCGAAAAGGATCTGCAGTGACGAATGATCGTACTCCTTCCCGCAAAAAGGACATTTAGAAGAAAGTGACGATCTGTCGACGATCCTGTAATTCTTGCAGTGTTTACAGGCAACGGCGGCGTACATTCACATGTACTCCGTGAATACCAACGCGGAAATGCAGCATCCGTAGCATCCGTTCGGTACTCGCATTTCCTCGATCACAAATTCGACATCTCCGAATTCGATCCCTCTGATCTCTGACATATCCTTCATCTTCTTTTTCAGTTCTTTTTCGAGATCGGATCCCGATCCGTGAAGATGGCCTTCGGCAACGTATCCGCCGATCCCGTCTTTTCTGAGGGCGTATGCTATTCCCGCGGATATGACCTCATCCTCGCGTCCTCTCATTTGGGAAAGTACGCAATGGGTAACGGCACCCATCGGTAACTCCTTGATACCGATCTTTTTTGATCCCGGAGGTATAATCGACGACACCGCAACAAGATTCTGTTCTCCGATGTCCGCCGAGATAAGTGCTCTGTCGAAGGCGTTGAGGTCAGATATTGGACTGGAGGCCTTTCCTGACGTTACAAAGAATGCATTGGGTACCAACTGCATCTGTTCACCCGTAAAGTTGCTGTATGTCGGGTGATTTATCAAAGTTCGCCTGTTCCTTGATCTTGTTCTCGATGTCCTCCGCTTCTTTGTAAAGCGGTTCCAGATCGATACCCAATTCGGGGATCAGTTTGGAAAGGGGACCAAGTGCGCCCGCCGCCGCCCTGGGATCGGGGAACGCGGGGTTCGCGGGACACAACATTGCCAGTACATCCATGTTCGAGTAGTATCCTTCGTAGAGCATGATCCCGGTGATCCCTCTAACAAGTCCGTCATCCAATCTTTTCAATCCAAGTTCATCTATCTTATCTTTGGCAAGTTGGGACGATCCGCAGGCCAAGATAGGATCGTTCTCTTCGAACTGAGGGATCCCTTCCAGAGCAATGACCTTCTTGATGTCGAATTCTTTGAACAGATCCATCAGCACAGTGACGAATTTATAAGAATGCTCAGGTTTGGGAGTGACCTCCGAAGTAACAATAATGAGGTCTCCGCAATCCTCCGTCTTGTTCTCCCTTATGCATCCGCATACCCTGATAGGGGGATACGGCATGCCTCCCTGAACGATGGAGTACGGAGGAAGATCAGGAGACGTGATCCCGGCGATGATCTCCATGTCAAGTTCCCTGATCACGAAACTGGTAAGTATGGAACCCACCAGACCCACACTGGGAAATCCCATGATCGCGATAGGGTTATCGTACTTTTTGTCGACATATTTTATGATCTTGGTTTCAGGCATGATGGCGGGAGATAGAGTTCTGAATGTATTAATTACTCGCATGTGTTCCCCCGAGGCATGAGCAAAGGCAACATCTCCGTAATGAGGACATCCGCGGGCATACCCGTGGTGACCGAGAACATCCCCGGAAGCGAAAGTGCGGGATACATGGTGGCGGTCGGTACTGGATCGAGGGATGAGAGCGTCGACGTTCTGGGAATATCCCATCTGTTGGAGCATGTGGTGTTCAGAGAGACGAAGACGAGATCATCCTATCAAATGGCGAAGGAGATCGAAGGTGCCGGAGGAGAACTCAATGCGTTCACCGCAAGAGAACTGACCGCATTCTACGGGGTCACAATAAAAGAGACAAAGGATGTTGCAAAAGAGATGGTCTCCGATATAGTCGCAAATCCTCTGATAAACGATAATGATGTTGATCTGGAGAAGAAGATAGTTCTTCAGGAATTGAGTATGATAGAGAATGAGCCGGAGTCGTACATTCACGATCTGGCATCTCAGAATCTTTGGAGAGGGCACAAACTCTCTCAGGATGAGGGAGGAAAGATAGAGATAGTCAAGGGATTGGGGTCGAAAGAACTCCGGCATTACTACGAAGAAAGATACGGGATACCGAATCTCGCGGTGTTCGCCGCAGGAAATGTCGACATAGAGGATACGGTGGCATGGGCGGAGGAAAAGTTCGATCCGATGTCGGGAAAAATGGAGATAAAAAGACAGCGGCCGAATGTTCCCGAGGCGAGTTACAATTTCTCCAAGAACAAATCTGAGCATTGTCATGTTGCGATGAGCTTCCCCGCATACGACCCCGATCACAAGGATAGAGCGGCGGCCACCCTGCTGAGCGCGGTCATAGGTTCCGGAACGAGCTCCAGACTGTTTCAGGAGGTCAGGGAGAAGAAAGCATTGGTCTATTCCGTTTATTGTACCACGGAACAATACTGTGATGCGGGGGCATTGTCCACATACATGTCATGTACCAACGAGAACGTCATAGAGGCGATGGAGACATCCGCAAAGGTATTCGCAGACATAAAAAAAGAAGGTCTGGCTAAGGACGAATTGGACAGGGCGAAGAAACTTTTGAAGGGAGCGATCGTAAGGTCGATGGAATCCACGGAACGCAGGATGTACAGGCTCGGAAGGGATTACATGCTCAACGGTAAGGTCCTGACATTGAGTGAGCGTCTGAAGATCCTGACGAACGTGACCGAAGAGCAGGCTATGAGGGTTGCCGATGACGTTTTGAAGTCATCTACGCTCAACATAACAGTGCTTGGTAACGATAAAGGGAAGATCAAGAGGTACGATCCTTCTCATCTAGAGATCTGAATTTCGATATCAGATGAAGGACGGCATTCTTCGCCGGATCAACGGCGGCAGCCACCAAAGGGGTCATTTCCTCGCTGACGGTCTGCAGGTCATCCACCTCGATCGCTATGAATTTGATGATGTCCGGCATGACGCTGTTGTCTAATTCTCTTCCGATCTTTATAGCAGTGGCAAGATTGACATCGTGTGCGGGGACATCCGCGATGGTCGAATCGAAACTTTCCGGATCGAATATCAATACTGTGCCAGGTTCGTATGTTCTTGTCTTAATGGCATCAACTATCACCGCAAACCGATACCCGCTGAGCATAGGGATTATATCTAATCCTCCGACAGCTTCCTGCAAAGTGTCCACACCGGGCATCTTCAGTTCTTCGATGGCTTCGGACACCTTCAGTCCAACAGCGTCATCGGTCATGATAGGGCTCCCGAGACCAATGACGACGATACGGTCATTCATACAACGGACATGATATTCGCAAGGCTTTAATTGTTATGCAACCCTAACATAACATATCACAGGGACCGAGGAAGGACGAAATAAATGGGTAAAGACGAAGATCTGAAGGAATTTGCCGAATGCATCAACAGACAGATGGCAAAGATACGTTCCAGCGACGGTGAAGAGGCAGGAAGACTGAACGAGGAACTGTCGATCATGATATCGACCAAGATGTCGGAGTTGATATCCAAAGGATATCCTGTTCCCGAGATACAGAAGTATCTCAACGAAGCTATCGAATCCGTACCGAACAGTTACGCGTCGGATGCAAAAGACAGTGAGTGCCAGGCAGAGGATATGGATCTTGAGAATGCACAATATAACGTGATGTTTGCCGCAGTGAGGGAACAGACGATAAAAGAATACGGTTCCGGCAAGATCGACAGGGAAACGTTTGTTGAGAACATAGGTTCGGGACTGGAGATCCTAACAGAGATAATGGAGTTCATTGAATTGATAATAACTGATTACGATGCCGATTCTCCCTTTGCGGAAATAATATCGGACGGAGAAATCGTGACAGACAGTGAAGGGGAGGCACTCATTCCAAAACTTCTTTGGATCAAAGATGACAGTGAGAACAGCGGCACAATGGCCGAGCCGATGACCTACAAAACTCCGAAAGAAGTGAGAACTGCGGATAAAATGGCAGACACTATCGACGAGAAGATATTCAAGAAACGGTTCGATATCAAAAAATTGGCGAAATTCAGCGGATTGGATCGAAGTCACCCATCATACCATGAGTACATGGACGCATTGAGAGAGAACGAAAACGGAATACGTGAAGCCACTTGGCTTTATTTCAACGAGATAAAGAAACTTTACAAATACGCCGCTGCAGAAGAGAACATATGCATACTGATGTTCACGATGCTTCGTAATGATGGGGCGGAAGAGTTGTAACCGATCGAAACAATAAGTATGTAAAATATGCCCCTTGGAGTTCGGGGGGAGAGATCATCAGAAAAGACGCGAAACTCTTTTATCATATCTCGAATTATTTTGTAGACTGAACCACAGAGGTAGTTTTGATGTCTTTGCAATATTTTCCATTATACTGGAAATCTTTTCATGCAATATTTCTTGAGTAAAATAACGACCAAGTGAAGATACACCCCTCAGAAAAGATTCAGTAAGAAAGAGAGATTGATGACATTATGAAGTATCTTCAAGTGACATTTTCAATAATGTTTGGAGATACTTCAAAAAGGGAGATTTGCTTGCTAGGGACGATTGAGTCAGCATAATATTATTTCAGATATTTGACAGAAGATCATCAAGAACAATGCGACATCTTTTTTTGAATAATGGAATATCATTTAGTACTGTGGATCTGAGATTGGAGATATTCACATCTGCGTAATTGTGTACAACAAAATCCCTCATTTTGGATGCGGCTTTCCAATCTACGTCAGGATATTCATTTTTTGTTTCGGAGGATATTCGTTTGACATATTCTCCGATTTGGATCAGAGAAAATATACAACTGTATTGGAGTGAAATAACACAAAAGTCTTCTTCATCGGATCCATGTATTTCTACAAGACTATCCACATCATCACAAAAACCTATGATGATTTCCAGATATTCGATGTCACGCTTCAAAAAGGATCCTGCGGTCATGTAGCACTTCCTCCATCAGTGACGGTCTGCGAGGCAGACTGTCTTCACAGACAAGGTCAACCTTGGCTCCGAGGGCATCTTCCAGATGATACATAAGGGACCCGAGATTCATAAGACCGCAATCAACAGGAACAGCAACACAGAAATCGTAATCGCTGTTGCTGTTATTATCTCCGCGTGCTCTCGATCCGAAGAGATACAGGCGTATGACGCGATGTTTTGCTGCGATAGGTGCAACCACTTCACATAATTCCTCGAAAGTGAGTTCATGATCAGCATTTGCAGTGTCCATAGAGACACTATCGGAACGCAGACCTATAATGGTTACGCAGGAAGACAACCAATCCGACGAAGCTCTGTATTGTGCCGGAACGAAAATGAAATACAACGACCACTACGGAAGATTATTCAATCTTTACACCCATATTCCCACGTGGAACTGTCTGTAAGGACCGAACAAGTGATCAACGGAAAGGTGGTGACCAACCGTCAGTTGGAGACATTGGCTGCCGTGGCGAAGACCGGCAGCAAGACCGCTGCCGCAAAAGTGTTGGGAATATCGGTTCCCGTGGTACACAAGTACATCGCCGCGATAGAGGATGCCGTAGGTTCACCCATCACGATCCCTACTCCCGCTGGCACAAAGCTTAACGACTCCGGAAAAATGATCCTGGAGACGTATGTGACGACCGAGCAGAGGTGTTCCGACGATCACAATTTCACGGTATGCTGCAGTCCTGTGACCGAGGATCTGATGATGTCTGTTCTGTCGGCCCTCAAGATGACGGAAGTGGAACTCGTCGTATCTGACGATGAACACAATCTCAGAATGATGCGAGAGAATCTTGCGGATATAGCGATAGTCGACGACCCTTTGTATCTTTTTGACGCCGAGGAGTTCGAGGGAATGGAGATAGGATACATGGGAATGGTCTTTGTGGACAACGGACCGTCCTTCATTCGATACAGATACGGTGCGCAGAGGGTCGCATTCATGTTCCTGGACACTATGGGAAGAAAATACACCATAGATTCAGAGACATTCTCCCTTCCGGAGTTGTTGGGGTCCAACAAGAGTTTCTTCGTTGATGAATTCCTGCTTCTGAGAAAAGGGATCAGAATGAAAAGCGCCGTGGACCCGAAGATATTGCGTCATTCGATAACGGCGATATATCGCCGTGAGAACAAAACGATCTCAAAATTGATCAAGGCACTCTTAGCTAGAAACATCAAATGATGCTTTTTACTTCCACGCTTTGGTTATATAATCGAAAAACCGTACTTGTTTTAGGCGATCATCTGCGGGAGGGAAAGACTGTGCCAGAAGTTGTTCGACAGCTTCCGCGGAAACAAAGACACAGGAGGAAATGATATGACAACGATATTTTGTTTTACTTCGACGGGAAACAGTTTGGTCATTGCAAGACAATTGGCCGAGAGAACATGCAGTGAAGTGATCTCGATGACGAAAAAGGTCGATTCATGCAACGATGAAAAGATCGGTTTCGTGTTCCCGGCCTATTTTTTGGGTGTCCCAAAGATCGTTGAACGATTTGTCCAGAATATCGAGATCACAAATCCCGATGTTTACGTGTTCGCCGTGGTGACGCACGGAGGCTGGATCCACGGAGTGTCGGGGATATTCAAACGCCAGCTCAGCAAAAAAGGCGTTGTTTTGAACTATTCCGCAAAGATCAAGACAGTGGAAAATTACATACCGATCTACAAGGTCAACAACAGTGACGAGATCCATGTCAAAGTCCGAAATAACATCGAGGCCATAGCAAACGAGATAAACGGCGGTAAGACGAACAAAGCTGAAATGGTCACGCCCGTCAATCCTTTCATGAGGCACTTTTTCCCCGGGAAAAACGCTGATTGCGACAAGTACTTCGTTGTTTCCGATGCGTGCGCCGATTGCGGGATCTGCGCAAAGGTCTGTCCCATGAACAATATCACGTATTCGGAGCAGAAACCTGTATTCCACCACAATTGCGAACATTGTCTGGCATGTATACATTTGTGTCCCGAGGAAGCCATCGAATGGAAGAAAAAGACCATAGGCAAGGAAAGGTACCGCAACCCGAATGTTAAGCTCAGTGAGCTTGAGGATTTCATCAAAGGGGAAGAGATCCGCAAGTGAAGAGGAAAACACTGCTCCGTACGGTATTCGTACAAAACGTAACGGTCCATGAAGGATGTTCGGTACCGTAGTGCATGATGTCGAAAAATGGTATTATCCTTTAAGGTAATATTATCTTTTTTTCTGTCCTCGTTTTAAATATATGAAGGGTGGTGCTCACCCAGGTGATTACTACGGAGATAAAATCAAATCCCGGTTTTGAAAAGCAGATCATCGACGCCGGAGGCGAAGAGGTCAAAATGTGTTTCCAATGCG
>JGI994J12354_10003746_pt1 | contig 14026 bp, 12 predicted proteins | sample IntmicLarv3ML3BL_FD_12354 | JGI IMG/M metagenome (IMG submission 12354)
CAAGCCGAGGCCATTGCGCAGATGCTTTCCCTTTGTGGGGCCAATCGCTCGCGGATGCAGTTGGAGGACGTGCAGGCCGGGCGGCATATCCGCAATAAAATTCAGCAAAAAGTCAATTGCGACACGGCCAACATCGGCAAAATGACCGCGGCGGCGACTCGCCAGCGCGAGGCCATTCAGCAACTGGAGGCCGCAGGAGTTCGTCTGCCGCTTACGCTTTTGACGGTTTGTGAGGCCCGCATGGAGGATCGTGTTGAAACATTGGAGGAGCTTGCGGCGCGGCTGGGCATTAGCAAATCGGCGCTGAATCACCGATTGCGGCGAATTGAGCAGCTGGCACAGGATGTTTTGATTCCTGCACCGGGCCATTAGCGAAGTTTTCCCGCCGGGCCTTTCGCACAGTTTTAAACCGCGGGCTTCCGCGCGAACCCCGAACCCACGCGCCCTTGCTTTGCGCAAGTCCTGAAGCCACGCGCCTTTACATTGAAAGGAAAAACCATGGTTCACCTACACCTGCACACCGAATACAGCCTGTTAGACGGCGCGGCGCGCATCAGCGATTTGGTTAAGGCCGCCAAGACCAAAGGCTTTTCGGCCATGGCCATTACCGACCATGGCGCCATGTATGGCGTTGTGGATTTTTACCGCGCTTGCAAGGCCGAGGGCATTCACCCGGTGATTGGCTTTGAGGCGTATGTCGCGCCCGGCAGTCTGCACGAAAAGGCCGGAACGGCGCGGGAATACGCCCATTTGGTGTTGCTGGCCGAAACCCAAAAGGGTTACGAGAATTTAACCAAACTTTGTTCCATCGGTTTTGTGGATGGATTCTATTATAAGCCCCGCATCGATTTGCAGGTTTTACAACAGCACGCCGAGGGGTTAATTGGGCTTTCGGCCTGTTTGGCGGGGGAAATCCCTCAGCTATTGATGCAGAACCAGTTTGAGCAAGCCAAGGTTGCGGCTTCGCGCCTTGCCGGAATTTTTGCGCCGGGCAATTTCTATATTGAGCTGCAAGACCACGGATTGCCCGAGCAAAAGCAAATTTTGCCCCAACTGGCGCGGCTGGCCCAAGAGTTGAACCTGCCCATGGTGGCCACCAACGATGTGCACTACGTGGAAGCCGACGACGCCGAGGCGCAGGACGTGTTGTTGTGCATCCAAACCGGCAGAACCGTGGACGACGAAAACCGCATGCGCATGAACAGCCGGGAGTTTTATCTGAAATCGCCCGAAGAAATGGCCACCCGCTTTGCCGCTTGGCCGGAGTCGGTTACCAATTCTGACGAAATCGCCGCGCGGTGCCGGGTGGAATTCACCTTTGGACACCTGCATTTGCCGCATTTTGATATCCCCGAGGATCATGCCGACGCCGCCGCCTACCTGACCGCGCTGGCCCGCGAGGGCACCCTGCGCCGGTATGGCGAATTCACATCCGAGATTGAAGAACGACTGGCCTTTGAGCTGGACACCATCATCCGCATGGGGTTTGCGGATTATTATTTGATTGTCTGGGATTTTTGCCGCTATGCACTGGACAATGGCATCTTTGTCGGCCCCGGGCGGGGCAGCGGCGCGGGAAGCCTTGTGGCCTATGCCCTGCACATTACCAATGTGGATCCGCTGAAATATCAGCTGCTGTTTGAACGCTTTTTATCCCCCGAGCGGGTCAGCATGCCGGACTTTGATATCGATTTTTGCTATGTCCGCCGGGGCGAGGTGATTCAATATGTCATTGAGAAATACGGTGCCGAACGCGTGGCGCAGATTATCACCTTTGGTACCATGGCCGCCCGCGCCGCCATTCGGGACGTGGGCCGCGCATTAAATATGCCCTACGCCGCGGTGGATAAGATCGCCAAAATGGTGCCCTTTGAGCTGGGCATTACCCTTCGCGGCGCGTTGGAAAAAAACCCGCTGATTCAACAGGCCGCCGACGCCGACCCCACCGTCCAAAAGCTGTTGACGCTTGCACAAAAGCTGGAAGGACTGCCGCGCCATGCTTCCACCCACGCGGCCGGGGTGGTGATCTGCTCACAACCCGTGATGGAGCTGGTGCCCCTTCAGCGCAATGAGGACGCCATCACCACGCAGTTTCCCATGGGTACCATCGAAAAGCTTGGCCTGTTGAAAATGGATTTTCTGGGTCTGCGCACCCTAACCGTTCTTCGCGATTGCCTGCAAATGGCGCGCGACGCGGGGCAAGAGGTGCCCGATTTGGATACCCTGCCCTTTGACGACCCCGCCGTGTATCAGATGATCGGTCAGGGCGACACGGACGGCGTGTTCCAGCTGGAAAGCGGCGGAATGCGCAGCTTTATGCGCGAGTTGAAACCGGCCTCCTTGGAAGATATTATCGCCGGTATTTCGCTGTATCGGCCCGGCCCCATGGCGAGTATTCCCAAATATGTGGCGGGGAAGCGTAATCCCGCCAGCGTGCGCTACATTCACCCGATTTTGGAAAAAAGCCTCGACGTCACCTACGGCTGTATGGTATACCAGGAGCAGGTGATGCAGATTGTGCGCGACATGGCGGGCTACTCGCTGGCCCGCAGCGATTTGGTGCGGCGCGCCATGGCCAAAAAGCATCGGGATGAAATGATGCGCGAGCGGCAGGTTTTTATCCACGGGTTGGAGGAGGGCGGCAAGGTTGTCGTGCCCGGCTGTCTGCGCCTGGGCATTTCCGAAGAAGCGGCGACCGATGTCTTTGAGGAAATGACCTCTTTTGCCGAGTACGCGTTTAACAAATCCCACGCCACGGGATATGCCGTCATCGCCTACCAGACCGCCTACCTCAAGGTGCACTTCCCCATCGCCTTTTACGCCGCGCTGCTGAATTCCGTCACAGGCAACAACGATAAAATTGCCCAATACTTTGGCATTTGCCGCAAAAACAACATCCCCGTGCTGCCCCCCTGTGTCAATCGGTCGGTCTCTGGGTTTAGCGTGGAGGGCGAGTCCATCCGCTTTGGGCTGGACGCCGTGCGCAACGTGGGCAGCAACGTGGTGCGCAGCATCATGGAGGTGCGCCAAACCGGAGCGTTTACCTCACTTTTTGACTTTTGCGACCGGCTGGATGGCGCAGTCAACCGCCGGATGCTGGAGGGACTGATTCTATCCGGCGCGTTTGACTTCACCGAGGTCTCGCGTGCACGGTTGGTTGCCGCCATGGAGAGCGCCATCAAGCTGGCTGTCGATCGAAAGAAACGCCGCGAGGATGGGCAGATGTCCCTGTTTGGCGACACGCCGCCCGAAATCACCGCCGCATACCCCGACGTGCCGCCCTACAACGAGCAGGTGCAACTGGCGCTGGAAAAAGACGCCACAGGGGTGTATCTTTCCGGTCACCCCTTGCAGGGCTTTGGCAAAAGTCTGGCCCGTCTGCCCAACACCACCGCTGAGCTTTTGGCCGAGGATGACACCCAAGCGCCTGCCGACGGCAGCTCGGTGACCATCGGCGGTATTGTGGTGACGGTGAAGCAGAAATCCACCCGCAACAACAGCATGATGGCCATCGTGACGCTGGAAGACCTGTACGGCCAGTTGGAATTGCTGGTTTTTGCTAAGCTGTGGGAACGTGAAAGTGCCGCCTTTGAGGTGGGCGCGGCGGTGGCCATTCAGGGCCGACTGTCCCGCCGTGAGGACGAGCCGCCGGTGATTACGGTCAATCGGGTGTCGCCGTTGGTCAGCGACGCTGCGCTGGAGGATCAACCCGCCCTATGCAAAAAGCTTTTTCTTCGCCTAAACGAGCAAGAAGACCCCGGCATGGAGCAAGCCCTGCCCCTTTTGAAAAAGCACCGCGGGTTTGTACCAGTTTACGTTTATAAAGAGGCGCACAAGCAAACCTACCTATCCGAGCTCACCTGCGACGGCAGTGAGCAGTTGGCCGCCGCGCTTGGGGAAATTTTCGGCGAGGATAGCGTGCGGCGGGTAATGTGAGGTTTTTGTTTCTCTCGCTTTTTGACCAATTCCAACCGCTTCTACCCTTGCCATTGACTTTGAGGATAGAATTGATTAGCGGCCGCAACGCTACCCCTCCTTCTTGGGCTTGCGCCCTTGCACATCAAGATCCACGCATAGGGTGGCCAGTGTGTCGGCGACTTGGGTTAGAAACGCCGATGCCGTTTGCAGGGCGTTTTCATCAAATTTCAAATCCTCCGCCAAAGCGATGGCATACGCCGTGGCTTGCAGGGCAAGTTGGATACTCATATGCTTCCCCCGATTTTGCACTATCTGTCACTTGACGCTAGGTGGTGTCTACATGCGATTTTTCGAGTGGATTTCGGGTGATTTTGCCGCCAATCAAGGCGCGAGGAGGGCGCATATCGAAAATATGCAACCGACGAGCAACGCAGAGCGGGGGCAAAAGCGCCAGGAAGACGCTGAATACCATCTGGGGTAGACACCGCCTAAACACAGTTGGAACTATTCCTACCTGTGTTTAGTATTATGCGGGGGGTGGATTGGATATCCTCTTAAACCCATTGGCGTGCAGCTCGCGTCGGGACGTCTTGCGTTTGGCGCATGACCTGTGGTGAATCACTTGGCTCGCCGCCCGCACCTGAGCGTTTTTTATTTTTCCATCAACAACCGCGTCACATTCCTCGCGGCATCGGCCAATGCTTGCGGGGTTTTTTCTATGGCTTGAGGCAAATCCATAGGCGCCTGCAGGATGGAAAAACAGGCTGTGACGCCATGTTCCAGCAACCCCTGCCAGCCTTGACCCAACGCGCCGGAAAGCACCACCACGGGCACGCCATGCCGCTGTGCGCACGCCGCCACGCCAAAGGCTACCTTGCCTTGCAGGGTTTGGGCGTCGGTGCGGCCCTCGCCGGTCAGCACCAAATCTGCCTCGGCAATTTTTTCTTCCAATTGGGTCAGGGCCATCACGGCCTCAATGCCGCCCGTCAGCCGCGCGCCGCAAAAGCGCATCAGCCCAAACCCCAAACCGCCCGCCGCGCCCGCACCGGGTTGGGTAGCGTATGCGAATTCACCGGCAACCGTACCGGAGTGGGCGGCATCGGAAAAGCCATCGACGTCCGCACCAGGCTGGGTGGCGCCGGAAAGTTCACCAGCATCCGCACCGGGCCGGAAGGAATCGAAAAAGCCATCAGCTCCCGCGCCGGATTGGGTTGCAACCGAAAGCTCGCCGACCTCCTGCTGCGCGGTACCGGCAAGACACCCGGCCTCCGGTTTCGGTTGCGCGGCATTCACGTGGGGTGCCGGTTGGGCAGCACAGGGCCCCCCGCCCGCACCCTGCCCCGCCACCCTTGCCAGCCGCGCCAATGCGGCATCCAGCTCGGCTACCTGCTCCGGCGTTGCGCCCTTTTGCGGGCCGAACACATGCGCCGCGCCCTCCGGGCCGCACAGCGGGTTTTTAACATCGCACAACACGGTGATGACACAATCCCTAAGCGCCGGGTGGGCGTTGGTTTCATCGATGGCGTGCAGGGCTTTCCCCCATGCCTCAGGCTGTGGCGGCAGTTGGTTTCCGTCCTTATCCAAAAACCGAATGCCCAACGCCTGTGCCATACCCACGCCGCCGTCCGTTGTGGCGCTGCCGCCGATGCCGATGCAAATTTTTCGAACCCCCTGCGCCAGCGCGTGGGCCATCATCTGGCCGGTTCCATAGGTAGAAAGCCGCAGCGGGTTGCGCGCGTGCCCCGGAACCGCGGTCAAGGCATTGCATGCGGCCATTTCCATTAGGGCAGTACCGCCCCTCGGCACACCTTGCGCCTGTGCAGGGCCTTGCGGCGCGTCTGGCAACACGTCGCATGTCACCTGTACGAAGCCTTGCGGCACATCCGTCAGCACGCCGTATGTCGCCTGCGTGCAGCTTTGCGGCACATCCGGCAACACGCCGTATGTCGCTTGTGTGGGGTTCCCCTGAGCGTCCTGCACCGTGCAGACAATCGCCCGCGCGCCCGTTGCAGCCATCAGTGCTTCGACTGTCCCCTCCCCACCATCGGCCATGGGGGCGGCGGTCACCCGCGCATTGGGGCACGCCAGCCGAACCCCTTGCGCCATGTGGTCGGCCACCTGCTCGGCCGTTAGGCAACCTTTGAAGGCATCCGGTGCAATGACAATGTGCATTTTCGGCCCCTCTTTTCTTCTAAAATTTGCTTGAGCTTGAAAAAAGTTTTGACAAAGTGCGCTTGACGTTGTATCATATAGCCGCGTGGCGGTACGTTTCGACGACCGAACCATGCCGTGTTTTACTCAAAAAGCCATGGCGCATCAGGCATCCGCGATGATCGGCGCATTTGCCCGATTTCCCCCCGGAGCCTGAATGAAAGGAAGCTGCACATGAATTCCAAACAAATTCTTCGGCTGACCACCACAGCGTTGCTCTTTGGCCTAACCCTGCTTTTGGGGCTGACACCGCTGGGGTTTATCACGGTCAATCCTACCATAAAAATCACCTTGATGTGCCTGCCCGTTGTGATTGGCACAGTGGTTTATGGACTTGGAACCGGCTTGCTTTTGGCGCTGGTGTTTGGCGCAACCTCCTGTTATGTCGCGATTACCCAGCCCGACGCGCTGGTGCTGGCCATGCAATCCGCACCCTTCGCGCTCTATTTTACCATTTTTGTGCCCCGTCTGCTGATTCCCTTGGCGGTGCACGGCATGCGCCGCTTGTCGCATCGTTGGCCCGCGCCTGTCAGCTTTGGCTTTTGCGCTGCGGTGGGCAGCTTGGCTAACACAGCTTTCTTCCTTAGCGGCGCGTGGTTGCTTGGCAGCGGGGCCATTGCCTCTGCGTGGGAAATTTCCCGCACCGCTGTTGCCCTGTTATTTGGCACCGCGGCCTTAACCAACGGACTGCCCGAGGTGCTGGCCTGTGTACTGATTTGCGTTCCTGTTCTTCTGGCGTTACAAAAGGCAAAATTCATCAACAGATAAGGAATCCCCCTATGCTTTTGGTTCTGGATGTCGGCAATACCAATATCAAGTGCGGCATTTTTCAAAACAATGAGCTGCTGCACGCATGGCGCGTGGCCACCAACAAGGTGTCTACCTCGGACGAATACGGCATCACCTTTGTCGATCTTCTGCGTTACAACAACTTAACGCCGGATTGCATCACCGGGGCCATTGTGTCCTCGGTGGTTCCGACGATCAATTATACCATCGAACATATGATTTCGCTGTTTTTTGACGTCACACCCATCATGGTGGGGCCGGGCATAAAAACGGGCATCAGCCTGCGCTACGACACCCCCCGCGAGCTTGGCGCCGACCGCATCATCAACGCCGTTGCCACGCAAAAGCTGTATGGCGGCCCGGCGGTGATTATTGATTTTGGCACAGCTACCACCTTTGGCGCGCTATCCGAAAAGGGCGAATTTTTAGGTGGTTGCATCTGCCCCGGCATCAAGGTATCCTCCGACGCCTTAGTGGAACGCGCCGCCCGCTTGATGAAGGTGGAGCTGGACAAGCCCAAAAGCGTGATTGGCCGCAGCACCGTTACCAACCTGCAAAGCGGCATCATCTATGGGTACATCGGCCAGGTGGAATACCTGGTGCGCCGGTTCAAATCTGAAATGAACACGCCGAACGCCAAGGTGGTGGCCACCGGCGGGCTTTCAGCCCTCATCGCCGGGGAAAGCGCCGTGATTCACCACATTGATCCCGAGCTGACCCTGAAGGGCTTGAATGTGCTTTACCAGATGAACCGGGATTGATCGCCAGGTAACCGCGCTTCTTGCTTGTTGCCTTTCCCGCTTCCCTCGCATCTTGCTTTGTGCTCTTGACCAGCGTGGACGTTTGCGAAAAGGGCATTCTGGCGTTTTTGGATTTTGACTATCATGGGCGTTTACGAAAAACCCGCATGCGCGGGCGGCGACTTCGCGCACCAACAAAATCATGAACAAAGCACCCGACCCGCGCCGCCACGTTGTTTTGTTCATAGCAGAGAGGTTTTTATGAAGATTACACAGCAAGACTGGGTGCGCGACCTGCGCCAAAACATGTTCAACGGCCCGGGGGAGGTTGAGCTGATGCACATCTGCCCCAATGGCACCATTCCGGGTATTCGGCTTTTTGCGCGCATCACGCTGGAGCCCGGTTGCGGTTTGGGCGAGCATGCCCACGAAGGCGAAACCGAAATCTACACCATTTTGGCGGGAACTGCCGCGGTTACGCTCAACGGCGCGCCCTCCACCCTGGCGGTTGGCGACACCATGGTTACGCACAACGCCAAGCACAGTTTGGCCAATGAGGGCGACGTGCCCTTGGTGGTGTTGGCGCAAATTCTCTTGGACACATAATGGCTGGTGCCGATTCTGTTGGCTGCACCTACGCCAAAGCATTTGCCCCGATTTACGTTAGCATATCTTGCCAACCACGCATAAAATAGGGATAAAGCCCATAGCATACGGCTGCCGGCGTGGGATGCTCCCTTGGTCTTTTCGGCGTCGCGATTACCGCTTCATTGCCGCGCACGGCACGGCAATGGCTTGGCAGCATGATATTCACAAGGAGTTGCAAAATTATGAAGCTTCTACGTTGTCCGCGTTGCGAGTTAAACTATATGAAAAGCGATGAACAGTTTTGTTCAGTCTGCACCCGACTGCTCAAGGGCGGGTTGAAAGAGGACACCCAAGAGCTGTGCATTGAGTGTGGCATCAGTCCCTCCATGCCCGGCGAGGATTTGTGTCGCTCCTGCTTGCGCGAGGCGCTGGGCAAGGCCTCCTTGGTGGCCCAAGTGGTGGCCGTTCCCGACGACAACAGCGAGGAACCGCCCTTGGCCGTTGAAGAAGAGCTGTTCGAGCCGATGGACGAGCTTGCTGAAGATTTGGCGGAGGAAACACCTGCGCCCGAAGAAGATGAGATAGACGCGCCCTTGGACATTTCGCTTTCCATAGCAGCGGAAATGTCGCTCTCTATGGTAGAAGAGGAAGAAGAAGCGCGCAACAGTGACGAAGAGGACGCCGCCGAAATATAGGGATGGTTGCCATTTGGCTCTTCCCGCGTTCTCGCTGCACGCGCTGTAATATTTTGCTTATTTTACGGCAATGCCTCGTTTGCCTTACACCAGCAATAAAAGAAGGTCTATATGCGTATTTTCGCCATCAGCGATCTGCACCTGCCGGGCGCGGATAAAAAAGCCATGGACATCTTTGGCCCGCATTGGGCCAACCATTTTGAGCGCATCCGCGAGGACTGGTTGGCGCGCGTGACGCCCGAGGACACGGTGCTGATTCCCGGCGACATCTCGTGGGCCATGACCCTAACCGAAGCACGACAGGATTTGGACGCCCTGCTGGCCCTGCCCGGCCGCAAGGTTTTGTTGAGGGGCAATCACGATTTTTGGTGGGACAGCATTTCTCGCGTGCGCGAGTACCTGCTGCCCGGCAACGCCGCCCTGCAAAATGATGCCATCGTGTGCGGCGACACGGTTATTTGCGGCACGCGGGGCTGGAATTGCCCCGGGCGCAATGATTTTACCGCACATGACGAGCACATTTACCAGCGCGAGGCCGTGCGTTTGCGGCTTTCCCTGGACACCGCCCGCCGCAAAATGCCCGGCGTCACCCCCCGCGTCATGTTGCACTACCCCCCGTTTAACGAAAAAAAACAGCCCTCACTCTTCACGGCGCTGTTTTGGGAATACGGTGTGCGGCAGGTGATTTATGGCCACATTCATGGACGCTCCCCCACCCCCTACGAGGGCTGGCTGGACGGCGTGCATTATCGTCTGGTGTCCTGCGACCACCTGAATTTTCAGTTGTTGGAATGGCCCGAGGTGGATGCCGCTGGGCAGGCGTATCCTTTTGAGTGATTGTGCAAACCACAGAGGAGGCATCTGAATGTCCGTTTCAAGAAAAGCAGCGGCTGCAATTGCGGGTGTTAGTGGTCTGCTGTTACTACACAAAATCTATACGCTTGGCGTTTCGATTGCTGCCATGTGGACAGCGGGAACACCTGCAAGTGTTGGACTTATCGGCGGTTCCGATGGCGCGACGGCGGTGTTTTTGGCGCATGGTCTTCTGTCGCGCCCAGGTTTTTGGATTTCGGCGGTTTGCTTTTTGATTGAGATGTTTGTGCTTGGACTGGTGCTTGCGCTGGCGGTTAAGGCAACACGTAAGAGCGTGTAGCGGTTTTTCTATCAACGTTTTTTTATTTTTCCATTAGAAACTGAAAGATTTTGTCCTCCATCCCCGGCAGACCATCGTGGCCGAAGTCCGGGTAGATGATGGACTCTTTTTGTGATTGAATTTTATTGTACGCGGCGAATTGCGTGGAGGGCGGGCAAATGCTGTCCATCAGACCCGTGGCCATCAGCACGTGGCTTTGGATGCGGGGCGTCAGGTTTTGGATATCGATGTACGAGACGGTTTCAAATAGCGCTGCCTCGCGCTCATGGCGGGGGTCGAAACGGCGGAAATATTCGGTGAATTCCACATAGGCTTCTTGGCATAAGTCCATGTTGTACACCCGTTTGAAATCACACAAAAACGGGTAGATTGCCACGGTTTTTTTAATTTCCGGCACCAGCGCCGCGCAAGCCAACGCCAATGCGCCTCCCTGCGAGGCACCCACGGTATTGATGCGGGCTGCGTCGGTTTCGCTAAATCCGCCCACGATGCGGGCCAATTGAACCGCGTCCAAATAAATGGAACGATACAACAAATGCCGACTTCCACTCGCTGCGCCGCGCAAAATGTGGCCGTTTAGGGTGTTGCCCTGCACGCCGCCGATGTCCTGCGAGCGCCCGCCCTGCCCGCGGCAGTCCAAGGCAGCCACGCAAAAGCCCGCCGCCACCAAGGGTAATTTGTCCGTCCAGTCGCCGGAACTACCGGTGTAACCGTGAAATTGCAGCACGACCGGGCAGTTGGATACGGTTGATCTGCCGGTTTGGCCATCGATGGCGTTTTCTGTTTGGCCGTTCGTGCAGGTGGTTGCGCCACCGGACGGGCCGGCGTTCGCGCACGCGGGCGCTCTTTCGGTTTGGGCCGCGCCCTTGGGCCGCAGATATTTGGCATAAACGCGCGCGCCATCCACCCCGGTGAAATATAAATCAAAACACTCGGCAAAGGGCGCCTGGAATTCGGCGGGGGTTAGGGTGACGTCGGCTTGCACTCCGTCCAATTCGCTAAGCGCTTGCTGCCAATAGGCGTCAAAATCCGGCATTCTGGGCGAACAGCCTTGGTACTGGTGCAGCTCGTGCAGGGGCATATCCAAAACTGGCATGGTGTTCCATCCTTGTATTGATTGATTTCTACATGGGCGTTATTGATTTTTGCGCAGTCACTATTGGTTGTAACATCATCACTGCTGGTTTTGACATGGCTACGCCGAGCACAACACAACAAGAGCTTTTCATAGCTCCGCTGTGCACGGCTCGGTGTGAGGGTTGTTAAACGCTGCCTCCCCGCACGGGATATGGCAAGCGGACTTACTTCCGGCGCATAAACACCATGGCCACGATGGCACCGATGATACCCACGCCCGCCAAACCCAGAATGATGTACAGCGCCACCATGTAATTATCTCCAGTATCCGGGTTTATCGCCATCAATGTGTTGAAAAGGTTCAGCATAAAGCAACCTTCCTTTCTTGTTTTCACCGATATTGTACATGGTTGCACGTCATTTGTAAAGGGATTCCCTGATTTTGGGCGGACCTCGCTGGTCTTTGCCTGCCAGCCAAGCCGCTTTGCCTGTCGCCAGCCTTTGTTTCAAGCCAAGCTACTTTACCTGCCGTGCCAGTCTTTGTTTCCGGCCAAGCCGTTTTACCTGCCGCACCAGCCTTTGTTGCTAACCCAGCCGCCCGGTCTGCACTGCCAACCGCCGCAGGGTTTCTTCCCGGCCCGCCAGCACCGCCAGTTCGAAGGCGCCGCAGGGGGTTGAGGCCCGACCCGACAGCGCCGCACGCAGCAAAAAGAGCACCTGACCGTTCTTAACCCCGGCCTCTTGCGCCGCCTCGGCCAGCGCGGCTTTTAGTCCCTCCACTGACCAAGCCGACACACCCGCAAGCGTCCTTGCCGCCAGGGGCAGCAGGGTTGCGGCAAGTGCGGCATTCGTCTTCATTTTTCCGTGGTCATATAAGGCAAAATCAAAATTCTCGATGGCCTCAAAGCATGCTTCCAGCATACCGGGCAACTCGGTGAACCGGGTGACGCGCGGCGTCAGCTGCTCTGCAACCAACCGTTGCTTCTCGGCGGACAGCCCGGGCAAAATGGTATCGGCCGCATACGGCATGGCCGCTTGCAAGAAGGCCTCGGGCGTCAGCCTGCGGATGTAGCTGGCGTTGAACCAGGTCAGCTTTTCCATATCAAAGATGGCCGGGTGACGGGACAGCCCGTTGAGCGAAAACCGCTCGATTAGCTCATCCAGCGTAAAGAACTCCTCGTCGGTGCCGGGGCTCCAGCCCAGCAGGGCGATGTAATTGAGCACGGCCTCTTTGAGGTACCCCATTTGCAGCAAATCCTCAAAGGATGGGTCGCCCATGCGCTTGGATAACTTGCGGGTGGCGTCGGCCATAACCAGTGGCAGATGCACATACACGGGCGGTTGCCAGCCAAACGCCGCGTACAGACGGTTGTACTTGGGGGTGGAGGAAAGATACTCGCTGCCCCGCAGCACGTGCGTGATGCCCATCAGGTGGTCGTCAATGACGTTTGCAAAGTTATATGTCGGCAAACCGTCCGTTTTAAAGAGCACCATGTCGTCGAGCTCGGCGTTTTCCACCGTGATGTGGCCGTAAAGCAGGTCGTCAAAGGAGGTCTGCCCCTCGGTCGGCATATTTTGACGCACGCAAAAGGGCTCGCCCGCCGCCATGCGCGCTGCCGCTTCCTCTCGGGGGATGTCAGCGCAATGCTTGTCGTACCGAAAGGTTCCACCCTGCGCCGTCACCCGCTCGCGCGCGTCGGCCAGCCGCTGGGGCGTGCAAAAGCAGGGGTACCCCTCCCCCGCCGCCATGATTTTTTCGGCGTATTCGCGATAGATTTCCCGCCGCTGGCTTTGAATATACGGTGCGTGGGAGCCGCCGATATCCGGGCCTTCGTCGTGGATAAAGTTCACCTGCCGCAGCACGCTATAGATGCGCGCCACCGCGCCCTCGATCTCGCGTTCTTGGTCGGTGTCTTCAATGCGCAGAATAAATTGGCCCTTTTGATTTTTCGCAAACAGATAGGCATACAGCGCCGAGCGCAGGTTGCCCAAATGCATATAGCCGGTGGGGCTTGGGGCAAAACGGGTACGAACCATGATAAAACCTCCATTGTTTTGTGCTGCCATCCGCCGATAAAACGGCTATGTTGGGCAGTATGTAGGCGGTGCCAACTGCCAATGAAACTGCTTGGTTTGCAAGTGCAAAATGCCGATTCGGCCGCTTTTGCCTTTGCTTCACTCGGCGATTTCTAGCCCGAACAGCCGCGCGGCGTTGCCGTAAAAAATATTCTGCAAAACTTGATCTGACAACCCCGTATCCAGCAGCTGCCCGACATGCTCCGCGGGGTTGCCCCATGGCCAATCGCTGCCAAACAGCACGCGCTCCGGGCCGTGCAGGGTGATTAGCGCCGCCAGCTGCGCGGCGTCCAGGCCGCGAACCGACATGGCGGTATCCAGATACACCCCCGGCCGTCCCGCGATATGCCGCGCGACCCCCTGCCACATGCAATACCCGCCCATATGAGCCAAAATGGTGGACAGGCGCGGATAGGCATCCAACAGCCGGGCCAGACCCTCCGGCGTGGCCCTGTAGGGCGGCGGAAAGCCGATATCCAATCCGCAATGCATCAAAACCGGAAATTGCAGCGCCTGTGCCGCTTGCCACAGGGGTGCCAGACGGGGGTCATCGATGAAAACGCCTTGATAGTCCGGGTGAATTTTAACGCCGAAAAATCCTTGCTTTTTCAGCATTTCAAGTGCTTTTGGCAGGTTCTCATCCAGGGGATGCAGCGCACCAAAGCTGCACACGCGCGGGTGTTGCTCTCGTTGCTCCAGCAAAAAGCGATTGATGCCGGCCGCCTGACCCACACGGGTGGCCACGGGTTGCAGCATGGCGTGGGGTGTGGGTGTGTGCT
>JGI994J12354_10003747_pt1 | contig 14024 bp, 3 predicted proteins | sample IntmicLarv3ML3BL_FD_12354 | JGI IMG/M metagenome (IMG submission 12354)
TTGACCTCGGTCTTGACGAGCCCGCGGCTGTCGTAGGTGTACAGCGTTGTCTGCTGTTCGTTTACGTAGTGCAGCGTGTCTGTCCGCCGGACGATGACCTTTGTCATGAGGTTCAGCGCGTTGTACTCGTATTTCGTGCTGATACCGAGCTCGTCTATGGTTTCGATGACGTTGCCGACGCCGTCGTAGACGTACTGCGTGGTGCGTTCCACGCCGCCGTTGTCTACCGCAGATACCGCGGTGATGCGCGAGAGCGCGTCGTAGACGAAGGTGGTTCTGTGGTGATGCGCGTTGATTTCCGCCGTCGTGCGGCCGAGCGCATCGTATTCGTAGCTCGTGGTGTTGTTCGCCGGGTCAGTTACTGTGAGTACGCGGCCCATGGCGTCGTGCGTGTAGGTGTAGTCGAGGCCGAGGCCGTCTGTGTACTTCGTCATGTACCCGTGCGCGTCGTATTCGAAGCGCCGCGTGACGTTGTTTTCGTCCGTCTCCGAAAGCACGCGGCCCATGGCGTCGTAGTCAAAGCTGCGGCTGTGTGCGAGCGCGTCCGTGACGGCGGTCAGGCGGCCATTTTCGTCGTAGGCGTATGTTGTGACCGCGCCTTCCTCGTCCGTGACCTTCTTGACGCGGCCGAGCGCGTCGTATTCGATGGTGTAGATGCCGCCGGCGGCGTTTTTGATTTCGGTGTTCAGGTTCAGCGCGTTGTACTTGTACGCCGTTGCGTTGCCGTTCGCGTCTGTCAGCAGCGTGATGTTGCCGTTTTTGTCGTAGGCGTACAGCGTTTGGTTGTTCTCGCTGTCTGTTACCGTTGTCATGCGGTTGTTGGCATCGTATGCAATCTGCGTCGTGCCGAAGCCGCCTGTCCTGACGGAGGTGACATTGCCCATTGCGTCGTAGCCGTAGGTCGTCACAGCGCCGTTTGCGTCCGTGATTGTCTTCACGCGGTTCAGCGCGTCGTAGGTGTACGCTGTGCCGTTGCCGAGCGCGTCTGTCACGCTGATGAGGTTGTCGTTGTTGTCGTATGCATAGGATTCTGTGTTATTGTCTGTGTCGGTGATGCTTGCGACCTGCCCTGTTTGCGTGTATGCGACAGTTGTTGTCTGTCCCATCGGGTCGGTTTCCTTTGTCAGGTTGTCGTTGCTGTCATACTCGTACAGATACGGTGCCTGTGTTCCGTTCTGCACAGCGGTCACACGGCCTTTTGCGTCGTAGGTATAGAGGACCTCCGTGGTGTCAGGGTTCGTCTGTTTGANCATACGGCCCATGCTGTCATACTCGTATGTCGTCTCGANGGTCATCGCGTCTTTTGATGCGGTGACNTTGCCGTCTGTGTCGTATCTGTTTGCGGCTGTCTCGTTCAGTGCATTTTTGACAGCAATCACTTGACCCATGCCGTCATAGGTNAACGTNGTCACGCCGTTTGCCGCNTCGGTGATTGTNTTTATACGNTCCTCNNTGTCGTACACCAGCCGTGTGATGTTGTTCATCGGGTCGGTTACCTTGATGAGGTTGCCGTTCGCGTCGTACTCGTACTCTGTCACGCCATTCATCGGGTCTGTTTCCTTCGTCACGCGGCCCATTGCATCGTATTCCATTGTGGTATCGTGGTTATTTTTGTTGGTGATGACCGTGACATTGCCCATCGCGTCGTACCGGTATTTCGTGGTGTTCGCCAGCGCGTCCTTCTCCGCCGTCGGGCGGTTCAGCGCGTCGTAGGTAATCACCGTGGCGTTGCCGCGTGCGTCGGTAACAGATGTGACGTTATGATACGCGTCATAGCCCAGAGACACCTTGCGGTTCAGCGGGTCGATAATCTCGACTTGGTTCCCGCGGCCGTCGTAAGTGAACGATGTCGTGTTGCCTTCGAAGTCCGTGACAGACAGCAGCTGGTTCATGCCGTTGTAGGTCATAGTCGAGACATGCCCGAGCTCATTCATAACCGCCGTTGTGTAGCCGTTCTTGTCTACGGTGTACTCTGTCTCGGCGCTGCCGTTGACGAGAGTCTTCAGCAGCTTGCCGCCCGGCGTGTAGGTGTATTCCGTCACAATGCCCTGCGGTGTTGTGACCGATTTGACCATGCCTGCGGCTGTGTACGTAATCAGCGTCTCGCCGCCGTCCGGCGCGGTGATTTTTATCGGGTTGCCGAAGCTGTCGGGCTCGTAGACTGTAATCTTGCCTTCGCGGTCGGTGACCTGTGTCAGATGGTTGTTTGCGTTGTAATCATAGCTCGTTATATTGTTGCGTCCGTCTGTCGCCGTCAGAAGCTTACCGGCTGCGTTGTAGGTATAGCTGACCGTCGAGCCGTCGGGGAAGACCCGGCTCACCAGCAAGTCGTCTGCGTCGTAGTTGTTTTGCATGGTTGTGCCGTTCGGGTACGTCGTTACAGCGAGGTTGCCGCTTACGTCGTATTCGTACTCCGTGCGGTTGTTCATACGGTCGACCTCGGCGGTCAGCAGCCCGTCTGTGTACTCGAGTGTCACAGTGCCATTTGCGTCGCTGACTTTCACCAGATTCCCCGCCGCATCGAAATGGCGAAGCCATTCGTTGCCGTTTTCGTCAACGAACTTCGTTTTCGAGTAGTCATGGGTATAGTGGTAATGCGTTGTGTTCTGGCCGTTCATTGTCTGGTTGATAACTTTCGCGCCCGCGGCATAGGTATTAGAAAGGAACACGGAGCCATTGTAGTCCGTAATCTCGGTCAGGCCGTGCTCGTCGTAGGCGAAGAACAGGCTGTCGTTGTCGGGGTTGACAGATTCGATAAGGTTACCGTCACCATCGTACTCAAAGCGCACCTCGCGATCCGCGCTGTCCGTGATGGTTGATATTTTACCGTCTGTGTATGCGAACGCGAAGGACGCGCCGCTGGCCACGTCTGTGACGGTCATCAGCTTGCTGCCTGTGAATCCAAAGGTATAGCGCGTCTGCCCGTACTCGGCTATTTCCGTGATGTGCCCGTGCCGGAAGGTATATGTGGTACGACCGTTGGATATCGTTGTGACGACGTTTGGCACTGTGCCTGTCTGCACTGCGGTATAGCCCGCGCCGACGGACGCCGTCAGGTCATTGTATTCATCGTACAGGAACGTCAGCCCGTTCCCGTCGGGGAACGTGACCCGCACGCCGCTCGCATCTTCGTCAAAGGTATACTCGAAGTTATGCCGCCAGCCGTTGCCCAGACTCTCATTATGCGAGTCCTGCGAGCTATAGTGGCGCGTGAACGCCATCTGCGGGTCGGAGAACAGCGCCAAATCGGTATAATCCCATATGAACTTACCGCTGTAAGAATCAATCGGGTCGCCGATGAACTTATAGTCCTTCAGCTTCTCGTTCATGGCCGCGAGCTTCTCGTTGTAATACGGGTCGTCGCGCGACGGGGTCATGGAGTAGTTAAAGACCATCGGGATAAAATACATCGTGCCGTCCGGAACGAACGCGCCTGTTGTGAACGTCTGGTCGCGGTCAGGGCTTGTGCCTATATCTGTTTTCGTCATCCCCTCGATGCCGAGCGGTTTTAGGACGATAACGAAGCGGCCTGCCATCTCCACGTCTCTGATGTCCACGTCGTGCTTAAAGAAGCCGTCCGCGTCCAGATATTTATCCGTATCCGGCTTCGGGTATCCGACCTCGCCGCCGTAGCTGACCTGACCATCCCACAGCAGTGTCTCGACAGCGCCGGAGAGCGGTTTTGCGGTGTAGCCGTTGCTCTCGAAGTCCGCGCCCTGAAGCACGAGCTCGCCTGATCCGCCGATGGTGGGCGTGCCGATTTCGCCGCCCAATAGCGCCGTCAGGGCGCTGTCGTCTGCGGGCATGGCCTTGACCGTGATATCGAATTCATCAACCGCAGGTGTAAAGGGGCCGGTCCAGTCATCGTCGGTTATTGTGTAGCTTTCTTCGATTTCGAACAAGATTTGTACGTCCTCAAGGCTGTCGCCAATCGAGTCGAACGCGCTCAGCGGCACGTCGTCCGCAATCTCGTACATCTTGATTTCATATCGCTGCGTGGTCGCGACATTGAAGTCGATACGGTATACGTTGTACAGCGGGTTCGATTCCCCGTTGTTTCGGCGGTCACCAAACTCAGTTGACACGGTCATCGACGGACCTGCCGCCGATACCGACAGCGACACCGCCGGCAGCAGCCCCAGCGTCATGACCACTGCCAGCAGCAGTGCAAAGGCTTTCTGTATTGTATGATGCTTCATATAAGTGCCTCCATTCAAGGGTAGCTTATTATTGTTGTTGTTTTATTTCATATCAGTTTTTATTTCACAAATCTGTAGTATTCATACCCCCTCGCATCCACCAGCGCGTCATGCGAACATGCCGCTTCCATGACATGCTCATACGCCCAGTGGCTAGGGGCGATGTCTGTGAAAGGGTTTACAACTGTTGTGAAATCGCCTTTGTGTACAGAGCGGCCGAGCAGTGCATTCAGCACGACTGTCGCCTCAGCACGGGAGATGCTCTGATTCGGCTTGAATGAGCCGTCGGGATAGCCGCTGATGAAGCCCAGCGCCAGCGCCGTGCGGATGTAGGATTCATAGGGGTGGTCTTCGATGTCGGTCAACGTTTGATTCGTTTCCGCTGTCAGGTTCAGACAGCGCATAACCAGCGCGACAAACTCGCCGCGCGTAATGTTCTGCGCGGGCAGAAGCTTGTCCGTGCCGTTATCACTACTTGTGCCGTTATCACTACTTGTGTCAAAGATGTCCAGCACTTGCTTTGCTGACAGATAGTCAATCGCCTCTGATGCCCAGTGACTTATTGCTACATCGGTATAGCCGGCCTTCGGGAACGACTGCGCCTTGTCGGCCTTGTCAATAATGTTGTACAGCACAGCAATACTTTCCGCACGCGTAATCGAATTGTCAGGGCGGAAGGTTTCGTCCGTATAGCCAGCGAAGTAGCTCGCATGGTGGTTATCTGCATCCACCCACGGGTAGTTGATTAAGGTGTCTATCGCTTCCGACGTTTGCGTCACTTCAATTTCAGTCACACCCCGCCCGTCGATATTGCCTGCTGCAGGCGCGGTCATACGGCGGTGCTCGTAGCCCTCGGAGTCCTTAAGCATGTAGTGCGAGTACGTTGCCTCCAGAACATGCTCATATGCCCAGTGACTCGGCGTGATGTCCGTAAACGGGTTCACAAACTGCTCGAAATCGCCTTTATGTACGGAACGGCCGAGCAGTGCGTTCAGGATGACTGTCGCCTCGGCACGAGAGATGCTCTGGTTCGGCTTGAACGAGCCGTCGGGGTAGCCGCCGATGAAGCCCAGCGCCTGCGCTGTGCGGATGTAGGATTCATAGGGGTGGCCCGCGATGTCGGTTAACGTTCTGTTGTTATTGTTGCTGCCGTTGATTTTCGCGGCATCGGCTTCTGTTATGTTCAGACAGCGCATGACCAGCGCGACGAACTCGCCGCGCGTAATGTTCTGCGCAGGCAGAAGCTTGCCTGTGCCGTTATCACTACTTGTGCCGTTATCACTACTTGTATCGAAGATTGCGAGCACCTGCTTGGCGGACAAATAGCTGATGGCCGCCGAAGCCCAATGCGCTATGCCAACATCCGTGTAGCTTGGGCGCGGGAACGCCTGCGCTTTATCGGATTTGTCGATGATGTTGTAAAGCACAGCGATTGTCTCTGCGCGCGTAATAGAGTTATCGGGGCGGAAAGTCTTGTCGGGGTAACCCGCGAAGTAGCTTGCGTGGTGGTGCGTTGCGCCGGTCAGGGGATATTCAATCAGCGTTTCCAGTGCGGGTGCTGTGTCCGGTGTCGGCGTGGGCACGACAACAGGGTTTCCGCCCGGGCCACCAGGGCCACCAGGCGCCGGCGTTGTCACAGGCGGCGGTGTCGGAACAGGGATGGTTGGTGTTGTGTCTGTCGTGATGACAAACCGTGTTCGTGAATACACCGAGCCATCGTTGTTCTTAATCCGAATCTCGAACGGAATAGCATCACTCAGTTTGATTTCTTGCAAGGTTTTGATGACAAATCCCGTGGCTGTAATAGTCAGAGAGACGTAGTTCAACACATCAGGGTCGGTAGAAATAATCTCGCAAATATAATCAGACGGCAACAGCTTTGCCTTAGCTGCGTTGAGATAGCTTGTCTTGGAGTCTCTATGTATAAGCTGTGTGAATATATCAACCTGTGTATTGACAGGAATTTGTATGTACGGCGGCAGGTAGAGATAATTCTGCATCGCGCTTGCGCCGTCAACAAAGTTGTCGGTATTTTTCGTGATGGCCTTCAGCACGTCTCCCATCATGTAGTTCGAGCGCATATCAATATCCGCACCATAGTTCTGCGCGTCAAGAAGACTTTGCGGCACAAGGCCTGTCAACTGGTTATTGTTGAAATATGCCAGTTCAAGCTTTGTCATATGTTCAGTAATGTCAGGGAAAGTACCTTTGAGTTTATTGACGGAGAGGTCGATTTTCTTCATATTTGTAAGAGCGGAGAGTCCTGTAGGGATACTGCCGCTCAGTTCATTCGCGTTTAGGTCGAGAATTTCAAGGTTTGTCAGGCCTGCAAAGGATACAGGAATTGTGCCTGTAAGTTTGTTGCCACGCAACGATAATTCTTTGAGTGTTGCAACATTGCCTAACTCGGACGGGATTGTTCCCGTTAAACTGTTGCCTGCCAGATCGAGAAGTGTCAATTTGGAAAAGCCTCCGAACGATGTCGGAATCGAGCCTGAAAAGTTGTTGTTCCACAAAACGAGCGCTTTTAAGCTGTCACAACCCGAAAAGTCGGACGGCAGCGCGCCACTTAATTGGTTGTTGGAAGCTGCAAAGAACAATAGGTTGTCAAGATTCGTAAAACCGGACGGGATTTCACCTGTCAGTTTGTTATAAGACAAGTCTACATTGACAAGCGAAGGGATTTGTGTGATTTCGGGGATGATTCCGCCTGTTATGGCATTGCCCCACAACGAAAGAACCTCCAGCTTTGTCAAACTTGAAAGTGACGAACTCAGAGGTTCGGTAAGGTTGTTATTCGCCAAATCGAGCGTTTCCAGATTCGGAAGTGTATAGACTTCGGCAGGGATTGCGGTGATTTCATTTCCGCTGAGGAATATGTGCTTCAAACCCTTCAGCTCGCCAATGGCCTTTGGAATCTTCGTGATGTCACCCGCGTCCGCAAAGCCGAGGACATAGATGTCGTTTAGGTCGGCTTGGCTGTTGAGTTTGTTAATGGTTCGCTCCTGCTGGTTCAGCAAACGTTCGATTTCGTTCATGAACCATTGTTCGCCTTCGCAGTTTTTGATGAACTGCGTTGCGTATTCTGTGCTCGGATCAGGATTGAAGTCCGATGCGGTGACGGGCATCGATGTGATGACCAGTGTCGGTAGTGCTAGGAGTAGTGACAGAAATATGGCTAGGATTTTGCGGTAGTGAGAGTGGTTGCTCTGATTGATGCCGGTTGTAAATAATCGGGTACTGTTCATTTGTTGGCCTCCTCTTTCGGTGTCAGGTGCGGAGAGTTAGACACTCCACCCACATATAATAACTGTCAAATCGGGGTGAGGTGGACAACAAAAAAAGGCAGCATCAACAATTTCTTGTGGATGCTGCCTCCGTCATTATTCTTATGCTTATTCTTCCGGTATTTCAAACGCGCTTGTTCCGTCGTCATAAGCAACACCGATACGGCGATACTGCTGCATACCTGTGCCCGCCGGAATCAATTTACCGATAATGACATTCTCTTTCAGGCCGATCAACGGATCAATCTTGCCCTTAATTGCCGCCTCGGTCAGCACGCGCGTTGTCTCCTGGAAGGACGCTGCAGACAGGAATGAATCTGTCGCCAGCGATGCCTTTGTGATACCCAGCAAAATCCGTGCGCCTGTGGCAGGTTCAAGCCCCTGCTCTTCAAGACTCTTGTTCACATCTTCGAAATCAAGCCAGTCAACCAAGCTGCCCGGCAGGAACTCACTATTGCCATTCTCCTCAATGCGCACGCGCTTGAGCATCTGGCGAACAATAACCTCGATATGCTTATCGTTGATGTCAACACCCTGCAAGCGGTATACGCGCTGAACCTCGCGAATCATGTAGTCCTGCACGCCGCGCAGACCCTTGATTTTCAAGATGTCATGCGGGTACACGCTACCCTCTGTCAGCTCGTCACCGGCTTCAACCGTGATACCGTTTGCAATCTTAATACGCGAGCCATACGGAATCAAGTATTCCTTAACTTCGCCTGTTTCACGGTTCGTGATGACAACCTCACGCTTCTTTTTCGTGTCGTTCACCGCTGCGTCGCCGCCAAATTCAGCGATAATAGCAAGACCCTTCGGCTTACGCGCCTCAAAAAGCTCCTCGACACGAGGAAGACCCTGCGTAATATCCTCGTTACTCGCGATACCGCCTGTATGGAAGGTACGCATCGTCAGCTGTGTACCCGGCTCACCGATGGACTGCGCCGCGATAATACCGACAGACTCGCCCACGCGGACAATACGGCCGGAAGCCATGTTCGCGCCATAACACTTCGAGCAAAGACCAATCTTGGAGCGGCATGTCAGAATCGTGCGGATAAGCACGCGTTCTATGCCCGCCTTCTCAATCGCCACCGCCTGATCCGGCGTAATCATTGTATCTTCCTCGACAATAACTTCGCCCGTCTCCGGGTTCACAATCGTCTCAACCGACCAACGGCCAAGCACGCGGTCGTGCAGCGACTCAATCACTTCTGTACTCTCGGAATTGCCGCCTGTCTTCTCTGTAAACGCTTCAACCCACATGCCCGGCTTCTCGCTGTCGTCAGACACGCAATCCCATTCACGAATAATAATATCCTGCGAAACGTCAACCAAACGACGTGTCAAGTAACCCGAATCCGCTGTACGCAGCGCCGTATCGGACAACGCTTTACGTGCGCCATGCGCCGAGATAAAGTACTCCAAGACCGTCAAACCTTCACGGAAATTGGACTTAATCGGCAACTCAATGATGCCGCCGGATGGGCTCGCCATCAGGCCGCGCATACCCGCAAGCTGCTTAATCTGCGCCTTAGAACCACGCGCGCCGGAATCTGCCATCATATGGATGCTGTTGTAGCGGCCAAGGCCGTCCATCAGCGCATCCGTAATCTTATCATTCGCTTCGTTCCACGCCGCGATAACCTTATCATGGCGTTCTTCATCTGTCATCAAGCCGCGGCGGAACATCTTCGTGACGTTCTCAACCGTTGACTCAGCTGTTTCAATAAGATTCCGCTTCTCTTCAGGAATCTCCATGTCAGAAACCGACACGGACAACGCGCCGCGTGTAGAGAACTTAAAGCCAAGGCTCTTGATGCTGTCCAGCACGGCAGCCGTATCCGTCTGCCCATATCTGTTGATGCAGCGATTGATAATCTTCGCCAGCATCTTCTTGTCTGTCAAGAAATCAATCTCGTAACGGAAAAGGTTCTCCGGCACAGAACGATCCACGAACCCAAGCTCCTGCGGCAGCGCCTCGTTAATAATAACACGCCCTACAGTCGTCGGCACAATCTGCGACTGCATTACGCCATCAATTTCCATCGTGCGGCGCACCTTAATCTTCGCATGCAGGGAAATCGCCCCGTTATCGTATGCCAACAGCGCTTCTTCGGGGTCTTTAAAAATCTTGCCCTCGCCGATTTCGCCGTCCTTATCAATCGTCAAATAGTAAATGCCCAGAACCATATCCTGTGACGGCACCGTTACAGGCGCACCGTCAGACGGCTTCAAAAGGTTGTTCGGCGCGAGCAGCAGGAAGCGGCATTCCGCCTGCGCTTCCACAGACAGCGGCAAATGCACAGCCATCTGGTCGCCGTCAAAGTCAGCGTTGTACGCCGTACACACCAATGGATGCAGCTTCAGCGCCTTGCCTTCAACGAGGACAGGCTCAAACGCCTGAATGCCCAATCTATGCAGAGTTGGAGCACGGTTCAGCATAACAGGATGCTCTTTGATGACACCTTCAAGCACGTCCCACACCTCGGGCTGCAACCGCTCCACCATCCGCTTCGCGGACTTGATGTTGTGTGCCAAACCCGAGTATACGAGCTTCTTCATAACAAACGGTTTAAACAGCTCAATCGCCATTTCCTTCGGCAGGCCGCACTGATACAGCTTCAAGTTCGGGCCAACGACGATAACTGAACGCCCGGAATAGTCGACGCGCTTGCCCAGAAGGTTCTGGCGGAAGCGACCCTGCTTGCCCTTAAGCAAGTCAGACAGCGACTTCAACGCACGGTTACCCGGCCCCGTCACAGGGCGGCCTCTGCGGCCATTATCAATCAGTGCATCCACAGCCTCTTGCAGCATACGCTTCTCGTTGCGCACGATAATATCCGGTGCGCCAAGATCCAGCAATCTCTTCAAGCGGTTGTTACGGTTGATTACACGGCGATACAAATCATTCAAGTCAGATGTCGCAAAACGTCCGCCGTCCAACTGCACCATCGGGCGCAAATCCGGCGGGATGACCGGCACAACGTCCATAATCATCCATGACGGCTGATTTTGAGAAATGCGGAACGCCTCAATAACCTCAAGCTTCTTAATGACGCGCACGCGCTTCTGGCCTGCCGCCACCTTTAACATCGCTTTCAGTTCTTCGGATTCCTTCTCCAAGTCAATGCTCAGCAGGATTTCCTTAACCGCCTCGGCACCCATGCCCGCACGGAAGCTGTTCGCGCCGAACTTGTCAATCGCGTCGCGGTACTCTTTCTCCGTCAAAAGCTGCTTCGCCTGCAACCCTGTGTTGCCCGGATCAACCACAATATAGTTCGCGAAATACAGCACCTTCTCAAGGCTTCTCGGCGACATCGCCAGAATCAAGCCCATGCGGCTCGGAATGCCGCGGAAATACCAAATATGCGAAACAGGCGCGGCCAATTCAATATGACCCATGCGCTCACGGCGCACCTTTTTCTTTGTAATCTCAACGCCGCAACGGTCACAAACAACGCCCTTGTACCGAATGCGCTTATATTTGCCGCAATGACATTCCCAGTCCTTATCAGGGCCAAAGATACGCTCGCAGAAAAGGCCGTCGCGCTCAGGCTTCAGCGTTCTATAATTAATCGTTTCGGGCTTTTTGACCTCTCCGCGCGACCATTCGCGAATCTTTTCGGGAGATGCCAAACCAATCTTAATGGAATCAAAAACAATGGCTTGTTCAGCATTTTTCTCTGACATTTTGTTTCCCCTTCCCTATAGCGAATTGACAGTTTCGGAAATAAACCTTATTCCTCGTCCTTGTACAACTCCAAATCGTCGCCCAAATCGAGTTCCAACTCGTCGTCTATGTCTTCTTCCAGCTCGTCTTCTTCGTCCACCAGACCCTTGAACAAATCGTCGTCCAGCGGATCGACAATCAAATCCTCTTCAATAAGCGCCTTGCCGCCCTTGAACACCTTCTCAAACGGGTCTTCCTCGTCGGCATCCTCGTCTGTCTCTTCCTCCGGCAAATCGAAATCTGCCAGCAGGTCAACCAACGGCTTCTCTGCGCTCTTATGGATGAAGGATTCTTCCTCATCGTAACCGTTCTCAAAGCCTGTAAGGTTCACATTCAGGTCATCCACATCGTCAATCATTTCCTTGATTTCGACTTCTGTCTGATCCGCCAGCAACACGCGCACATCAAGCGCAAGCGCCTGCAACTCCTTCAAAAGCACTTTGAACGACTCCGGAACGCCCGGCTCAGGGATATTCTCGCCCTTAACAATCGCCTCGTATGTCTTCACGCGGCCCACAATGTCATCCGACTTCACCGTCAGAATCTCCTGCAAGGTATACGCCGCGCCATACGCCTCCAGCGCCCAAACCTCCATCTCGCCGAAACGCTGGCCGCCGAACTGGGCCTTACCGCCCAACGGCTGTTGCGTTACAAGCGAGTACGGGCCCGTTGAACGTGCATGAATCTTGTCGTCAACCAAATGATGCAGCTTCAAATAATGCATGTAACCAACGGTTACAGGGTTATCGAATGCTTCGCCGTTACGGCCGTCACGCAGCTGAATCTTACCGTCGCGCGAAATCGGCACGCCGCGCCACTCGTCGCGGTGGTCTTTATTTTCTTCAAGGCTCGCGAAAATGTCATCTTCAATAACACCCTTCCACTTCGCCTCAAACTCTTCCCATTCCATATTGACATAATCGTTCGCCAAATCCAGCGTGTCCATAATGTCAATCTCGTTCGCGCCGTCAAAGACAGGCGTTGCAATCTTCCAGCCAAGCGCCTTCGCAGCCAAGCCCAAATGCACTTCCAGGACCTGACCGATATTCATACGCGACGGCACACCCAGCGGGTTCAGCACGATGTCCAGCGGGCGGCCATTCGGAAGGAACGGCATATCCTCAACCGGCAGCACGCGCGAAATAACACCCTTGTTACCATGACGGCCGGCCATCTTATCGCCCACGCTAATCTTACGCTTCTGCGCAATATACACACGCACAACTTGATTCACGCCCGGCGGCAATTCGTCACCGTTCTGGCGCGTGAACACCTTCACATCCACAATGATGCCGCTTTCACCATGCGGCACCTTCAGCGATGTATCACGCACCTCGCGCGCCTTCTCACCAAAGATAGCGCGGAGCAAGCGCTCCTCCGCCGTCAATTCTGTCTCGCCCTTCGGCGTGACCTTGCCAACCAGAATATCCGACGGGCGAACCTCCGCGCCGATACGGATGATACCATTCTCATTCAAATCCTTCAACGCGTCGTCGCCGACGTTCGGGATGTCACGCGTAATTTCTTCCGGGCCGAGCTTCGTATCACGCGCTTCTGCCTCGTACTCCTCGATATGGATGGAGGTGTAAACGTCCTCCTCCACAAGCTTCTCGCTCAGAAGAATAGCATCCTCGTAGTTAAAACCTTCCCACGTCATGAAGCCAATCAACGGATTCTTGCCGAGCGCCAGCTCGCCGTTCGAGGTGGACGGGCCATCTGCGATAATCTGGCCTTTTTCCACTCTATCATGCTGGTTCACAATCGGGCGCTGGTTGATGCATGTGCCCTGATTGCTTCGCATAAATTTAGTCACATGGTACACATCGCGCTCGCCGCTGTCTCTGCGAACCACGATGCTGTTTGCGGAAAGCTTCTCCACAACGCCCGCTTCCTTCGCGATGATAACAACGCCGGAGTCCTTCGCGGTCTTGTACTCCATACCCGTGCCGACAATCGACGACGCTGTGTTCATCAGCGGCACGGCCTGTCTCTGCATGTTCGAGCCCATCAGCGCACGCGTGACATCATCGTTCTCCAAGAACGGAATCAACGCTGTTGCCACAGACACGAGCTGCTTCGGCGAAACGTCCATCAGGTCAATCTTCGCCACGTCTTCTCCAGGAACGGAATCAATGCCGTCGCCACAGACACGAGCTGCTTCGGCGAAACGTCCATCAGGTCAATCTTCGCCACATCCACAAGGATAATGTCCTCCTTGTTACGGCCGGCAATCTTCTTCTCAACGAACTCGCCGTTCTCGTCGATACGCGCGTTCGCCTCGGCGACAGTAAAGTTCTCTTCCTCGTCCGCCGTGATGTAAATGAACTTATCGGTAACCTTCGGCACAGGGCCGGAATGGTCAACCACGCGGTACGGTGCTTCAATAAAGCCATACTCGTTGATGCGCGCATACGTCGCCAGCGAGTTAATCAAGCCGATGTTCGGGCCTTCAGGTGTCTCAATCGGGCACATACGGCCATAATGCGAGCTATGCACGTCGCGGACTTCAAAGCCGGCGCGGTCACGCGAAAGGCCGCCCGGGCCAAGCGCGGACAGACGGCGCTTATTCGCCAATTCCGCCAGCGGATTCGTCTGATCCATAAACGCAGACAGCTGGGAGCTTCCGAAGAACTCCTTGATCGCCGCCGTTACAGGGCGAATGTTCACAAGCGCCTGCGGCGTCACAACATCCAAATCCTGAATCGTCATGCGCTCCTTGATGACACGTTCCATACGCGCCAAGCCGATGCGGAACTGGTTCTGCAACAACTCGCCCACCGCACGAATGCGGCGGTTGCCCAAATGGTC
>JGI994J12354_10003748_pt1 | contig 14021 bp, 14 predicted proteins | sample IntmicLarv3ML3BL_FD_12354 | JGI IMG/M metagenome (IMG submission 12354)
GTGATGGGCTATTTTTAGATGGTTTTATCGTATGCGACGAGGAGCATAGTGGTGTCTATGTAACGAGGAGCATACGGAAAAAGCGCTGAAAAGAGCCATCACAGGATTATTGGATAAATTTTAAACAGTTTCTGAATTATCTTTTGATTTTATATTTATTCCGTCACCTAACTCTACAGTTATAAATACATAGCCACAGTATGCACATTTGGTCAGTCCGTCGTTTTCGGCTCTCCCTGCACCGCAATTAGGGCATGTTGTGATTCCTACATTCGCCTCCGTTGCCTGACATTCGCCACCATACACTTTTTGCGCTGACGCTCTTTGCTTCATGCGTTCTACAAACGATAGCGTTTTGTTTCCTGATTCTTCTCCCATAATTACATTTTACTTAACAGGTCTGCTTTCTTTTCCGAGTATTCACTCTCATTAATCAACCCTGCATCAAACATGGCTTTTAGTTTCTTTAATTTAGCCATAATATCGTCCTCACCTGCCTGAGTCTGTTGTTGTTGCTGCATCTGGTTTATCATCGCTCCGACCATCACTCCTTGCTGCACTCCCTGATTAAGCGCCGTTCCCTCCATACCAATAGCTGCCGCAGTATTAAAACGCTGCAGCTTATCTATATCGTCTACCATATTCATGCTCGTGACCGTATCGTAATACTTTGTCACTTCATCCGGTAGTGTCACACTTGTTATCTGAAATTTTGTAAGCTCAAGCCCCAGTTCTGCAAAAAACGGCTCAAGCTGTGGCGCTATCTTATCACTTAAATCGGATATATTACCTGCCACATCCATTATGCTATATCCCTGGGATGCCAGAATCTCTCCGAACTTGGGTGCAATAAAATCACGTAACTGCCTTCCTAATTCCATGATTGTCAGTTGTCCGTATGTTCCCGCATATTGGCTAAAGAATGTCTTCACGTCTGATATGCGGATATTATAGGCTCCGAACGCTTTTATCCTTACCTGACCGAACTTACTGTCCGGCATAATGATAGGCGCAGGTGTGCCCCATTTAAGGCTGATAAACTGATGCGTATTAAAAAAGTACACATCTGCCTTAAACGGACTGATAAATCCATGTTTCCAATTCTTCAGCCTTGTTAAGATGGGTATGTTTTCCGTACTTAACTCATACAAACCCGGTCCGAAAACATCCGCGGCGACCCCTTCGTTAATAAGCAAAGCATGCTGGCTTTCTCTTACAGTAAGCTTGGTGCCGTTTTTAATATCCTTGTCTTCGTCCTCGAACTTCCACATCAACATGTTGGGGTCGGGAGTAATCGATTCGATAATTTCAATAAAAGGTAAATTCATAGTTTCAATTTTTTTAAGCTATTCAAAAATAATATACTTTCATAATAGATGCTTTTCAATGGATATTTCCATAAATACATACTTGAATTATTAAAATAACGTCTGTCATCTTCTGTGAGTCTTAATCATGGGAATGAGATATCACTCGCTCTTTGATTCTTTTCATCGTTCATAAATCATTTTTTGTGTAACATATCCAGTGTACCGTCACTGCTACTTTATTATTTTCAACACTTCATTTTCTCCGTTTACTCCTATATATTGAACAATATAACATCCTGAAGAATAGCTTGAAAGATCAAAGCTTTCTTTTTTGGTAAAAGCAATGATAGTTGCTGACAAATTGTAAATGTTAACCGTATAATTAGTTCCCAAGAAATATAATTGTGTTCCTATATGTTTTATTTTAGACGATTCTGAAACCGTATTATTTTCAGTAACGGTATTAGTCAAGTTTGCTTGATAGGGAATTGTTTTTCCTTCTAAAATTTTGTCGGATGTAATAGTCGGTTCCGGATTTTCATTCGCATTGATTCCTACGTCAACAATATATTCCTGCTCTTCGTCGGGTAATAATCCTTTTAGAGAAACGTCGCTCCGTTTGTTTTTTACCGTAACGTACGCGTCATGATAAATAGGGGCTACACCGATATTTTTCACCGTTATTTTAGCTTGCGTGTCCGACGCCTGAAATTTTGTTATCTGAAATTTATAACCCGAATTTATTGATGCTTCTTTTACTCTTCCCACTGTTGCATACGTTCCGTCAACAGCGTCATTTGCAATCATATACGTAATATGAAATTTTGCCGCTTGCTGCTCCCATGTACGTCCGTACATACCTGCTGGATTCAATGCGTTTTTCTGATCATTGGAAGTATAATAACTGATCTCTCCACCTCCCGGAGCTGTTTTCCATCTGTTCGTTCCAATTCTATTCCAACACGATTCATTATAATCGTTATGATCCTTGTGCATAAAAGAATCGTCGAATAATCCGAAATTCAAAGCCATAGATGCTGAACTGTCGACAATAGGAGCATAAGAGTTATCCGCTGCATCAATTGAAATGCTCCAAGGAGTTTTCTTAAAAGCATCGTTCATTATTTGAAGAAATTCTGTTTGGTAATTCTTCGATGGAAAATTTGTTCCCAACTTCAAACTTGTACCATAAATATGATATTCGGACCAATGCCCGAATCCTACCTGAAGGAAGGCTATACGAGGATCGTTATCATATTTCTTAGCAAAATCTTTATAAAATTGTTTGGTAAACCATTGTAGTTCGGAATTACTCCAATCGGCATAATACGTATTTCCATCGCCTCCAGGATTAGAACTGTATGTTTCCGAATAATCTGATAAGTCTTTTATATAAGCCGGAACGGCTGTTGCTCCTCTTATGTCGCAATCACAACCTGATGTATTTTTCGATATTGTTTTTCCGGGGTATTCATATCGAAAACGGATGATTGCCTGATGCCCTCTATTAGCAATGCTATTAAGTAAAGTTTCGAACGAAGACCAGTTATATTGTATTTCATTTTCGTTTTTTCCAGTAACGACCTGACATGGGAGACAATAAGAATATTCCAATGATATTGAGTTTTTATAGCTATTCATCTTTCCATTGTCGTGCCACAAAACTATCCCTTTCAAAGGGCCGAGTTCATTGATAGTTTTATTTAAAGAAATATCTCGAAAATCTTCTGCCAACGCCGTTGTAAGTGATAAACAGAAAACAATCGTAATCATCGAAAACAGTTTTATATACAGCTTCATAATAAATTGTTTTTATTTGTTATATATATCATTCCAATACCCCCATTATTTATCTAACTATTTCGGACAAGAGATATTTCCTTTCATTGTTGCTCCAGCGATTGTCAAAGATAGAATTTTTTTTTTTAATCAAAGCTATTATGGAAAGTATTACTTTTGTACATCTATATTGTATATTTGATTGTAAAAAATAAACTATTCACATATGAAACATTCCCGATTACTTACCGTTCTCTGCCTGCTGGCGACATTGCAGTCCTGCACTAGTGATACTCAAATCGTTAAGATGACGACCACCGAAGATTCGGTGAAAATCCATGTCGAATGGACAGGTTCCGGCAGCCTCGTTGCCAATGGTGTGGAGTTGAAAAATGATATTAGTTTTGAAAATACTGTTCCTGCCAAAACCAATGGCTCGGTAGTTTTGACGGCTAACAGGGATGCTCAACTAACACATCTGCTCTGCTCCGCAAATTCACTGACAGCTTTAAGTCTTAAAAACTGTCAGGAATTGACAGAACTGAACTGCGACTATAATTCACTGACCAGCTTGGATGTAACAAAGTGTCCGGCATTGATATGGCTGTCTTGCTATAGTAATTATTCCCTGACTATTTTGAACGTAACCCACAATCCGAAATTGGAGTTTCTAAACTGCGAATATAATCAACTGACTATCTTAGATATAACAAAATGCACGGCATTAAAGTCGTTATACTGCCGCAATAATTCCTTATTGACCGCTTTGGATGTAACTAAATGTACGGCGTTGGAGCATCTGTGGTGTTCCGATAACTCTCTGACTGCTTTGGATTTCACAAAATGTTCAAAGTTAGAGGAATTGTACTGCAGCAATAACTCCCTGTCCACATTGGATGTAACCTACTGCCCTGTGTTGACAACGCTTGACTGCGACAATACTTCCCTTTTCGATTTGGATCTAACCCTCTGTCCGGAGTTAACGTATTTGTGCTGTTCTGATAATTCGTTATCTTCCTTGAATGTAACTAATTGCCCGGCATTGACGTCGTTATACTGTGATGACAATCCCCTTTCTTCTTTGGATATAACCAACTGTCCGAAGCTAACAACACTGTCTTGCAGTAACAATTCGCTATCTGCTTTGAATGTAACAAAATGCCCGGAATTGATGGATTTGACTTGCAACAACAACTCACTGGCCAATCTGGACGTAACGAAATGCCCTGAACTGAGGTTGCTGTGGTGCTATGAAAATGCCCTATCTGCTTTAGATGTATCCAACTGTCCGAAGTTGGAATACCTGTACTGCTTCGATAATCCCTTGATGGCATTGGAGGTAACGAACTGTTCTATATTGAAAGAATTGTGGTGTTCCAACAATTCTTTGACTATGTTGGATATATCAAACTGCCCGGAGTTGTACGATTTATATTGCTACGACAACTCCCTTATCGCTTTGGATGCGACCAATTGCCCGAAATTGACGAGGATTGACTGTTTCGATAATTCCTTAACCGGTTTGAAAATTACCAAATGCACGGAGTTGAGCGTGCTGTATTGCAACAACAATTCCCTGACTGCTTTGGATTTGACGAACTGTCCGGAATTGAGCGTTCTGGGCTGTACCCATAATTCCTTACCCACTTTGGACGTGACGGATTGCAGGAAGTTGAAATGGCTACACTGCGATAATAATTTCCTGACTACCCTGAATGTAAAAAAATGCCCGGAACTGACAAGGCTACAATGCAGCAATAATTTCCTCTCTGCGTTGGATGTAACGAACTGCCCAAAGTTAGAAATACTATATGCTGACGGTCAAACTCCTGTGCTGCCGGTGGAAACACCAAACGGCACTATGCTACGCATCAAAAATCCGGTTGCGTTCACCGGAGCGGAAACGAGTATTGAAAACATCAGCCACAGCGGTATGTACGACAATGGCGATATTACCTGGACGGTATCGGGCGATAGCGGCGAAGTGACTTTCGACTTTACTACCAAACATCCCAATGTGGTCTTCGATTACCCATTGTCCGGAACGGCTACACTGCCATGGTCAAAAAAACGGACGACTATGGATTGAAAATCATAGCAATGAAAAAACACTCACATAATATGAAGCAGTTTCTAAATGTTTACTATTTTTGTCAGTAAGGATGGATGTGTTTAGGTACCCAAATTTGAAAATAAAGGGACTTCTAATAATATGAAGTGAGTTGCATTTGTTGAGAATGGTTGGGACATAATTCAGACAAGTGAAACCGAAATAATGATTTTGAATGTTGTTCCCATAACAAGCGAAGAAAGAGACATTGTTAAGAAAGGAGGGGGTTAATGCTCTAATTTCATATCCGGAGTCAGAGAATATAGATATATTTTCACTACGATAATGTCGTGATTTCTAAATTGGCTAAGAACTGTAAACCTATTTAGAGATAGTGTCAACCTAATTAGTTACTGAATAGAAGATTTGAAATAAAAGAAGATAAATAATTATACGAGAACTGATGTGCATTTTTGGATTAAGAAAGTCATATGAATGAAGTAGTTGTAAAATTAAGATATATTTATGCAAGATACTTATTGATTTCAATAGGAACTATCTTTTTATACTCACTTTTCAGATGGTATTTCGATTATAAACTTGGAATTATTCCACTGAAGGAGGATTTATTAGACTTTTGGTTTCCCTTTTTTTTGCCGGCTATTCCAATTTTAATATGGTTAAGAAAGCCGTTGTTATTTCTAAATATCAAATGGAGTAATGATAACGGTTTTTTCTTCTATCAGCTTATTGCAGGATTAACAATTCTTATACCAACAGTAATTTCTCAGGAATACATGAAGACATCAAACAGTCGGTTAATTAGTGTTGATTCATTGTATGAAATAAAAGAGGCCAAAGGAACAAATTTCTATGTAATTGAAAATTTTGGAGTTAATGAGCAATATGGAGGAAGTCACAGCACTTCGAGAACGAGTGGACGATATAATGAGAAATTGAATTTTACAATATACCTGGTTGTTCCTATGGTTGACAACTCCGTCTTTACTCAATTTGATTTGGAAAATCATAAGCACTGGTATGGGTTTAAGTTTACGGATGAAACGAGTAACCGTTCTTCTGATGATGCTATAAAAGAACATTGGAAAGCGTTTTATGAAGAATCAATTAAGAAATATGAGCAGTTTCAGTATTTTGATATTGCGTATTTAAGGGGATTACCCAACTCTGATGACAGAGATGGATATATAGAAGCTATTAAATCCATTCGAGCGAATATAAACATGGATAATCTGCTAATTCTGGAACCTGTCAACGAACCTTTTGCACAAAATGCAGAAACAAAATTCAAGTGGATATTTGGTTCATTTGGTATAGGGGCGTTTGTTTTCCTGATAATGATACTCATTCCGTCAGTCAATCATGGAGAGTTTGGAAAATTTGAGAGAAAAGAGCTATTGTCTAATGATGATTTGAAGGATACTTTAGATTTCATCATCCCAAGGGGAGACCATTTTGTAGCAGCGATTTTGATAAATATCAACCTGATAATTTTTGTATGTTTGGTGTTGTCGGGGGTCAATGTCATATCGGCAACACCCGGCGAATTGCTGGCTTTTGGCGCAAATCGCAGATTTGAGGTTATGAATGGAGAGCCATGGCGACTTTTTACTTCAATGTTTCTTCATGGNGGACTAATGCATCTCGGNATGAATTTATTTGCTATTGCCATCATTTGCTATCTTATTGAGGCGAGTTTAGGACGGCTTAAAACTATTCTTGCGTATGTTATTTCCGGAATCGGAGCGAGTATAGCCAGTATATTGTGGTACGCAAATACAGTAAGTGTCGGAGCAAGTGGAGCAATATTTGGAATGATGGGAGTTATGATTTCGCTTCTGATAACTAAAAAAGAAAACGAATTAAATGGACTCTTTGTCGTAATTCTATTACTGTACGGCGGAGTAAGTCTGGTGTTTGGATTTTTGGGAGGTGTCGATAATGCTGCTCATATTGGTGGATTATTAACCGGAATTATAATTGGATTTGTATTAATGTTGAGTAGATAAATTGATTTATTAACTAATTTAGATATAATCAGATGAAACAATTAATCATTATTGCATTTTCAATTATTTTTTTATGCTGTTCACATATACAACGAGCAACAGGTTTTGGTCAGGAAGAAGGAACTCTTTCATCTTTAATTATATATAGAAATGTATATAACAAATATGGAAAATTAGAGGCTGTTTTTACAGACAAAAAGAATTTTTATATAAATGCATTATCGTCTTCTTGGGAAACGCGTTTTATATATAAGAATGATACAGTATTATTAAGAGAGGAAGAATATAAAATTCTTCCTGACGGAGACAAAGAACTAACATCCTATTGTATATTTGACGAAAATTCCGAAAAATATTTTTTTTTCAACGGTAAAGACACAGTGGGACAAAGTCTTACTCAATATGAAAATGGATTGACGGTATATAACAGATCAATACATAGGCAAAAATACTGGATGGAGAATACAGAAACTATTTATTACTATGATTCCGTAAGTAGGATATCTCAAATTAAAATTATAGATTTTGATAAAGGAATAACAATAATCGGAACCCATAAGTATGATATGATAGGTGATACCTTGATAACTGATATATTTATTGATAATGTTTTGAACAGAACAGAGAAAAAAGTAAAAAAAGATAATTATTCTATGGAACTTTTTTATGACGATCAGAATCACTTAGTAAGTTCAACAGAAAATACGCAAATTGATTCCGAGAATAATTTAAGCGTTCGTATAGACTATGAAAATAATTTTATAGATAGTACATTTTACAATTTAGACAAAAAAGTCAAAACTGTTAGTACAGAACATAAACGAGATGGCACAATTATTAGTATTGACGAAATTGATAAAAACAAAGGGCATTCTTTAGAAGAATTGCTTAATATATTTGCAGGCCCCATGAATAAGCAAACGGTTTTGTATGAGTATGATGAATTCGGTAATATAACAAAGGAAGCACAGTACGAGGATGAAGGAAATGTAGATAATTAAAACAAGGTTGTAGGTAATCCCCAAATTTATAATCTTTTATATTAAAAAAATAATTTATGGGAATAAAAGTAAATCAATTGACAACAGCGTCACAAGATGTTCTGAACGCGATTAATTCTTTGCTTCCGGTATTGTCGGAAGAGATACAATTGCTGACTTATGATAAGTTGTTCGAGATAATTAACTCCGATAATACTACTATTTTTGTCGCTGAAGAGAATGGAGAAATTGTCGGAATGATGACATTTGTCACGTATAGGATTCCAAGTGGGTTGAAAGCATGGATAGAGGATGTCGTTGTAGATAATTCAAAACAAGGAAAAGGCATAGGTATAGCATTAATTGAAAAGGCGATTGAATATGCTAATCAGTTAAACATAATTAAAATCGATTTGACCACCGCTCCTTTCAGGGTCGCGGCTAATGCTTTGTATCAAAAGATTGGCTTTATAAAGAGGGAAACAAATGTATATCGCTACCTGTCAGGCGAAAACTAATAATGAAAAAGTGTAAAATGAGTTTGTTATGAAAACACACACAAACGAAATATAAACTAAATACTTAATTTGATATGGCAAATAAACCCAATTATCTCATTTATGATGACATGCAGAGGGAGAATATGTGTGATGACGAACATCAGGGCATACATGGAAAGTTTGTGTTGGCGTATATTGAAAAATATGGATTTACGGAAAAGGGAGTGGAACTTTACGATTTATGCGAGGAAAAAATCCAGCATCTTCCTAAGAAATTGATTGCGTTACGGACAAAAAGAAAAACAAAAATATGAAAGAACATAATGATATCGTGGCTCTATTGAAAGACATTAGCCCCAAATTATCTCAGGCTCTTGATAAAAGTAATAAATTTTGGTTCGAACATAAGTTGCCGGCTCAAAGTGCTATCCCCCTACTTGAGCAAGTAGACAAAATGTTAGAACAAGCAATAAAAGACTATCCGAATACTGCTCATTTTTTTCGTCAAAAGTCACAGTTAAAAACATTTACAATGGATTATGCAGAAGCAATTTCATTGTTGGAGCAAGCAATTAAACTTGAGAATAAAACGAAAGATAAAGATTTACTGATAGAATTATGTAAGCACAAGGATGTGGTGAAGCCGGTTTCAAAAATCAAAAAATCGAAAGGAAGCATTAACAATAAAGAATTGCCTTTCTTTAAATATCATCCAAATCCTCTTGAAACCGGTGCTTTCGAATCAGATCAGGAAGTGATTTGCGATTGCTGTGGAAAGGAAACATCGATTTATTACACCTCACCTTTCTACAGTGCTGATGATATTGAGTGCCTTTGCGCCTGGTGTATCAGTAGCGGAAAAGCAGCAAAAAAATTTGATGGAGAATTTCAAGATTATGCATCTATAGAGGGCGTTACTCCGAACTGTAGTCCAACAAAATTTAAAAAAAGCGCTCTGATTGAGTTGACAACGAAGACGCCGGGATATCGTGGCTGGCAACAAGAGCGGTGGTTATCTCATTGTGATGACTTATGTGCATTCGTTGGCTATGTAGGTTGGCGGGAAATAGAAGAAAAAGTGGACCGGTTTGTTGATTTGGAAAAAGATTGCCTTGAATTTGGTTTGAAAATGGAAGACCTTCCAACGTGTTTGCAAAACGGAGGGTCATGCCAAGGCTATCTATTTCAATGCCTGCATTGCGGAAAATATCGTTTGTATTTTGACTTTGACTAATGTTTAAACTGACTACACGAAAAATAAATATACAAAATGAACGAGTTACCTGAAATAAAGAACAAAATTGCTAAAGAACAAAAAATTGCCACTCTTGGCAATACAGGAAACCAACTTGGTGTTGTCCCAAATTCATTTACTAATTTTTTAAAAAATGCAAAATTATTTTGATATTAATTTTAATATCATTACTTTTGCAGTATTAATCAACAAGCATTGAAAAAATGAAATATTCAGAGCTTGAACGAAAGCTAAAGGCACAAGGATGTAGTCTTTATCGAAATGGGAAAAGGCATCCAATCTGGATAAGTCCAATTACTGGAGCACTCTTCGAAATGAGTTACCACTCAAGTGAAGAGGTCAAGATGGGAACATTAAAAAGCATTATTAAAGTATCTGGGATTAAAATATAGTCACTCTCTAATAATAAAAAAAATGAACAAAATTAAAGCATTTATTGAACGTGGCAATGATGGAACTTATGGGATCTATGTTGATTTAGAAGACAATACACTAAACTATGGCATAATAGGCGAAGGAAGTACAGCACAAGAAGCCATTGAAGATTTCAAAACGGGATATATAGATATGAGAGTTTTATATAAAGAGGAAGGCAGAACTTTTGTGGAAGCTGATTTTGAATTCTGCTATGATACAGCGTCTTTTCTTAATTATTATTCCAAATTCTTCTCACTTGCCGGATTATCTCGTTTAACCGGAATTCATCAAGGGCAGTTAAGCCATTATCTTAATGGACACCGTCGCCCAAGCAAAAAAACGGTAGAAAAGATTGAAAGTTCCTTACAGGTCTTCGGAAAAGAGATAAGTCAAGTTGAATTCGTTTGAAAAGGCTTACTTAGTTTGTTGCATTTGAAAATGAAACAATTAATACAAAGTATATGGAAAAGTTGATAAATTTAAGTAAAATGACAAAGAAAATGAGTATTGCGGAAATTTCTGAACGATACAAATGATTGATAGGAAACACTACCCCCAACAAACCAATTGCCAAAACGATATGTACAGTTTGTAAAATCGTCAGCCCCCCAAAAAAACTCACAGTGAAAAAAACAGTAATAATCTTAGGCATACTCTTTATGACGCACTCCATTGCAGTGCATGGACAAATTGATACATGGTCCAGTTCTATCTTCAGAGATATAAAAGGAACAAACTTAGAGAAAGCTGAATGGATAACCGATGATGCCAACAGAGGTATTCTGCACGTTACTTCACAGTGGAAAGACGGACAATGGAAAGAAGTCGAAAAAAGAGAAAATCGTTATGACCATTATGGTAATCTTGTGGAAGTGGCATTATATACCCGTGATGCGGTAGAGGACTGGATTGAAGTAAGGAATATTTCTTCCGGGTTTAATGATAATGGAACCGTAAAATCAATTACAGTCAAACAACGGAATCCCGGACAAGAATGGCCCATAGGCGTTGTACAAATATATGAATACAACGAAAATAATGAAATAATCGCAATACATAGAACTGAACATACCAACAAAAAGAGTCATCATACTTTCGACTATCAATACGATGAGAGAGGAAATTGTATTGTTCAAACCATATTTGATGTCGAAAACAATGTTTTTGAGACTAAAACTGAGTATGGATATGATGCCGAAAACAATCTGATTTCCACACTTAAATATCGATGGTTTGATTCGTGGGAAGAAAGACATAAGAGTGAATATGAATATGATATGAACAAAAATCGAATCGTAGATATTCATTCTACTTACCTCAGTTGGAGTCAAGTATGGGAAGAAGAGCAAAAAAACGTGTATGTCTATGATGACAATAATCGCATAATCGACTCATCTGTTTTCAATTGGAACATAGTAAGGCGTGATTGGAATACCGGACGCAAGAGAGAATTCAGTTACGACGAATTTGGCAATGTTTCTGCTGTTAATCACTTCAGAACCAGCGATGACCAAAGAGAGTGGGTCTTGTCCGAAATAGTGACGTTTACCAACACAAATACTCGTTCGTCGGGAAGTGACGAGATTTTAGTATTTTTAGATGCAGGTTCGATATCGTTCATAAACATTTTGGGAGCAGCGGGAGCAAAAATAACAGTTTTTGATACAAATGGGCATATTCATTCTGTACGCGGCAATGCCGGTGATTTTGAAACGATTCAGACAATCACTCTTCCGACAACAGTATTTGTCAATGTTGAAAGAGACGGTACCCGGCTAACAAGAACAATCATAAAATGATAAACAATCCCCGCTCGTGCAACAAATGTGGTCGAAAATAAATTATTAACCGTCCGAAAAGACATAAAAAAAATAGATATGGAAATAAAAATGTATCCTGCTTTCAGCGAGGTTTTTACAAATAACGATTTATTGGGTATATTTTACCCATTGTGTAGTGTTGAAAATCAATTACACTTTGTTTCGTCGAATGGTTTATGGATGGATGAACAATATAAAACCGAAAGTAACACATTTGAATATACAATGTTTGAACTCAAAAATGGGAAATATGACTTTAAAGGCGACATTCGGCTTTACAAAGGTTATGATGATGCAAAAAAAATGTTTTCTATTCTTGAAAATGATTTTAACATCAATGGAAATAATTATTTGACCAATAAACTAAAAACCGATTTTTATATCGCAGAAATAAAGAAAATTCTATCATCTCAAATATCAGCAGATATTGATTTGGCGTATTATCTTCAAACTTTTTATGAATTTAACATCAATAAATTGAATTATAATTTGAATGGGAAATTCGGGGAATTTTCGTTCTTCATGAAAGGTTATTGTAAGCATGACAAAAGCCCAATCGTATATGAAAAGGGTTATCGTGGGATAGAAGAAACATTACAAGGAAAAATTGAAATTATAAAAGATTATTCTGAAATAGGTACAGTTGTCGGATATGAATTTTTTACGGACGGCAATGATAGTGTTCTTTTTTATAATGAAAAAGAGAATAAAGTCTTGTCTGTTAACTGCTATTCTTAAAACCGAATAATTACGAAGTTAGTTAGAAGCGGGCAATAGTGTAACTAAAATTGAACTAATAATGCAAGAAAATACATGAAACGAATTCCGGAAGTAATTAAATTTGAAAATGATTTGAAAATACTTAATTTTTCGGACTTTTCAGACTTCAAAAATGCGGTGGACACAATAGCAACTACGCACATAGATTTGTTTAATGTCCGTCGTCTCGCAATTTCAGGTTCAACGATTGACAACTTTGATTTTCTCGAATCGTTACCTGCATTGAAGCAGTTGAGTTTTTTAGCATGTCAAAGTGATAACTGGTCGGATTTAAAAGGAAACAAAAATATAAGCAGTCTGCGCTTACATAACTTAAAACAAGGAAAGTTGTATCTTTCAAGTATTGGTTTTATACATACGTTCTCGAAATTACAATATCTATACAGTAACATGCTGGGAATTGATAATTTTGCAGAATTAAAGAGTTTACAATATTTGCTTGCAATATTTTGTGTGTGTCGAAATGAAAACGATATTAAGAAACAATTTGATTTATCCGCACTGGAATTTTTACCCCGTTTAAAAATATTTGACACTTCCATGGCTGTTGACCGTCATAGAATTCCTGCCGAAAGTTTAATTCCTGTTTTGAAAAATCCTTCAATTTCAAGCGTAACAGTAACACAAATGTATAAAACAGAAGATAGAAAATTGCAAAAATTGATTGAGGTAATAAATCCGCTTCTTTTGGATACTAATCTTTCACACGATGAAATAATGACAATTCTTAAATCGAATTTTGCATGGTAATGAAAATTCTCATCAATAAAGCCAGCACCCAATAATAAAGGTTTTTGACGTGTATGTTAAGTTTAAAAAAATGAAAAAATCAATTTACATATTTATAGCCTTTACATTTTTTGTTTCTTGCGACTGTAACCAAAATGTACGAGGCACCATTATGGACAGCGTTACAAAGAAACCAATTGAAAATGTGTATATTTATAAAAAGAATCAAACTTGGAATAAAACTGAAACAGACGAAAAAGGTTTTTTTAAATTATCTGCTATTTCAGGTGGACTGACTTGGACTTGCCCGCCGATGACAATAGCTATAGAGCATAAGGACTACGAAAAAATAGAAACAACAATTAAGTCAG
>JGI994J12354_10003750_pt1 | contig 14020 bp, 16 predicted proteins | sample IntmicLarv3ML3BL_FD_12354 | JGI IMG/M metagenome (IMG submission 12354)
CGTGTGCTCTTCCGATCTCATACGAACCGCCATACGCGAGAAGCGGCAGAGCGGTAAAAACATCACTTGCAAGATTGACGGCTTTTGCGGCAGTGCGGCGGTAGGCATTGCGGCGGCGTGTGAATCAACATCAATCCCGGCAAGCGCATGGTTTATGATTCACGACCCCGCTGTATTCGCATACGGCTATTTTATGGCGGAGGACTTCACAAAAGGTTTAAACATGCTTGTCAAAATAAAGCAGGGCATTGTTGCGGCCTACGCCGCCAAAACGGGAAAGGACAAGCAGGAGCTTTCGGACTTGATGGCGGCTGAAACGTGGTATACAGGCGAAGAAGCCGTTGCAAACGGTTTTTGTGATGAAGTCATGTTTGAGGACGAAGCCGCGGCGGACAAGCCGCCGACGCCGGAAAACGCCGCCGCGTTTGATGTGTCCATGTATCAGAATGCACCCGCCGCGTTGTTAAGCCGCTATAACCCACAAAATAGCGGTTTATCATATACAGCACCAACAATAGCACCGCAAAACACAAAAAAAGGAGGTACAAGCATTATGGCAATTAGCACAGTAGCAGAATTACGGGCGGAGTACCCAGAACTATCCGCGCAGATTGCGGAGGAAGCCACCAATACGGAGCGGAAGCGGATTATGGATATTGAAAATATCGCGCTTCCGGGCTTCGACGAGGTAACAAACGCAGCGAAGTTTGAAAAACCCGTAACAGCCGCGGAAGTGGCAATGAATATCATTGCTTTGCAAAAGAAACAGGGCGGCGAGTACATCCGGAACAGAACCGAGGATGTAACCAACAGCGGCGCAAACGGCGTCGTGGCAAGCGGTAATGAGGGCGGAAGCAGCGATACAAACCCCTTCGACGCGGCCATTGACAGCGTATTGCCCGTAACAAAGTAAAGGGAGGGGCCGAATAATGAGTGCATACGGTGTAACAAACGAAGCGAATTACACGCCGGAGAATTTTATTGCGGGGGATTATCCTATTGTCAGAGATTACGGCACAATCAAGAACGGCGCAACGGTGCGCCGTCACGCGCCTGTTGTGAGGGGCGCAAGCGGTATCGAGGAAGCGGCGGCGGGTACGCTTGATAAGCTTATCGGCATGGCCGCCGCCGAACCGAGCGGCAACGAAATTGTTTACTATGCCACAGGCGAATTTTTTACGGAAGCAATCGTTTTGCCGGATGGCATAACCATGGACGCGCTAAAAACCGCGTTCGCCAAAATCAACATTTACATAAAGGAGCTGAAAAACAATGGCTAATGAAATGAGTATTTACGAACCGCGTACAATGGGGAAAATCATACAGCGTATGCCCCCGCTGCACACATTTTTGAAAAACACATTTTTCAAAACAACAAAAACGTTTACGACAAAAAGCGTTGATGTGGATTTCAAGAAGGGAAACCGTGCGCTTGCGCCGTTTGTGCATCCGGCAATCGGCGGCAAGACCGTTGCGAACAGCGGATTCCAGACAAAGAGCTACACGCCGCCGCTTATCGCGCCGGACAAAATCACAACGGCGGGCGATTTGGAAAACCGTTCGGCGGGCGAAAACATTTACAGCGGCGTAACCCCGGCGGAACGTGCCGTAACAAAGCTTGCGGACGATTTCCGCGACCTTATCGAAATGATTACCCGCCGCGAAGAATGGATGATTTCCAAGGCGTTGTTTTTTGGGAAAATCCCCATTATCGGTGAGGGCTTAAACGAAGTCATTGATTTCAATTTTACGAATAAGGAAATCCTTGACGCGTCAAAAAAATGGAATAAGGCGGAAAGCGACCCCATTTCGGATATTAAGCGTTGGCGCACGCACGTTCAGAAAACGGGTTTTGTGAACTGTAATATCTGTATTATGGCGGATGATGTGGCAACGGCGTTCATCAACCACGCGAAGGTGCAAAAGCTTCTTGACATCAACAAATACGACCTTGCCATTATCAAACCGCGGGAGCTTCCAAACGGCGCAACGTATATCGGCACAATTTCGGGCATGGGGCTTGACATCTACACATACAACGAATGGTATTTGGACGATTGGACAGACCCCGCCGCGCCTGTGAACATGCCGCTTGTGCCGGAAGGGACACTTGCGCTTCTTTCCACCAACGCGGCGTACTCTATGCACTACGGCGCAATCACGGTGCTTGACGGCAAAGGCGGCGCGGTTGAAAACTTTATCACCGTGGAAGGCACGCGCGTTCCCGATTCTTGGACAAAACGCAACCCCGCCCGCCGCTTCGTGCAGATTAGCAGCAAGCCGCTTCCGATCCCTCATGAAGTGGATAGCTGGTTTGTTGCCGAAGTGCTGTAATGCCGGGCTTCAAGGCGCAAATCCGCCGTGACATCAAGGCCGTTTTTCACAACGCAGACGAACACGCGGACAAAATAACGGTTGTATATAACGGGAAAACAAAACGCATTCCTGTTATTATCGACCATGAGGGCGCGAGAGACAGGGCCAAAGCGTCAAACGACCATGCGGACGGTGTTTTTCTGGCTGATATGACCGTTTACATATCATTCTATGACCTTGACATTGTGCCGCGGAAGGAAACGGAAATCACCATCGACAAAACAACATACAGCATTATACGGGTAGGATTCGATGCGGGCGAAATTGCGCTTGATTTGGAGCTGAGGGATGAATGATACAGAACATCACGATAGTTACGGATGAGACGTTGGAACGGATGCGCGTTATTTTACGGGATGTGCAAGGTGGTGTAGAAAAAATACTGCCAAGAATCATCGACCGCGCCCGTACAACCGCACGAGCAACGGCGCTTAAAGAAATAACAGCGGTGTATGACATTAAACAAAAAGACATAAGAGATAGGAAAAACACCACAATCAATATGTATACACAGCAATCAAATAATAAAATTGTCGGTGTTGTTTCGTATTCGGGAACTAAAATTCCATTGTATCGCTTTGGCGTGTCGCATAAAACCCCAAAAAAGTTGAATAAAAGAGTGCCAGTAATGTTTGATAACGAAACCGTTTGGGTTTCGCCCGGTGCGCCCGTTTCGGCGCGTTTACGGAAGGATAGACCCAAGACGCTTTTTAAAAACTCTTTTATTGCAAAGATGAAAAGCGGGCATTTTGGAATGTTTGAGCGTATGAATCCCAACTCAATGGAACGCTTAAAAATACGCGAATTTCCGGGTGCGTCAACGGCGGAAATGGCAGAAGAGCCAGGTGTGTTAGACAAGGTGGAAGCTGCCACAATAGACACTGCTATGAAACGGATAGAACACGAAATATCACGCATTTTACACGGGTACGGGGGGAAGTAGTATGACACCGACAATTTTGCTTGAACAATTGCAAATGTTTATTCAAGCGGCCACGGCGGAAGTGATTCTTCCCGTTCGCCCCGTGAAAAACAGGACGCTTCCGGTAAAAACGCGTCCGCGCGGAAGGACGGCGAGCGCGGACGCGGATACAGAAGCGTTCAAGGAAGAAATAACAGAGCGCGCCGCAGAGGTGCATCTTATGCGGCTTCCGGATAAGGACGCGGAAGAAAACCGTATTCCGTATATCCTTTTGCAATTTTTAACGGGTACAGACACGCAGGAGCCGGGGCAGGAAGCGGAAAGCGAAGCAAAAGTGCGGATTGTGATTGCAACATATTCCGAAAATGACAGCGAAGGCGCGCTTGATGTGTTGAACATCATAGGCAAAATCCGTTACGCGCTTTTGACTGCGGGAGAAGTCGGGCAACAATTCTTGCTCCGCAAGCCGCTGGAATGCCTTGTGTACCCGGATGATACGCGGCCATATTTTTTTGGCGAGGTTATGTCAACATGGGAAATGCCAACTATTAACAGGGAGGTAAAGCTATATGGCGAAGAACAGTAATAACGTGTCCAATTCGGACACACCGAATAATGCGCCGGAAGAAACGGCAAACGTTGCCGCGACCGTTGAGGCCCCGCCGCCGAAAAAGGCGAGACCGACGGAAAAACCGCGTTTTGAGGGTGAAACGCGGTTCATTTATGCCGGGCCGTCCCTTCCGGGCGGGCGGCTTGCAAGCCACACCATATTGAACGGTACATATGCGGAAATTGTAGACTATTACAAGGATGCAATCGCAGAATACCCGAATGTGGCGCGGCTGATTGTTCCCGCGGCACGCTTCGCGGAAACCCGCGACAAGACCAGAACCAGCGGCAACATTTTGTACAATTGGTATACGGAGATTGCGACGGCAATCAAAGCGAAGGGAGCTGTTGAATAATGGCATATTACCACGGCGTAAAAGCGCGGCAGGTTCAAACGTCTATTGCAACGCCTGTAACAGCGGCCAGCGGCGTTTCGTTTGTCGTTGGCACGGCCCCCGTTCAGATGGGGAGCGGCGGAAACATCAATGAAGTGATTATGTGCATGAACAACGGCGAGGCGGTAAGCGCATTCGGCTATTCGGACGATTGGGCGAAATACAGCTTGTGCGAAGTTATGTACAGCCATTACAGGCTATACGGAACCGCGCCCGTTTTCTTTGTGAACGTCCTTGACCCCGAGAAGCATAAAACCGCCGTCACGGCAAGCGATTACACGCTTGCAGACGGAAAAACGAAATTGTCCGTTGACGCAATCGCCGCAAGCGTTGTGATTGAGGGCTTCACGGAAAACGAGGATTACGCGCTTTTTTATGACGGGGAAGAAAACCTTGTGATTGAGGTTTTGCCCGATGGCACGATTCCCGCCGAAGCAACAAAGCTTTCCGTTGCTTTTGACAAAGTGGATCCGTCGCTTGTAACAAAGGCGGATATTATCGGCGGGTTCAATGTTGCGACAAAGCAGACAACGGGATTCGAGCTGATAGACACCGTGTTCCCGAAATACGGCATTGTTCCCGACCTTTTGCTTTGCCCTAGGTGGAGCCATGACGCAGAAGTAGCGGCGATTATGAGCGCAAAGGCGACAAATATCAACGGCGTGTTTGAAGCGAAAGCACTTATCGACGTGGACACAAACGAGGTTCGCCATTACGCGGACGCGCCCGCGTGGAAAAAGACGCAGAATATCAACGACAAAACGCAGGTGCTTTTGTTCCCTATGGTGAAGCTGGGAGATAAAGTTTTCCATGCCTCCACCCACGCGGCGGGCGTTATGGCGGCGGTTGATGCGAACAACGGCGGTTGCCCGGCGGAAAGCCCGTCAAACAAAAGGATGCAGGCAAACGCCGCCGTGTTGGCGGATGGAACGGAAGTTTTGCTTGATTTGCAACAGGCGAATTACTTAAACAGCCAGGGCATTACCACCGTTTTGAATTTCATCGGTGGTTTTGTTTTGTGGGGTAATGAAACAGCGTGCTATCCGGCGAACACAGATGCTAAGGATTATTTCCTTTGCGTTTCCCGTATGTTCGGATGGGTTTCCAACAGCTTGATTTTGACATACTGGAATCAAGTTGACAAGAAATTCAACCGCCGTTTCGTGGAAACCATCGTGGACAGTGTAAACATTTGGCTAAACGCGCTTGTCTCCGAAGAAAAGCTAATGGGCGGGCGCGTGGAGCTTGACCCCGAATTAAACACAACAATTTCGCTTATGAGCGGCAAGGCGGTTTTCCATATCTTTATGACCCCGCCAAGCCCCGCAAAGGAAATCGAATTTGTACTTGAATACGACCCGTCGTATATCACGGCGGCGTTGCTGTAGGGAGGGATAGACATGCCAAAAGTAGATGAAACAATTATCAATTTCCAAGTATACGAAAACGCCACAGATTACTACGGTATGGCAGAGGTAAAACTGCCGGAGATTTCGAACATCACAAACGAGGTGCGCGGCGCGGGTATTAACGGAGCGTTAGAAAGTGTGGTGTTAGGCCACGTGGATGCTATGACGCTGGGGCTTAACTTCCGCACACTTGTAAAAGCCGCTATCGCGCTGCATGAACCGCGCGACCACCAGCTTGAACTACGCGCGGCGCAGCAAGGTAAAGACACCGTAACGGGCAAAACAACGGTTGAAGCGGTGAAGCATGTTTTTATATGCAAGCCGAAGATGCTTAACCCCGGCGCGGTTGCGCCCGCAACGCCCGCCGATGCAAGCGGCGAATATGCCGTAACATATTGGGCGTTGTTCCTTGACGGTAAAAAGGTTCTCGAAATTGACATTTTGAACTTTATTTATAATATCAACGGCGTGGATTACCTTGCGGATGTACGGAAAGCACTTGGCAAGTAAAGGCGGCGCAGTGTCGCAAAAACATACTAAATCGGAGGTATAACATATGGATAACGAATACGGATATGAGAACGAAAGCATGAACACGGACAACGCCGCCATGGAGAGCGCAGAAATACCCGTTGCGCCGCTTCATATAGTTACAGAGGGGAATACATTGGAAAGCCAGAGCAACGCCGCAGAACGCGGCGCAGAGGGCAACAAGGGTGTTTACAATCACAAATTCAAAGTGCCGTTTGAGTTTGAGGGGAAGAAGTTTGTTGTTCTCAACTTCAATTTCGAAAAAATGACGGGGCGCGATATGCTTGCCATCGAAACCGAAATGCAAGCGAATAGTGAGTATGCGCTTGACCCCGCGTTAAGCCGGAGCTTCCAAAGCAAGATGGCGGCGCGGGCCGGCGGCATCGGTGCGGATGCGCTGGAAGCTATGCCTATGCAAGAATTTATGAAAATCACAAATGCGGCAAGAAATTTTTTGATTGCTTCGGGCTATTAAAATGCTCGAAGGGATGGTACGCGAAGGAATGTTACCGTATGGCGCGTGAAACATATACATCCATATCATTTTACGTGTCGCTAACGATTCGTGAGTTTTTCTATTGGCGGGATAACATCATTGCGGCCATGAAAGAGGACGAAAAAAAGCAGGAAAGACGCTAGGCGGGGGCAATCCCCGCCATGTGTCTTTTTTGTTTGAGGAGGTGAGGAAATGGCGGCAAGCCGCAAGGAATATGAGTTGTTAATGAAATTAACGGCGGCGCTTGGCGCAAACTTCGGTTCAACCTTCAAAACCGCTATGGACACAACAAAAAAACTACAAGACACGGTGCAGCGTTTGAATAAGGTGCAGGCCGACATTTCCGCATACAAAAAGAAGCAAGACGCGATTACCGCCAACCAAAAGAGCCTAAAGGAGCTGGGAGCGCGTCACACCAATTTGCAACAAGAGCTTTCAAGCACGACCGCGCGGGAAAAGGAATTGGAGAAGGCGCTTGTTAAAAGCGAAAAAGCAACGGGCAAAAAAACAGACGAGTACAAAGCTTTACAAGCAGAGCTGAAAAAGACACAGACCGAAAAGGACAAGCTTACAGGGCAAATAAAGGCAAACCAATCCGCGACGGAAAAGGCAACGCAAAAAATTGCGGAGGAAAAAGCGGAGCTTGCCGACCTAACAAAGCGGCTACACGATGCGGGCATTAGCACGCAGAAGCTTTCGGCGGAGAACAAAAAGCTTGAAAAGGTGTACGACCGCGTTAAAAAAAGTCAAGAAAATATCTCCAATATTAACAATGCCATAGCGGAGCAAAAACAAGCCATAACCGCGACAAAAACGGAGCTGATAAAGTCCGTAGGCGCAATCGCCGCCGCAGGGGGCGCGTTTTACGCCGGGGCCATCAAGCCCGCGATTGAGTTTCAAAGTGCGTTTGCAGGTGTTAAAAAGACCGTTGATGCTACGCCCGAAGAATTTGCGAAGCTGGAAGCGGGCATACGTGATTTGGCAAAAGCGCTTCCCGTTGCCGCGCCGGAAATCGCGGCGGTATCGGAAGCCGCAGGGCAGTTGGGTATACAGACCCCCAATATTTTATCATTTACACGGACAATGATAGATTTGGGCGAAAGTACAAACCTATCCGCAACGGAAGCGGCGGACAGCCTGTCACGGTTCGCAAATATCACAGGCATGTCACAAGCCGATTTTAACAAGCTGGGAAGCGTCATTGTACAGCTGGGCAACAATTTTGCTACAACAGAAGCGGAAATTGTTGATATGGCAATGCGTTTGGCTGGCGCGGGCGCACAGGTTGGGTTAAATGAATCGCAAATCATGGGCCTTTCCGCCGCGTTGTCCAGCGTTGGTATTGAATCGGAAATGGGCGGTAGTGCAATCAGCAAGACTCTTTCCAGTATGTCCGTAGCGGCCAGCACAGCATCAAAATTGAATGCGATACTGGATGATACGGGAATGTCGCTACGTGACTTGCAAATGATGGCAAGTCATGAGGGAAAGGCGTTTGGCGGTTTGGCCGAGAGCTTTGGCATGACGAAAACCGAATTGAACGCGTTGCTTAAAAATGGCGTGAATCTTGATAACTTTGCTAAAATTGCGGGTGTAACGGGCGATGAATTTAAAACAGCGTTTGAGAAAGACGCGGTAAAGGCGTTACAAAGCTTCATCGGCGGGCTTGCGGGTGCGGAAGAACAGGGCGAAAGTGCCATTGAAATGTTGCAAGAAATGGGCTTGACGGAAGTACGGCTTCGCGATACGCTGCTACGCGCCGCGAACGCGTCCGACCTGTTCAACGATTCGCAAGCAATGGCGGTTTTGGCATGGGAGGAAAACAACGCCCTTGCCAAAGAAGCCGCGCAGCGGTATGAAACCGTTGAAAGCCTTATCGCAATCATGAAAAACAATTTTAGCGATATTGCTTTATCGCTGGGAAATGTATTTCTTCCGCACCTCGCGGAAGCGACGAAATACATAGCGGAGCTGGCGGGCAAAATATCCGCTTTCGCACAGGAAAACCCGGAATTGATTGCAACACTCGCGAAGGTTGCGGCGGGGCTGGCCGGGATGAAAGTTGCCGGGCTTGGCGCAAAGCTTGGGTTCCAAGAAATAACGCAGGGCGTGAATTTTGCTAAAAAGGGTTTAGCATTGTTCCAAGGTAAGCTTGCGGAGAGCGCAGCGGCAGCGGCTACAGGCGGCGGAAAAATAGCGACATTAGGTAAATCGCTTTCCGGCTATTTCGGTGGCATTGATACCGCCATGAGCAAATTCGACTTCGCTAAAAAGCTGATGGGAGATTTCGATGCTGGAAGCTTGGGACAGGTTATACAAGGGCATATAAGCGGTGCTATAAACACGGCAACCGGGCCGTTACAAGCGCTGGGGAATAATATAACGAAAAAACTTGGCGGGATAGGAAAAGATATAGCCGCCGGGCCGCTTGGCAAAATCGGCGGTGTTTTCCAAAACCTAGGTAAAACGGCGGGTGCAGTGCTGGGCGGGCCGTTAAAAGGGCTTGGAAGCCTATTCGGCGGCCTTTTTAGCAAAGTTATGCCGATTATCGCCATTGTTTCCTTGCTTTCCATGCTATTTGTCAAGTTGAACGGCGGCGATATATCCGCGTTTATGAAACCGCTGATTGATGCGTTTAACGAGGCGAAGCCTACACTGGAAGCATTGAAAGAGCAGTTTATGGAGCTTGGCAAGAACTTAATGCCGTTATTACTTGATGCGGCGAATAAGCTTGCGCCGTTGTTTTTTGAGATAGCGGCGGCGATTTTGCCCGTTTTGGTATCGCTCATGGGTGCGCTAATGCCAATCATTCAAATGGTTGCAGAAACCATTCTTCCCGTGTTGCTGCAAGCATTGGGCGAAATCATGCCGATTTTAACGGAGCTTATTACAAGCGTGTTCCCAATTTTAACGGCTATCATTGAAAAACTTACACCTATCATAGCAACGATGGCAAAGGTGTTAGCGGACGGGCTTGCCGGAGGCATTACCGCGGCGATTGAAGCCATAAAGCCCGTGCTTGACAATTTGATTGCCATGTTTAAGTCCATTCTTTCATTCGTTAACAATGTTTTTGCGGGAAACTGGGCGGGCGCATGGGAGGATATAAAAAATATTTTCGGCAATGCGTTTGGTGCGCTTGTAGAGCTGGTGAAAGCCCCGTTCCGTGTAATAATCGGTGCAATCAACGGAGTAATCGGCGGGCTTAACGGTATGAAAATTCCGGATTGGGTACCGGGGCTTGGCGGCAAAGGCATTAACATTCCGCTTATCCCGACATTTTCAAAAGGAACCAACTACACGCCCGACACCTTCATTGCCGGCGATATAAACGGCAAAGGCGGCGAGCTTGTTACGGGCGCACGGGGCCGCAAGGTATTCACAGCGGCGGAAACCTCCGCCATATTTGACAATATAAAAGCGGCGAACGCGTTCAACAGAACGCCCGCGGCTATGCCGCAAATGCCGATTACCTGCGGCGGGGAACAATCCTTTGTGATACAGTACAGCCCGACAATTTACGTTGACGGGAACACGCCGGGGGATTTGGAAGAAAAGTTACGGCAGAACAATGAATCATTGCTACAGATGTTCAAGGAATTTTTGCGGCAGCAGACGGACAAGGAAAGGCGGACAGCGTATGCCTAAAACCTATATCACGACTTCGGGCGATAAGTGGGATTTGATTGCTAAAAAGACGCTTGGGAATGAAATGCATATGAACGCGCTTATGCAAGCAAACATCCGGCATCGAAACACTTTCATCTTCCCCGCCGGGATTGAGCTTGTTATCCCTGATATACCCGCAAAGCCGCCCGAAGGGTTGCCGCCATGGAAACGGGGGCGGCCTGTATGAGCGTTGCCGAGCTTGCAAGACGTACCGAAATACAAGTTTCCGTTAACGGCGTGGACGTATCGGGGGACATCAATAAATATTTGCTTCAACTGACGTTTACCGACCACGAAGAAGATAAAACAGATGATTTACAACTTTCCCTCGACGACCGCGAGGGAACGTGGATAGGCGAATGGCTTGCGGGTGCGTCCGATTCGGACACAGCCGCCGCCACGGTTCCCGTATCGGACGGTACGCTTAAAACGGGGGATGTTGTAGAGTTCACGGGCGGCAATCATTTTGTAAGTTCGGTTGCCGCCGCCCCTGCGGGCGGAAATCGCACGCCGGGCAAGGCGAAGCTTACATTGATTGCGAAAGGCGCGGCGCACCCGTATCACGTTATCGGCGGCGCGTATTCGGATGTGGGCGGCACATCAAACGTATACGGATGGGTGAATACGGAGCAGATACAAGCAATCGGCGGAGCCGGCGGAGAAAAGGGTAACGGCGCGGATGCAAATGCGTCAACCGAGGGAAACGCAAACGGCGGGGCCGGCAGCGGTATTAAAGGCGCTGCGCTTTCCGCTGTGATTGTGCAAAAGAACTGGGAAAGTGACGGAAAAGACCGCGTTCTTGATTGCGGTACGTTCGAGATTGACAGCATAGACGCAGGTGGACCGCCCGCTACGGTTTCCATCAAAGCAACGTCGCTTCCCTATTCTTCAACCGTCCGCACGGCGCAAAAAACGCGGGCGTGGGAGAAAATCAAGTTATCGGCAATCGCGGATGATATTGCAAACAAAAACGGAATGGCTTGCATGTATGAATCATCGTATGACCCGTTATATACGCGCCGCGAACAAGTGCAAACGTCGGATATTGTGTTTTTGCAAGGGTTATGCAAGGATGCGGGCATTTCGCTGAAGGTGACGGCGAAAACGATTGTGCTATTCGATGAAGCGGAATATGAGCAGAAGCCGACCGTCCGCAGGATTGAACGCGGCAAGGCGGATGTTATCAGCTACCGCTTCGGCACATCAACCAACGATACGCAATACAGCAATTGCCATGTCATCTATACCGACCCGCAGACGAAGCAGACAATCGAATACACCTACACGCCGCGCGGAAGCGACAAGAACGGGCAAACACTTGAAATCAACGAAAAAGTGAACACCCGCGAGGAAGCGCGGCTTCTTGCCATGAAGCGGCTACGGCAGAAAAACAAAGCGGAGTTTTCGGCAGAGTTTACGCTTGTGGGCGACGGTTCACTTGTGGCGGGGGTGACGGTTGGCGTTGCGGGTTATGGTATGTTTGATGGAAAATATATCATCGAAACGGGAACGCATAACGTGACGGCCAGCGGGTACACCTTGCAAGTAAAGCTTCGGCGCATATTGGAGGAATACTGATGCTTACGGACAAGCAGTTTCGGGCGTTTGCAAATATTGTGCGCGTCGGCAAGGTAAGTTCTGTTGACGCAAGAAAAGGCACGGCGCGGGTTGCGTACATGGACAAGCCGGATACAGAGGGAAAGCCTCTTGTTTCCGCGCCGTTGAAAATCGTATCGCAGGGCGGCGCGTGGTTGCCGACCGTCGGGCAATTTGTTTTATGCCTATACCTTTCGCACGGGGAAAGTGACGGTTTTGTGATAGGGGGGATTTAATGGCTATTATCGGGACGTTGGGCGATATTGTTTTTGCGGTATCCAAAAACGAGGTGAAAACGTTCGAAGATATGAAGTGGGAGAGTTCCGCACAATATGCCACGCATAACCGCCACTTGAAAGACGTTTTACTCGAATTTACAGGTACAGACGCAGACAAAATCAATTTTACAATGCATTTTTCCGTGTTCTTAGGCGTTGACCCAATGGCGGAGCTTGTGAAGATTCTGGAAGCGGAGCGGAGCGGCAAAACAATGCGGCTTGTGATTGGGAGTAAGGCCTACGGAAAAAACAAGTGGGTAATCACTGGTACATCCAAAGCCCTTCAAACATTTGACAACAAGGGGAATTTGCTTGTTGCAAATGTATCTATATCACTTTCGGCATATGCGGGGAGGTAATGCAATGTTATATACAATCACGGCGAACGTAAACGGCACAATACAATTCACGCCGCAAACGCTTGCCGAAGAAGTGCTTCAAAATGTAGTTATGATACTAACGACCATCAAAAACACGGCCCCGCTTTACCGCGATTTCGGCCTTTCCGCCCGGTTCCTCGACATGCCAACACCCGCGGCGGAAGCAAAGCTTGTGGCGGAGCTATTCGACGCGCTGGCGGAATATGAGCCGCGGGCGGAGGTTACAAGCATATCATTCGAGCGGAATGAACGAACCGGGAAGCTATGCCCGCGCTTGGAGGTGAACATACATGACGAATAAAACAATTCGGCAATGCCTTGGCGGCATAGGCGAGCAGTTCCCGCAGGGAACGACCAGCCCCGATATAAGCTTTGTTAATACCGACGCGGAAACCCTTGTAAACACAATGATACAAGCATATGAAGTTATTGCGTTACGGAAGCTGCACCCTGCCGACCCCGTCCGTGTTTTTATTTTGTGGATTGCTGACATTATTGCGCAGGAACGGACAATTATCAATGAATCTGCGCGGCAAAACATACCGCGTTACGCGGAGGGGGATTATTTGGATTCCCTCGCGGAGCTGTTCAAGGACACGGAACGGCTAAAACCCGCCGCTGCAATAACAACATTGCGCTTCTATCTATCCGCGCCGCAGTTGTCCACGCAGATTATACCGCGCGGAACGCGGGCAACGGTAGGCGGTGAAATCATGTTTGAAACCACGGAAACGATACATATACCGCCGGGCGCAACGCATGGCGAAGCCGCCTCAGTTTGCCAAACGGCGGGCGAAATCGGCAACGGTTATGCACCCGGTGGTATAACGGAGCTGGTGGACATATACCCGTTTTATGAGCGCATGGAGAACACTACAACGAGCGAGGGCGGCGCGGACATAGAAACCGACGCGCATTTTTACGAACGCTTACGGGACAGCATGGAGGCCTTTTCTACGGCGGGTTCTGTTGGTTCGTATGTGTATTGGGTGAAAACGGCTTCGCAGAAGATTACGGATGTAAAGCTGACAAGCCCGGAGCCGGGCGTTGTGGACATTCGCGTTTTGCTTGAGAACGGGGAATTTCCCGATTCCGAAATGATACAGCACATACACGCCACGCTGGACGGCAAACGGCCAATGACCGACACTGTAATTGTGTCCGAACCGAATACGCGCCCGTTTGACGTGGATTTTGTATATTACTTGCCACGCCAAATAGTAGACAGCACAACGGCGATAAAAACCGCCGCAGAAGCCGCTGTAAGCGCATATCTATATTGGCAAACGGAGCGGATGGGGCGTGATATAAACCCCGATGAATTGCGGTATCGGCTGAAAACGGCGGGCGTGAAGCGGG
>JGI994J12354_10003751_pt1 | contig 14018 bp, 9 predicted proteins | sample IntmicLarv3ML3BL_FD_12354 | JGI IMG/M metagenome (IMG submission 12354)
CACCATTTGGGCCGATGAAACCATAAACTTCACCTTGACCAATTTCTAAATTGACACCATCTAATGCTTTGACCTTACCAAAGGTTTTCACTAAACCTTCAGCTTTAACAATTATATTTTGCATAATAAGCCCCCTAACTATTTATATAATCCATGTTTTAGTGCATTCATGTATTGCTTCAAGTCCTCTGCTATATTGTTCCAGTTGTTCAAATCGGTATTCAATAAGCTGTTCGATAGAAGTTTCTCCGTGTATTTTTCACATACCCAAGAAATTATCTCGGCAGCAACCGTTTTCTCAATGCCGTCTTGGAGCAAACGGCTATCCAGTAAATTAATTATCATAGTAAGATAATCATTTGACATACCAACCATATTTTCAAGTTCCCTCAATAAATTTTCTGGCAAATGGTCCTCCCAAGCGGAAATCATAAAATTCGTTTCCATTGGATACTGTAAACACACAGAGATTTTCAGTTGAATAATAGATTCAATGATTGTAAACACATTACCGTCTTTGTCTTGTAAATCGGGAAGAGTTTCGCTTGCTATTCGTCGTACGGCTTCTTTCATCAGAAATTTATACAAGCCCTCTTTGTTACCAAAGTAATGAAAGAGTAAGCCTTTACTGATACCAGCTTTTTTGGTGATACTATTGGTTGAGGCTTCACCATAACCCTTTTCAAGAAATTCACCGTAAGCGGCGGCTAGGACACGTTCCTGTTTCTTGGTATCAAGCTTTAGAAAGTGTATGTATTCTTTGTTATCAGCGGTGAAGTTTGCAATCAGTGAATGGCTCAAATCTTGTTTATTTTGTTCGTCTTCTTCATTAGGTTCATTAGGTTTCATAGTTCACTCCTTTCACGATATTGACCATGTAGTCAATTACACCTTAACACATGTTGACCGAATGGTCAATGGCTTTTGTTTATATCGTAATGATTATCTGTTAACTTGATTCCAATTATCCAAAGCATGTGCTATAATGAAAAACAGGCTAACAAAAAGTAGAATAATAAAAAACAGAATCATGAAAACAAAATAACAAAAGCCAAATCATGAAAAGTAAAATAACGAAAAAGTAGAATAACGAAAAAGTAGAATCATGAAAGACAAAATAGTAAAAGAATAAATGGAGGAAAGCATGAACATAGTAGGATATGAACTTTTAAAAGAAGAACAGTTAAATGATATTCACTCAAAGGGATATTATTTTAGACATAAAAAGAGCGGAGCAAGGGTATGTGTAATAGCAAATGATGATGATAATAAGGTGTTTCATATTACCTTTCGGACACCACCGACCGATAGTACTGGAGTAGCTCATATTTTGGAGCATAGTGTGCTTTGCGGTAGTAAGAATTTTCCGTCTAAGGACCCCTTTGTAGAATTAGCAAAAGGGTCTTTGAACACGTTTTTAAATGCAATGACCTATCCTGATAAGACCATGTATCCAGTAGCAAGCTGCAATCATAAGGATTTTGCAAATCTAATGAATGTTTATATGGACGCAGTACTTTACCCCAATATTTATCAAAAAGAGGAAATTTTTAGGCAAGAGGGCTGGCACTATGAGTTGGAGAATGAAACAAGCGAGTTGAGCTATAATGGTGTTGTGTACAATGAGATGAAAGGTGCTTTTTCTTCACCAGATGATGTTCTTGATAGGGAAATTCTAAATTCGCTTTACCCCGATACCGCCTATGGAAATGAATCGGGTGGAGACCCTGCATTTATTCCAGATTTAACATATACAGATTTTTTAGAGTTTCATAGCAAGTATTATCACCCCGCAAATAGTTATATTTATTTGTATGGTGATATTGATATTGCCGAGCGATTAGGGTGGTTAGATAGGGAATACTTATGCCATTATGATGTCATTCCTGTGACCTCAAAAATCGACAGACAACCAGCATTTTCACAATCTAGAGAAATTTATCGAAAATATCCAGTAGCAAATAGTGAGCCAATCAAGGATAGCACCTATCTTTCTTATAATGTTTCCATTGGGACGAGTTTAGATGTTGAACTAGCAAATGCTTTTGCGGTGATAGAATATGCGTTATTGTCCGCACCAGGGGCACCATTAAAGCAAATTTTATTGGATAAAAAGTTAGGTAAGGATATTACAGGCTCGTATGATAGTGGCATTTATCAGCCGATGTTTTCAATTGTTGCAAAAAATTCAGAAGCGAGTAAGAAAGAGGAATTTATACAGACAATTAGGGAAACCTTGGCAGAAATTGTGAAAGCTGGAATTGATAAAAAGGCACTTCAAGCAGGAATCAACTATATGGAATTTCGTTTTCGGGAGGCGGATTTTGGAGCCTTTCCAAAGGGACTTATGTATGGAATTGATTTGATGGATAGCTGGCTTTATGATGAAGAACAGCCATTTGCCTATCTCCATCAGCTACAGATTTTTGAAATACTAAAAGAGAAGATTGGAACAAGCTATTTTGAAGAGTTAATTGAGGAACATCTGTTAAAGACGAATCATGTATCGGTGGTGGTAGTAGAGCCAGAACGTGGTTTAGCAGCAAAGACAGAGCAAGCATTAAAAGAAAAGCTAGCACAGCAAAAAGCGAGTTTTCGGGAGACAGACATTGCTGATTTGATGGCGGCAGGAGAACGTTTGCAAATATTCCAAGAAACACCATCGAGTGAAGAAGATTTGCAAAAGATTCCGTTGCTTGCACGGGAAGATTTAACAGGGGAAGTGAAACCTTTTAGTAATGAAGAGTATCATGTGGCAGACACGTTACTGTTACATCATGATGTTCAAACGAACGGCATTGCATATTTAGATTTTCTTTTTGATACAAAGTATGTAAAGCAGGAGCATATCCCATATGTAGGAATCCTAAAAGCAACTCTTGGTATGATTGATACTGAAAATTATTCATATGGGGAATTGTTTAACGAGATTAATATTCGGACAGGCGGTATTAGCAGCGGAACAGATTTGTTTACCAATCGTAAGGACGGTACCTACCTAACGACCTTTACAATGAAGAGTAAGACACTATATCAAGAAATTCCCTTTGTGTTAGAAATGATGACAGAAATTATTCACCGTTCAAAGCTAGATGATGAAAAGCGGCTTTATGAAATTGTGGCACAATTAAAATCACGCTTGCAGGCTCGCTTAAACGCCGCAGGACATTCCACCGCAGTATCAAGGGCAATGGCATATTATGCAGATGCCTCAGCATTTAGTGAGTCCATTAGCGGGATTTCATTTTACAAACTCATTGAATCAATAGAAGAAAATTTCGAAGCGAAAAAGTCAGAACTAATTGTGATTTTAAAGGAGTTGGTTCAGTGTATTTTTAGGAAAGATACTTTAAGTATTAGTTGTACAGCAAAAGCTGATGGGTGCGAGGTATTAAAAGGAGTAGTTACTGAATTTGTTGCAAAGCTGCCAGCAGAAGCCTTACCAGTGCAAAAGCAAATACAGGCAATAGGTAAGCGAAATGAGGGATTTAAGACCTCGGCAAAGGTACAATATGTTGCAAGAGCAGGAAATTTCTGTCAGGCGGGCTTTGCCTATACGGGAGCCTTGCGGGTGTTAAAGACAATTTTAAGCTATGAATACCTATGGCAAAATATTCGAGTAAAAGGTGGGGCATATGGTTGTATGAGTGGCTTTGGACCACTAGGAAATACTTATTTTGTGTCTTATCGTGACCCAAATTTAAGTGCGACAAACCAAGTTTATGAGGGAATTACAGAATATGTTAGAAATTTCACGGTATCGCCAAGGGATATGACTAAATATATTATTGGAACAATGAGTGAGATGGAGACACCGCTAACACCAATGGCAACAGGGTTGCGTTCCTTAAATGCGTATTTTTGTAATGTGGAAATTAATGATTTGCAGAAAGAACGTGATGAAGTGCTAAAAACGAATGAGGTAGTTATTCGTGGATTGGCAGATATCATTAAGGCTGTGTTAGACCAAAATTATCTTTGCGTTGTGGGTAATGAGGATAAGCTGAGCGAGGAACAAGAGCTATTTAATGAATTACAGCCATTTGTTGGCGAAGAGAGCAATTAGGAAAGAGGGAAATGTGGAAGAGGAAAGTATGGAAAATAAGAATTATAAATCAGGTTTTGTCACCCTAATTGGCAGACCGAATGTTGGCAAATCAACATTAATGAATCATTTGATAGGGCAAAAGATAGCAATTACTTCTAATAAGCCCCAAACGACGAGAAATCGGATTCAAACGGTGTATAGCTGTGAGGAGGGGCAGATTGTTTTCTTAGATACACCAGGGATTCATAAGGCGAAAAACAAACTTGGCGAATACATGGTAAATGTTGCAGAGCGAACCTTTGGAGAAGTAGATGTGATTCTTTGGTTGGTCGAGCCGTCTACCTTTATCGGAGCGGGTGAACAGCATATCGCCGAGGAATTGAAAAAGACGAATACACCAGTTATTTTAGTTATCAATAAAATTGATATGGTGAAGAAAGAAGAGATTTTAACATTTATTGATAAATACCGAACCATTCATGACTTTGCGGAGATTATTCCAGTAGCAGCGATTAAAGGACAAAATACCGAAGATGTTCTGCAATCAATCTTTAAATATTTACCCTATGGTCCGATGTTCTATGATGAAGATACCATTACAGACCAACCACAAAGACAGATAGTTGCCGAGTTGATTCGTGAAAAAGCCTTGCATTCTTTGAATGAAGAAATTCCTCATGGAATTGCAGTGTCTATCGAAAAGATGCAAAGACGTAAGAAAAAGCACTTGACTGATATTGAGGCTACAATCATTTGCGAGCGGGATTCACATAAGGGCATCATTATTGGTAAAGGTGGTGCAATGCTAAAGAAAATTGGTCAAACAGCACGTTATGAAATCGAGCTGTTATTAGAAGAAAAAGTGAATCTCCAGTTATGGGTAAAGGTCAAAAAAGACTGGCGTGACAATGATTTTTTGATGAAAAATTTCGGGTATAACAAAAAGGAAATGTAAATGGCTGAATTATTGAATTTAACAGGACTGGTGTTATCTGCTATGCCTGTTGGTGATTATGATAAAAGAGTAGTCGTTTTAACAAAGGAGCGAGGTAAAATTACAGCCTTTGCAAGAAATGCGAGACGGCAAAACAGCGGGCTTTTAGCAGCGGCAAACCCGTTTTGTTTTGGAACCTTTTCCTTTTATGAGGGGCGTTCTGCCTATACAATGGTACAAGGCGAAGTACAAAATTACTTTCGTGATTTAGCAAGCAGTGTAGGGGCCTACTATGGTTTTTATTTTTTGGAACTAGCCGATTATTATGCACGAGAAAATAATGACGAGAAAGAATTGTTAAAGCTACTGTATGTATCCTTACGAGCATTGACAAAGGAAGAACTAGATAAAGAACTCATACAGCGTATCTATGAATGGAAGACTATTGTGCTTAGTGGTGAATATCCACAGATGTTTGCTTGTACAGAATGTGGCAGTGAGAGTGATTTGTCAGCCTTTGTTTTGAAGCGAAATGGTATATTTTGTCAAAAATGCAGTATTCATTATAGTAGTCGAATACCCTTGATGGAGTCGACGATTTATGCCTTGCAGTATGTTCTTTCTTCACCAGTCGAAAAACTTTACAGCTTTGCATTATCCGAAGAAGTGCGGACACAATTTTTTGACGTGGTTGAGCACTTGAAAAATAAGTACATTGGTAAACAGTTTAAAAGTCTTGAAATTCTTGAGAGCATTAGGAATTATTAGTTGAAAAAGCTCTATTTTAACGGTATAATAAGGAAGTCGTTTAAAATAGGGGTATGTCAGTACAAAAACGATGTTTAAATAATATAGAATAATTAATTTGGAGGTCAGAATGAGAAAGGCAAAAATACTTGCAATTGTAGTCCTAGCAATGGGATTATTGGGAGGCTGTAGTAAATTTTCGCCAAATGAAACGGCAGTATTAGTTGGTAAAGATGGAGCGATTACGGCGGCCATTATTGATACCTTAGATGAAAGCTATTATAATTCTGAGGAATTGACAAAGGAAGTAAATCGTGCAGTAGCAGACTATAATAAAAGCACAGGTGCAGAGAGTATTACCGTTGAGACGTTTGAAATTGAAGGTAATAATGTTGAATTATTTATGAAATATGCGATGGCATTGGATTATAAAGCATTTAACAATGTTGATTTTTATGTAGGAGATATTACGAATAGTTATAATGAAGCGGGATATCGCTTTGAAACAACATTTTCAGAAGTGGATAATGGAGTTGTTCTCCGCAGCGAAGTAGAGCGGGAAGAAATATTTGCAGGACTGAATTACTCCATTATCGTGTTCAATGAGGATATGGAAGTGACAGTACCAGGTAAAATACTGTTTATTAGCGATAATTTAGAATTAACAGGAAAGAAATCGGCAAGACGAGTGACAAAGAATACAGCAAGTGAATCAGAGACACAAGCAGCAGCACAGACAGAATCAGAAACGGAAGTACAGACAGAGGATAATATTATGGATATTGACCCAGTAGTCGAAGAACCAGCAGAGTCAGAGCAAGGAGGAGTCACACAAGAGCAGACAGAGAACAAAAGCATCGCTTATATTATATATGAATAATAGATGGGACATATAAGTAGATAGTATACGGAAATAGATAGTGTGTATTAAGTAGATGATATATGGAAATAGAAAGCATGTAGAAGTAGGTAGTATATAGGTAAATGATATATGGAAATATAAAGTACATATAAGCGATATGTGGATACAGAAAGCATGTAGAAGTAGAGAGTACATAGGTAATATATGGAAATATAAAGTATATATAAGTAATATATGGACACAGAAAAAATGTGGAAGTAGGTAGTATATAGCTATAGTGTATGAAAAGAGAAAGTGAGGTAATAGCATGGAAAAGACAATGGAGAAAATTGTAGCATTGGCAAAATCAAGAGGATTCGTATATCCAGGCTCAGAGATTTATGGTGGACTAGCCAACACATGGGATTATGGAAATCTTGGAGTTGAACTCAAAAATAATGTAAAAAAAGCATGGTGGAATAAATTCATTCAAGAAAATCCCTATAATGTAGGAATTGATTGTGCAATTTTGATGAATCCGCAGACATGGGTGGCGTCAGGACATTTGGGTGGCTTTTCAGACCCACTAATGGATTGTCGGGAATGCCACGAAAGATTCCGTGCGGATAAGGTGATTGAAGATTACAGTGCAGAAAAAGGGATTGCAACGGACGGAGCAGTAGATGCTTGGAGTCAAGAAGAGATGAAAGGGTTTATTGATGATAATAAAATCCCCTGTCCAACTTGTGGTAAACACAATTTTACAGATATCCGTCAGTTTAACTTAATGTTTAAGACGTTTCAAGGAGTTACCGAAGATACCAAGAATACGGTTTATCTTCGCCCAGAGACGGCACAGGGAATTTTTGTAAACTTTAAAAATGTTCAGCGTACCTCTAGAAAGAAAATTCCATTTGGTATTGGTCAAATTGGTAAATCGTTCCGTAATGAAATTACACCAGGAAATTTTATTTTTAGAATTAGAGAATTTGAGCAGATGGAATTAGAATTTTTCTGTGAGCCAGATACCGATTTAGAATGGTTTGCATACTGGAAACAGTTTTGTATTGATTGGTTACAGAATTATGGTATCAAGGAAGCAGACATGCGAGTGAGAGACCATGACCAAGAGGAGCTGTCGTTCTACAGTAAAGCAACAACGGATATCGAATTTTTATTCCCATTTGGTTGGGGAGAATTATGGGGTATTGCAGATAGAACCGACTATGACTTAACACAACATCAAGAGACATCACGCCAAGATATGACTTATTTTGATGATGAGAAGAAAGAAAAATATATTCCATATGTAATAGAGCCATCACTTGGTGTAGACCGTGTGCTATTAGCCTTTTTGTGCAGTGCTTATGATGAAGAGGAGCTAGAGGGCGGAGATAAACGAACAGTTCTTCGTTTCCACCCAGCACTGGCACCAGTTAAGATTGGTGTATTGCCATTGTCGAAGAAGCTAAATGAGGGAGCTGAGAAAGTATTTACAGAATTAGCAAAAAAATATAATTGTGAATTTGATGACCGTGGTAATATTGGAAAACGGTATCGCCGCCAAGATGAAATTGGTACACCATTTTGCGTGACCTATGATTTTGACTCAGAAGAAGATGGTGCTGTAACTGTACGTGAGCGAGATAGCATGGAGCAGGTACGTGTAAAGATTGAGGAGTTACCAGCATATTTTGCTGATAAAATTTAATAAGCAATCATAGGAGGTATTTTAAATGAAGAAAAATGTTATTGTGGGGCAGTCAGGTGGACCAACAGCAGCGATTAATTCGAGTCTGGCAGGGGTTTATCGGACAGCAAAAGACAGAGGAGCGAAGAAAGTATACGGTATGTTGCATGGTGTACAGGGGTTGTTGCAAGAGCGATATATTGACCTTTCGAAGCATATTACAAATGAGTTAGACGAAGAAATTTTAAAAAGAACACCATCAGCATATTTGGGGTCTTGTAGGTACAAGTTACCAGAGATTCATGAGGACAAAGAAGTTTATGAGAAGATTTTTAAAATCCTCAATAAATTAAACATCGGAGTGTTTATTTATATTGGTGGAAATGATTCTATGGATACCACCAAAAAATTATCAGATTATGCAATTTTGACAGGTCAGCCAATTCAGTTTATTGGTTGTCCAAAGACGATTGATAATGACTTGGCACTAACAGACCATACACCAGGTTTTGGTAGTGCAGCAAAATATATTGGTACTTCTGTAAAAGAAATCATTCGTGATAGTCTTTGCCTAGAAACCGAAAAAGGTCTTGTAACGATTGTTGAAATTATGGGACGTAATGCTGGCTGGCTAACAGGTGCAGCAGTATTGGCAAAGGGTGAAGATTGCAGTGGACCAGATTTGATTTATTTACCAGAGCTTACCTTTGATTTGCAGAGATTCAGTGATAAGATAAAAAAATTACTAGAAAAGAAACGTTCTATCGTTGTTGCGGTATCGGAGGGAATTCGTGTGGCTGATGGCCGATATGTTTGTGAGTTAGGAAATAGTGTTGAATTTGTTGATGCTTTTGGACACAAACAATTATCAGGAACAGCTAGTTATCTAGCAAACTTTGTATCAGGAGAGACGGGCTGTAAAGCGAGAGCAATTGAGTTTAGTACATTACAAAGAGCGGCTTCTCATCTAGCATCACGAATTGACATTTTAGAAGCCTTTCAGGTTGGTGGAGCAGCAGTGAAAGCGGCAGATGAGGGTGATACAGGGAAGATGGTTGTGCTGGAGCGTTTATCAGATGAGCCATATCAGAGTACAACAGCACTTAAAGATGTGCATAAGATTGCTAATGATGAAAAAACGGTACCGAGAGAGTGGATTAATAAAGAGGGAACCTATGTTACAGATGCCTTTCTGACGTATGTTGAACCATTAATTCAAGGAGACGTTTCTCCAGTCGTGGTAAATGGAATTCCAAGACATCTTTATCGGAAAATATAATCATTAGGAAAAGGGCATTTTTCCTTGACTACAAGAAGAATTATGGTAGAATAGGAGTGTACGCTTTTAGCGTTTAGGAATTGATAATGCGGGAATAAAAGCCGCAAAAACAAAACATTTTAGGAGGAATTAGAACAATGGCAAAATGGGTCTATATGTTTACCGAGGGTGATGCAACTATGAAAAACCTGCTTGGCGGAAAAGGGGCAAACCTTGCTGAGATGACATCACTGGGACTTCCAGTTCCACAGGGTTTCACAGTATCAACCGAGGCTTGTACACAGTATTATGAAGACGGAAAAACAATCAATGATGAAATAATGAGTCAGATTATGGAGTCAATTACAAAGACAGAAGAGATTACAGGTAAGAAATTTGGTGATAAAGAAAATCCATTACTTGTTTCCGTTCGTTCTGGTTCAAGAGCATCAATGCCAGGAATGATGGATACTATCTTAAATCTTGGTTTGAACGAAGATGTAGTAGAAGTATTAGCAACAAAATCAGGAAATCCTCGTTGGGCATATGATTGCTACAGAAGATTTATTCAGATGTACTCAGATGTAGTAATGGAAGTTGGCAAGAAATACTTCGAAGAACTCATTGATGATATGAAAGAAGCAAAGGGTATTACAGAAGATACAGATTTAACAGCTGATGATTTAAAAGCATTAGCAGAGCAGTTTAAAGCTGAATACAAAGCGAAGATTGGCAGTGATTTCCCAGCAGATCCAAAAGAACAGTTAATGGGTGCTATCAAAGCAGTATTCCGTTCATGGGATAACCCAAGAGCAAATGTATATCGTCGTGATAATGATATCCCTTATTCATGGGGAACAGCGGTAAATGTACAGATGATGGCATTTGGTAATCTTGGTGATACATCAGGAACAGGTGTTGCATTTACACGTGACCCAGCGACAGGCGAAAAAGCACTAATGGGTGAATTTTTGATTAATGCACAGGGTGAAGATGTAGTTGCAGGTGTTCGTACACCACGTAAGATTGCAGAGCTTGAAGCAATCATGCCAGAAGTTTATAATGAGTTTATTGGAATTTGCAGTAAATTAGAAAATCACTACAGAGATATGCAGGATATGGAGTTTACAATCGAAGATAAGAAACTTTATATGCTACAGACACGTAATGGTAAGAGAACTGCACAGGCAGCACTTCAAATCGCTTGTGATTTAGTAGATGAGGGAATGATTACAGAAGAAAAGGCTGTTGCGATGATTGAGCCTAGAAACTTAGATACGTTACTTCACCCACAGTTTGATACAAAAGCATTAGCAGCGGCAGAGCCAATTGGTAAGGCACTTGCAGCATCACCAGGAGCAGCTTGCGGTAAGGCAGTATTTACAGCAGAAGATGCTAAAGAGTGGAATGAAAAGGGCGAAAAAGTTATCCTTGTTCGTTTGGAAACTTCACCAGAAGATATTGAGGGCATGAAAGCAGCACAGGGTATTCTAACCGTTCGTGGTGGAATGACTTCTCATGCAGCAGTAGTTGCACGTGGAATGGGTACTTGCTGTGTATCTGGTTGTGCTGAAATCGTTATGGACGAAGCAAACAAGAAATTTACAATTGCAGGAAAGACTTATCATGAGGGAGATTATATCTCATTAGATGGTTCAACTGGAAAAATTTATGATGGTCAAATGCCAACAGTAGATGCTGAAATCGCTGGTGAGTTCGGTCGCCTTATGGGTTGGGCTGATAAGTTTAGAACATTAAAAGTAAGAACAAATGCAGATACACCAGAAGATGCAAGAAAAGCTCGTGAACTTGGTGCTGAGGGTATCGGTCTTTGCCGTACAGAGCATATGTTCTTTGAGGGTGACAGAATTGATGCTTTCCGTGAAATGATTTGTTCTGATACAGTAGAAGAAAGAGAAGCTGCACTAGAGAAGATTTTACCAGTACAGCAGAGTGATTTTGAAGCACTTTATGAAGCACTTGAAGGAAATCCAGTAACGATTCGTTTCCTAGATCCACCACTACATGAGTTTGTTCCAACAGAAGAAGCAGATATTAAGAAATTAGCAGAAGCACAGGGCAAAACAGTAGAGCGTATTAAAGAAATCATTGAATCACTCCATGAGTTTAATCCAATGATGGGACACCGTGGTTGCCGTTTGGCAGTAACATATCCTGAGATTGCAGCAATGCAGACAAAGGCAGTTATTCGTGCAGCAATCGCAGTTCAGAAAGCACATTCAGATTGGAAAGTATGCCCAGAAATCATGATTCCATTGATTGGCGATACTAAAGAGTTAATCTTTGTTAAAAAGATTGTAGTAGATACAGCGAATGCTGAAATTGCAGCAGCAGGATCAAACTTGAAATATGAAGTCGGTACAATGATTGAGATTCCAAGAGCATGCTTAATCGCAGATGAAATTGCTAAAGAAGCAGACTTCTTCTGCTTTGGAACAAATGATTTGACACAGATGGCATATGGATTCTCACGTGATGATGCTGGTAAGTTCTTAGATGCTTATTATGACACCAAGATTTTTGAAAGTGACCCATTCTCAAGACTTGACCAAACAGGTGTTGGTAAGTTGATGGAAATGTCTATCAAATTAGGAAAGCCAGCAAATTCTAAACTTCACATTGGTATCTGTGGAGAACACGGCGGAGATCCAACATCAGTAGAGTTCTGCCATAAGATTGGACTTGATTATGTTTCTTGCTCACCATTCCGTGTACCAATTGCACGTTTGGCAGCAGCACAGGCAGCGATTAACGAGAAATAGAAATATTTTGACTTGAGTTGACTGGAATGCAAGTATTATAGAAAGAGTTAAGTCTTATATAGATAAGGTTAAAAGTTATATATGTAAATTATAAAGGGTATTGTATATGTTCAAGGCGAACGTGTACAATACCCTTTGTTTTTGATATAGGAGTCGTGGTGTTTATGTATACGTCCATTGTTTTTTGAGTTTGAATGTATGGTAGATTGGAGTTAATGGGACTTCAATGTCCCCCCCTCAATAATTTTATGGGGAATAGTATTATTCAAATTTACAGAGCTGCCGTCCATCAAAGAAACTAAATTTTTTACAATCATTGAAGCGGCGTCATCTAGTGGATATTCTATAGTAGTCAAATGAGGGCATAGGTTTTGCGACATTTGGATATTGTCAAAACCAATAACACCAACATCATTAGGAACGGATATTCCTTGTTCTCGTAGAGTGTTAATTATTTTTATTGCATAAATATCGCTAGTACACATGATTACAGTTTTACTATTTTTAATATTTAGGTCTTTTATGTATTCACAATATTTGTTATCTGATATTACTTTGTAGTGAGTATCATCTATACCCACTTCTTTAATCCCAGCAAGAAATCCCCTATAACGTTCCTCAGAAGCATAGACATTAGTTTTTCCGACATACTGGAGTGAGGGACATACAAAAATGATATTTTCGTAGCCTTTAGCTGTGACATATTTTACAGCTTCTTTTTGTGATTCATAATCATTTATCCCTACATAGGGAATGGAGTTATTAATTTTATTGCCGACCGTTACCATGGGTATAGGTATAGATTCAAAATTATAAGTTTTTTCTGTATTGATTGAGCAAAGAACTATTCCATCAACTCTACGTGATAGGAGATGTTCAATACAATTTTTTTCAGTTTCCGAATCTTTATTTGTTAATGTTATATAGACAAAATATCCTAATTTTCGCGAATACATTTCAATATTGTTTATCAAATGGGAGAAAAATTCATTTTTTAAATTAAAAACAACAACACCGATTGTCATGGTTTTCCCTGTTGATAAATTACTCGCTAACAAGTTTGGACGATAATCTAATTCACTAGCAACCTCTAGTATTCTCTTTTTGGTGTCGGGGTTTATCTCTCCTCTGTTATTAAGGGCCCTATCAACAGTACCACGAGACACGCCACACAGTTGAGCAATTTTCTCAGTCGTTAATTTCACTTTTCTTCCTCCTGATTTTATTGAGTATATAATAACTCATTTATATAATATAGCAAAAAAAAGCCTAATTGACAAATGTATGAGTAGTGATAGGGCTGTATCCTACTCCAACAAGTGCTAATTTTAATATATAGCCTAAAAATTTGAAACTGTCAATTGGAAGATATGCTGTTGAACGTATGGGAGATATGCTGCTGGGAGTTTAAAAGACATAATGCTAAAAGATATGTTTCATGATGATTAAGAAAGAGTAGCTTGACAGTTAAGACACAGCGTGGTAATGTATTAATACAAAACACCGTTCACGTGAACGGAAAATAAAATATCTTATTTAGGACATCGTTTGTGACACCATGTTTAAGGATTTTATGAATCGTTTTTGTGAAAAAGGAAAAGAAAAGGAAAAAAGAAAGGAGTTAGAGAGTATGAAAAAGAAATTAGGTATTCTATTTATTACGGCGGTTATGGTTATGTGTAGTATTGCTGCTTGTAGCACAAAGGAGACGGCAGAG
>JGI994J12354_10003752_pt1 | contig 14011 bp, 13 predicted proteins | sample IntmicLarv3ML3BL_FD_12354 | JGI IMG/M metagenome (IMG submission 12354)
CTTCTATTGAAAGAGGCCGCAGGGGATTGCGGCTCGGCGGCCGCAATGACAGGGGACGACGGACGACGGAGCGACGCGTCAAGGATGCCGCGCCCTACGAAAAGGAATGTAGAGTACACCAAATCACCCCTACCGCCCCCGCACAGCGCGGAAAGGGCGCGGTAGTCAATTCATACAGGCCTTCGAATTGGCACTAACATGTCACCGGTTATACAAAATAGGCATAGAATCAATCCCTGCGACCCCCGCAAAGCGCCCTTTTCGATTCCTTTTGAGAAGAGCCGAGCAGGCGAACCGGGAAATACTCGTAGTGCAAAACCGGCAGTAAAGGGGCATCGCCCCTGTCTGGTGGTTTGGAGCGGAGGTATTTCACGCGTTCGCGTACCCTTTAGGGTATGACATTGGCAAGAGAAAAAGGAATCCCCGTCCGGGGAGGACGCCTTATCCCCGTTGCAGGGGGAAATAAATCCCCGCCTCACAGAGAAAGAAGACAAAGGACGAAGGGCGAAAGAACAGCGCGTCAAGGATGCCGCGCCCTACGGCAAAGATTACCATAGCATAACAAACAAAAATACCGTCCCTCCTCCGCCATAACGGGTGGACGAAGGACGAGGGTGCGGGCGACGAAACGTCGCCTCTACGAACGAAGATAAACAAAGCGCAACAAACAAATATACTTCGCAGCCTCCTTAACGAAGGACGAAAGCGCGGCGCGACCAAAGGGCGCCGCCTACACAACGGATTTCCTATTTCATTTGCCATTTGTCACTTGCAATTTGCAATTTCCACTCCCCGTCTTCCGCGCCCACGGAAGGACGGCCGCACAAGCCCTAAATTTTGGCGGGCAGAAAGGCAAGATATGAGCGCATCTGCAATTAGAACAGAAGGGATTTCAAAAGGCTTTGGTGATGTTTTGGCCAACCGGAATGTATGCTTTGATGTTTTCTGGGGGGAAATTCATGCCCTTCTCGGCGAGAATGGTGCGGGAAAATCCACCTTAATGAACATGCTTTCGGGCATTTATGCGCCTGAGAGCGGCTGCATTTTTGTTGATGGAAATCTTGCCGAGCTGAAGTCGCCGAAGGATGCCATTGCGCTTGGTATCGGCATGGTGCAGCAGCATTTTAAGCTGGTTGAGGTCATGTCGGCGGCGGAGAATATTACCGCCGGGCAACAGGAGCCGTTCTTCGCAAACAAGAAGCAGCGGCGTGAAAAGATTGAAGCGCTGTGTGCGCAATACGGCTTTTCCATTGCGCCGGACAAGCTTGTGCATGACATGTCTGTTGCGGAAAAGCAAACGGTGGAAATCTTAAAGGTGCTTTACCGCGGTGCGCGGATTCTGATACTGGATGAACCGACGGCGGTCTTGTCGCCGCAGGAGTCTGACCGCCTTTTTGAGGTGCTTGCAAATATGAAGAAGAACGGCTGTGCGGTGATTCTTATTACCCACAAGCTGTCGGAGGTTATGGCAGCGGCTGACCGCATCACCGTCATCCGAAGGGGCGAAACGGTGGAAACGGTGGACAAAGCCGGCACCAACGCCCATGCCTTGACTGAGCTTATGATGGGGCGCGCGGTGTCTCTTGAAATTGACCGTCCTGCCTGTGAGCAGAAAACGGATGTTTTCAAGATTCGCGGCCTTACCGTGAAAAATGCAGAAGGGGTAAAGGCCCTTAATGATGTAACATTCAGCGTTTCCGGCGGCGAGATTTTCGGCATTGCCGGGGTCGGCGGCTCGGGACAGAAGGAGTTCTGCGAAGCGGTTGCGGGGCTTGTGCCTGTACATAGCGGCGATATTGTTTATGAAGACAGCTCCCTGACCCACTGCACCCCGCGGGAAATATTGAAGAAGGGCGTGTCTATGTCTTTTATCCCTGAAGACCGTCTTGGCATGGGGCTTGTGGGCTCTATGAACATGGTTGACAACCTGATGCTTAAGGATTATCAAAATACAAAGGGGCCCTTTTTGAACCGAAAGATTCCAACGGCGCTGGCATTGAAGCTTATTGACAAGCTTGCCATTTCCACGCCCGGGATTAAGACGCCCATTCGGCAGCTTTCCGGCGGCAATATACAGAAGGTGCTTGTGGGGCGTGAGCTTTCGGAGGAGCTTCATGTGCTGGTTACGGCTTATCCCGTGCGCGGCCTTGACGTAAACACGGCGTACACCATCTACGACATGCTCAATGCCCAGAAGAAAAAAGGCGTGGCCGTTATTTTCGTGGGCGAGGACCTGGACGTCTTGATGGAGCTTTGTGACAGAATCGGCGTGTTTTACGCAGGGAAGCTTGCGGGCATTGTTGACCCAAGGGAAGTAACAAAGGAGCAGGTCGGCCTTATGATGACAGGAATGTAGGCCGCATACCGATTATAAACTGAAAAAAAAGGATGGACAAAATCATGCTGCGCATAACCAAAAATCCGGTGCAAAATCGATTTTCAAAGCTGGGCATACGCTTTGCCGCTATCGCGCTGGCCCTTTGCATAAGTGCTGTTATCGTTGCCATTTTCGGATACAACCCGGGGGTTGTTTTCCTGAAGATATTGGAGAAAGCACTTGGTACGCCTGCCCGTGTGGGGAAGGTTATTGTGGCGGCGATTCCGCTTATTATTGTCGCGGTGGGTGTTTCCATTGCCTTTAAGATGAAGTTTTGGAACATCGGCGCAGAAGGGCAGATGTTCGCCGGCGCCATTTGCGCCAGCTTTTTCGCACTCAATTATCCGGATATGTCAAAGCCGCTCTTGCTCCTCCTTATGGTTGCAGCGGGCATGCTTGGCGGCGGGCTGTATGCCCTTATTGCGGGGTTCTTCCGGGTGCAGTTTAACACCAATGAGACACTTTTTACCTTGATGCTTAACTATATTGCATTGACCTTTGTTTCCTACCTGCAGGCAGGGCCATGGCGCGACCCGAATGCCCGCGGTATGTTCGAAATCGCGCGGTTTTCAAGCAATGCGCGGATGCCGCAGCTCTTCGGTGTACATATCGGCTGGATTTTCGCCTTACTGCTTCTCACCTTCTTGTATTTCTTCTTTAAATACAGCAAGAAGGGGTATGAAACGGCGGTTATTGGGCAAAGTGAGCTTACGGCCCGCTATGTGGGCATGAATGTTAAGAAAATTATGCTGTTTGCCGTTTTTCTTTCGGGTGCTTTCTGCGGACTGGCCGGGGTAATTGAGGCGTCTGCCGTATCCTTTACCCTCAATCCGGCATTGACGGGCGGGCGCGGGTTTACCGCAATTATTATTGCGTGGCTGTCGAACCTGAATGCGGTGTCCATCGGCATTACATCCTTCTTCTTCTCGGTGCTGACAGAGGGCAGCTCGGCCTTAGAGTCGTCCTTGCAGGTGCCGCCGACGTTGAGCGATATGCTGCAGGGAATTATTCTCTTTTGCGTCCTCGGCTCGGAATTTTTCCTGCAATACAAGATTCGCTTTATAAAAAAGAGCAAGCCTGCGGAGAAGGTTCAAATACCGCCTGCCCCGGCTGAGGAAGCGCCGGAGGAAGACCTCCCCGAAGCCTGATTATTAAAAAGGAGCTGACACGCTATGCGTTTATTTGGCCTGAATAAAATCGTTTCCACTATTATTGTCATTATTGCGGCGGTGCTGCTCCTGTCGTTTATTTCGCTCTTTTTCCCCACCATAACAGAGCCGTCGAATACCATTGTTTATTACATCACCTACCCATTCCAGACGCTGGGCAACAGCATAAAGGGCGTCTTTGACAACGGGCGGCTTTCCACTGCTGAGTCGGAAGCCTTGCGGGCAGAGAATGCCGGCCTTAAAAAGCAGCTTGCCGAAGCACAGCGGGAAGCACGGGAAAACGCAACCTATAAGACGGAAAATGAGAGTTACCGCGGCCTCTTAGCCTTAAAGCAGGCGTACCGCAGCCTGGACCTGGAGTCGGCCTATGTAACCGGCTGGCAAGAGGGCAGCTACGCGGCGGTCTTTACCATTCGGAAGGGCAGTAAAGACGGGCTGGCAAAAAATATGCCTGTTATTACGGAGGAAGGGCTTGTGGGGTATCTGTCCTCGGTTTCCTATGAATATTCGGAGGTTACAACGCTTATTGACACCACAAGTGTGGTGGGTGCGCATCTCTTCCGTACGGGTGACATTGCCGTGTGTGAGGGGGATTTTGAGTTGATGAAGGACGGCAACTTGAAGCTCTCCTATCTGGCAAAAAACGCAGAGGTGCAGCCGGGCGACATTGTGGAAACCAGCGGCAGCGGTGAGATTTATCCCCGCGGCCTTGTTATCGGCACGGTGGTGGAAATTCTGCCGGAGGAGCACGGTCTTTCAAACTATGCGGTTGTCGAACCGACGGTGAACTTGAAAAAGCTGTCACAGGTTTTTGTTGTGAAGGCCTTTGACATTATTGACTAAAATTTTTTAAAAAGGGGCGGTGTGCTTTGCAGACGGCGTATACGACAGTTCTTGAAAACATTGCGGCGGCAGCAAGACGCAGCGGGCGCTCGCCCTCTGACATCACCCTTGTGGCCGTGACAAAGGCTCTTTCTGCGGAAAAAACGGCGGCGCTTCTTGCCCTGGGGGCTACCCACATAGGGGAAAACCGGGTGCAGGTGCTGGAGGCCAAGCGGGAGCAGCTTGACCTGTCGGGCGTAAACGTGCATTTTATCGGCAGTCTGCAGGCAAACAAGGCCAAGTACCTTGTGGGGCAGACCGCCCTCATACAATCGGTTGACCGCCTGTCCCTGGCCGAAGAAATAAGCAAGCAAGCGCAAAAGAAGTCGGTAACGCAAGACATCCTCCTTGAAGTCAACATCGGCGGCGAGGCGCAAAAGGGCGGGGTAAGAAAAGACGAATTGGCGGCCCTTTACGAGCAGGTGCAGGCACTGGACGGACTGTGCGTAAAGGGGCTTATGGCCATTCCGCCCTTTGGGCAGGAGGAGGCGCAGACAAGAGAATACTTCCGCGAGATGAAGATGCTTTTTGACGGCTTTTCGGACTTGCGCGTGCTGTCTATGGGCATGAGCGCGGACTATAGGATGGCAATTGAAGAGGGCGCAACCATGGTTCGCGTGGGCAGCGCTTTGACAAGCGGCAAGGTATAAGCGGCAAGGTATGGGGAGGAATGGACATGGGTATTTTTGAGCTGCCTGAAGGGTATAGGGAAATAAAGCGGGTTAATCTCCAAAAAAATGTAAAGCTGGCCGGTTTACTGAATGTCGGCGCAGTTGTCATAATGATTGCTCTTTTTTTTATAGCGGTGCAGTTTGTGCCCTTCTCTTTTAGCATCGCCGCGGAAAATCTCACAAGTGCCGTGCTGAATTTGGCAAAGGTCTTGCAGCATCTATTGGGCATGCTTCTTGCGATTTTTTTATATATTGCCGCGCACGAACTGGTTCATGGCATATGCATAAAAAAATATTCGGGCAAAAAGGCCAAATACGGCTTCACAGGGATGTATGCCTACGCGGGCAGTGATGCGTATTTTAACAAGCGGCAATATATCGTAATTGCGCTTGCACCCATTGTGTTGTTTGGGCTGGCGTTTTTCCTCCTGACGCTGCTTTTGCCGCAAGAATGGTTTTGGTACGTATATCTATTGCAGATGATAAATCTTTCCGGCGCAGTGGGCGATATGTATATAACGGGATTGATGTGCCGCTTGCCCTCTGATGTGCTGATAACGGATGCGGGCGTTGAAATGGTCATGTATTCCCGTGCGGAATAAGACTATTTTATCGCATTTTTAAATTTTTTCCGAAAAAGACTTGACAAACGGCGAAATTTTTAGTATTCTATATTAGCTGTTAGAATGTGCGAAACTGGCAGATGTGTGTATGTATGGCGGCATAGCTCAGTTGGCTAGAGCATTCGGTTCATACCCGAAGTGTCGTTGGTTCAAATCCGACTGCCGCTACCAATTCCCCTTTTTTTACATATGGAAACAGCAGCTGCGGCCCGTTGGTCAAGCGGTTAAGACTCCGCCCTTTCACGGCGGCATCACGAGTTCGATTCTCGTACGGGTCACCAAAAAGAAAAACACCTCACCGGGTGTTTTTTCTTTTTGTCTTATTCACTATTTATTGTTCATTGAATGTATCCCGCACAAAACGCTGATAATCATTACGATTGTCGGCGTTTTCTTTTTATACATCACAACAGAAGGAGAACAATATTGCATGAAAACATACGGATACATACGCGTGTCAAGCATGGACCAGAACGAAGACAGGCAGCTTTTTTCTATGCAGGAGCTGCGCATTCCCAAAGCACAGCTTTTCACCGACAAGCAATCGGGGAAGGATTTTGAGCGGCCGGCGTACAAGGCGCTTGTCAAAAAGCTGAAGGAGGGCGATTTGCTCTTCATAAAAAGCATTGACCGCCTGGGGCGCAATTATGAGGAAATCCAGCAGCAGTGGAGGCTTCTCACGAAGGAGAAGGGCATTGACATTGCGGTTCTTGACATGCCGCTTTTGGACACCCGCAACGGGAAGGACTTGATGGGTACGTTTATTGCAGACCTGGTGCTGCAGATTTTGTCCTTTGTGGCGCAGAGTGAGCGGGAAAACATACGGAAGAGGCAGTCGGAGGGCATTGCGGCGGCAAAGGCACGGGGGGTTCTTTTCGGACGGCCGGGGATACGGGCACCTGATAATTTTGAGCAGTTGGTGCGGCTGTGGGAAGGCGGCGTGTTGACATTTGATGAGGCGATTTTGCAAGCCGGATTGAAACAGGCCACGTTTTACAATCGGCTGCGGGAATATCGGCAGGGAATAAAAAAAACCGGGCTATAAAAAAGTGTACCTTTTTATAGTCCGATTTCTGTGTGTTAAATAGTAACAACGTAGTTATTTTAGCATAAAAAGAGGTGAAATGCAAGGGGGAAACGACATGTTTTTCATAAATAGCACGAGTCTAAAAAGGTACACTTTTTTAGAAAAGGTATCAATAAGGAGGTTATGAAGCAAACAGCGGCGATTGTAAGAGAACAGAAAAAATTGGAATTTGAGAGGGGAACTTGGCATGGAATTTATTATTTGCGGGATTGTTGTTCTTATAGCTATAGCCATTCTTGCGGCCTATTTATCAAAAGCAAAATGCCCCAGGTGCAGGAAGCGTACGGCAACACAGCTTTCATCAAGAAAAACAGGGTCAACACGTATTTCGTTTAAGAAAAAAGATACGGTTACAAACGGCAGCGGTAAGGTTATCCGAACACGGCACTATACCAGGCCGGGCATACGAACCTATTATGATGTAACGTATAAATGTAATGCTTGCGGCGAAGTCTTCGTGCGGGAAGAAACAACGGAGTGCGAGATATAAGTATAATATACAAAACCCCGGCCTTGCCGCTATCGGCAGACCGGGGTTCTTCTTTTAAAGCACAAAGCCCTAAATCATCTTAATGGTAAAATACACCGCGTACAGGAAGGCTACAACAACACTTGCAATCATCATGACATATGCTGCGGTATAGCCAAGCAGCAGGCATGCCACCATGCCAAGCAGCACAAAGCCAAACACCAGGTACAAGTACGGATACGCAAAGGATTTTGGCAGCAGTTGGAATTTATGCTTGCCAAGTTTTAAGGTGCCGTCGTTCTTTCTAAGCAGCAGATCGACAAGGACTGTCAGCAGCACAATGCCCGCCATAGCAGCTGTGAGAAGAGGGGTTCCGTTGGTGCTTCTTTGGTAGATGGCTACGTTTGTGTACTGGGTCTTGTAGGTCAGGTAAAAGATAACCGCCGCGCTGCAAAGGGAAAGCGCGCTGTAGAAGAACTCGCGGCAGTAAATGTAGAAAACAATGTACAAAACCGTCACCGTCGGAATGGCGAAGAGGACAAAACGGGAGGCTTCATGGAGGTAAGTATACTCAATATGACAGAAAACCGCCACAAGGAAGGAAAAGACGGCAATGCCCATAGGCGTAAGCGCACGGGTCGGCTTGCCTGCTTTTTTTACCGCCTTGAAGATGCGGAAGAGCAGCGCTGCAACACCGGCAACCAGTGCCCCTATGCGCACCCAGTAGAGGATTGCCATCAGAGTTTCGTATTTTGCGGGGTACATAATGTTTTTTTGCACGTAAAGGGCAGCGATGACGCTGACAAAAGCGGCGGTGAAGGCAAGCAATATTCTGTTTGTTACCGTCTCCTGGGCAGTGGTTTTCATTTGTTTGTTCATGCGTGATTCTCCTTAATTGTAGTAAATTCTGAAAGAAGGTAGGAAAGAACGGAAAAAGCCACGACAGGCGCCGTTTCACAGCGTAAAATGCGCCGTCCAAGAGTGGAAATAAGCATGCCTGCATCTTTTGCAAGGGCAATTTCATCCTCCGAAAAGCCACCCTCCGCGCCGGTCATAAAGGCAAGGCTTTGCGTCGTTTTTGTAAGTGCGTGCCCCATGTCACTGCCGTATTTTTCATAAAAGAGCAGCGGCACATCCGCCGTTACGGCTTCGGCTACCGCTTCTTTAAAGGAAAGGGGCAAGGTCACCTCCGGCACAGCTGCGCGTCCCGACTGCTGTGCAGCGGAAAGGGCAATTTTTTGCCAGCGGGCCTGTTTTTTTGCGGCGGAAACGTCGTCTATTTTGACGACGGAATAGCGGGATGTAAAGGGGCAAATCCGCGAAATACCAAGCTCGGTCAACTGCCGCACCACGTCGTCCAGCTTATCGCTTTTTGAGAGGGCGACATAGGCGGTTGCAAAAAAATGCGGCTCGGTATCGGCAACGCCGTCAGCAACAACACGCAGCGTCACAGTGCCGCCTGTGCAGCCGGTAATTTCACAGCGGAGACAGCGGGCGTCCGGGTCAAAAATGGTCAAGGTGTCGCCCTTTTTCTTTCGCAAAACGGCGGCGGCATGCCGCGCGTCTTCAGGCGAAAGAGATAGGCTGTCACCGGGGAGCGCACCCCGGCAGTCGGTAAAATAATTCGGCATAAGGGCGTCCTTTTTTACGTGTACAAAATACCTGTGGACAGAACCTGCAACGGGCGAAAAACGCCGCGCAAATTTACTTGCTTTTTATTATACCAAATAAAAGGGAATTTGTCCAGAATTTGTTTTTGAACTTAATGTTATTGTAAAAATTGGGCATAGTATAGTCAAACCACCTGATTAGTATCAAAGGAAAGAGGACTCTTTATGCAACAACGGCTTCAAAAAATCAAGCAGTATCCGGTCATCCTATGCGGCTCGCTTATTTATGCCGGTGCGGTCTGCATCTTTTACACGGGAAACAACCTTCCAACAGGCGGGGTTACGGGTATTGCGCTGATTCTGCATGCTTTTTGCCGGCTGCCGGTGGGTACGTTGGTGCTGCTTTTTAACATTCCGATTTTGTACCTCGGCTACAAGCTTTTCGGCGGGCGCTTTATTGTGAAGACGCTGTTTGCGACGGTGCTTTCTTCGCTGCTTATTGACTTTTTGCCGCTTTTTTTGCCGAACTATATCCTTGCGCTGCGCTTTGAGCCGCTGCTTTCGGCGCTGTACGGAGGGCTGCTTTCCGGACTTGGGCTGGGGCTTGTTTTCATTGGCGGGGCAACCACCGGCGGCGGCGATATTGTGTCGCGCATTGTTAACCATTACCGCCCGCACCTGACCCTTGGGCGCGTTATTATGGTTTTTGACCTGTTGGTTATTGCCGCTTACGGGCTTGCGTTGCGCAATATTCACGCGTCCCTTTATGGTATTGTGGCTATGTTTGTTTCGGCGCAGGTTATTGACGCGATTCTTTACGGACCCGATTCGGCAAAGATGGCCTATATCATCACCGGGCACGGGCAGGTCATTGCAGACGGGATTATGCAAAACCTCGGGCGCGGCGTCACGATGCTGCACGGCTTCGGCGCCGGCAAAAAGCTGGAGCGGCCCATCCTAATGACCGCCATCAAGCAAAACCAAATCGGACAACTGCGGGTGCTTGTCGGGCAGCTTGACCCTGCGGCTTTTATGATTGTGCTGTCGGTGCAGGAGGTTTTCGGGTCGGGTTTTAAAGAGTATATTGTGAAGAAATAGCGGGAGGTGTCCTTCCCGGACGGGGAAACCTTTTTTATCTTGCCAAAAAAGTTTTACAAAAAGGGCGCTTACGGGGGCGTAGGGTTATGTACTGTGCGTAACATATGTGCGGAGGCTTTTCAGTGCCACTTCAAAGGACTGTTCTTTTCGACGGCCGCGCTGTGCCGCGCTGTGCGTGGACGGTAGGTTTGCGGGGAGCGGAATGGTTAGAAACCATTCCCTACACAACCTGCGCGGCGGACGAAGAACGAGGGACGAGGGAGCGGGACGCTGTGGGCAGCGTCCCCTACACGCCGTACGCGGCAGGCGCAGAACAACAAAGCAAAACTACCGCCCCCGCACAAATGTCTAAGCACAGCACATAACCCAACATCCCCCATAGGGCGCCCTTTTGGACACTTTTTGGCGCTGTAAAAAGTGTCGCCCCCGGCAGGGGCGTCCTGCCAACCGTCCCCGGCCGTGAGGACGAGAAAAGATCCTTCGCTTACGCTCAGGATGACAAGACGAAGGACGAGAGACGAGAGAGCGGAATGGTTAAAAACCATTCCCTACGTGCCGTGCACGGCGGACGCTGGACGGCGGAAAAAAAAGAACCTGCCGACTTTATCGACAGATTCTTTTTGCGTTTAGGGCTAGTCCTTCAAATACTTTTCCGGGTTCACGCAAACGCCGTTCTTGTACAGCTCCAGATGCAGGTGTGTCTGCATTTCACTTTCAAAGATGGCAAGGTCGGACACGCCGCCAATGACCTCCCCACAGGACACAGTATCGCCTGTTTTCACCAGGGTTTCGGGCAGCAGGTTGAAATACACGCTTTTGAAGTTTCCCGCGTGGGCAATTTCAATGACTGTGCCGAAAACCTCGTCGGTATAAACATTTGCTACAACGCCGTCGGCCACTGCCGCAACCTGCTCGCCAACGCCCGCCGCGTAATCCGTGCCAATATGGCAGCGCCAGTCGGCGAAGGTTTCGCTGTACTCGAGGTCGTTTTCCGAAAAGGATTGCAGCACAACGCCGCTTGTGGGTTTTACAAAGCGCGGCGCACCGTTCTGCGGGGTTTGTGACTCACTTTTTGGAGCTTCCTGCTTTGGAGGCGCCGCTGCGTTGCTTTTTTCCGGTTCCGACGGTTCTTCGGGGGTCTTCTCCGGCTGCTCGGTGCCAATGCTGGCGGTTGGCTCGTCCCGCTCCGGTACGGGTAGGAGAATGTTGCTGGAAACAACCTGGGGAAGTGCGGCCGGGTCGCTGTCCGGGGTGGTTCCTGTTTCTTGTAAGGTCACATAGCCTGCGGTGCCCACTGCGATAATACAGAGGACCAGGACTATGTAAAAGCCCTTCCCTTTAAGTTTACTTTTTGTCATAAAAATATCACCTCAACGCTATTTTTGCCAAAAGGGAAAAAATTATACAGCGCTTTTTTGATATCTTTTTTAAGGGCGCAAAAAAACGCCGCAAGGGAGCGTTTCCCCTGCGGCGCCGGTTTTTAGGCTAAGGTGTGGACAATACTACAAATTAAAGCGTCCAGGCGGCAACGCGATTCGCCTTCTTATAGCTGCCAAGCAGCAGAATCAAGTCGTCAATATCAATGATGCCGTCTCCGTTGATATCGGCCTGGTCTAAGGCTGAAGCGGCTTTTTTATACTTGCCGAGCAACAGAATCAGACAGTCAATGTCAACCTTTGTTCCGCCGGTATCCTGTGTAAGCAGACCTGCGTACACCTCTATCTTTTGTGAAATCGGCTCGTCTGCAACCACTATGCCGGTGAGGGTGAAGCTTGTGTGATACGCCTTTGTTGCCGACAGGGTATAGGTGCCAGGCTCTAAGGTGATGGTGTAGGTTTTGTCTGTAATGGTTGGGGTAAAGCTTTTCGCTGTGGCCGTGTTTGTAAAGGTAATGGCCGGTGCGCCGCCTTTTCTGAACTCTGTGCCGACAATGCTGCCGCTGACAACCTGCGGCTTTGCAGTAACAACGTACTCAATGGCACCGATGCTCCGCGGTGTTTTGTAGGCTGCCCCGTTAAAGTCGGTTGGGACCGCGCTTACGGTCGTTCCGGCGCCAACTGCAGGGCTGTCCTTTTTCAGAGAGTAGTCGCCGGTTGCAACATCGGTAAAGAGAGGGTCGGCGTAGACAGTGTTCACGCGCTGCGGGAATTTTGTTTCAAAGTTGGACTTGCTGCTACCGGGAGTTTTTATGTTGTACAGGAGGTTGTTTTCTACCGTGAAGGTGTTGGGCTGTATGTCTGCGTCGGACTCCGCTTGGACTCCTTCAGAGGCTTCGTCGCTGTGGTAATAGAAAATATTGTTTGAAACGGTGTTTTCTCTGCAGCCGCCGTCGGTTGTACCTTCCGACAGGATGCGCATCAGATAGCGGTCGGGACGGATGACAGTATTGCCTATAAAGGTACAGTTCTTTGCCGCAACAAAGGCAACGGGCGTTTCCCCGCCGACAAAAATATTGGCGTAGGTGCGGATGTTGTGTGCTTCAAATGCGTCGGGGTTATCATATGGCTGCCCTTTCACATATCCCGGCAGTGTCGGACGGAAGGCTCCCAGGTCGCTGTACCCGCCCATAATAACCGCGCGTGCACCGGCGTTTACCATCAGGTTGCCGGTAATGTCCGCGTCATGGCTGCCGCCCTTAAACTGGAAGGCGTTGCCGTTCATGTCGTGGAAATAGTTTCCCACAATGGTGGCATAGTGGCAGCCTACCTGGTCAATGCCGCTGCTTGTGTGGTCGCCTGCGGTGGTTGTAAGGGTTGCCTTGTTGTCGGCTTCGCAGTCGTAGACGTAGTAATTATTCAAGCCCGAAAACTTAAAGTTGTCGCAATTGTCTTGCTTGCCTTTGTCGGTGAGTGCTCCGATGTCGTGGACGTAGACGTTTCGTACGACTACGTTGGAGGCTCTTGTGTAATCGTTTTGATGGGCGGCAGAGGAGGCTTTATCGTTGATATTTACGCCATTTTCCGTGGAGCGGGTGACAACAATATCGTGCAGCACGACATACTTGGGCATCGAAAGGTTCACCCCTTCCTTGCCGCCTTGGAAAACAGGGCGGTCATTGGGGTCAGTTCCGCCAATCCAAATGGGTGCTGCTGCCGTTCCTGTCAGGCCGGTTATGTCAATAAACTTGCCGGAGTCATGAATGGTATAGGTTCCGGGTAAAAAGGCAATGTGCGTTCCCGGCTGTACGGGATTTGTCTCCATTTTCAGCGATATCTCAGTGCGCAGCTGGTGAATGGAATAGGGATTGCTCTCTGTTCCGTTGCCGCCGTTTGCGCCTTCGTCAAAATGGTTGTCAACATAAATGGTTTTTGTGGGGGTCTTGCCGGTTTCAAAGGTTGTAATAGTAGCGTGCACGGAGGGCACAATATGCCCGTTTTCACCCACAATAACGCCGGGTGCCGCCACATATCCCGCCGAAATCCCCATGGGGAGCAGCGTAAGAAGCAGCAGTGCGGAAAGAAATATACAGAGGTTCTTTTTCATAACTTTGACCCATTCCTTTATTAAAATAAATACATCTACAGAATAGCACAGTTTTAGGGGTTCTGTCAAGGAAGAGTTGGGTGGGGATTTCTTCCGTTTTTTCGGATTTTTGGGTTTGCTTTTCGGTTTTTTTCCTGCGAGGGGGCGTTTATTCTCGTTGCAACGAGGCATTTATTCCCGTTGCAACGGGGACAAGGCGTCCTCGCCGGACAGGCCTTACTTTTTGTCTTGCCAAAAAGTAAGCAAAAGGGCGCTTTGCGGGGGTCGCGGGGTTGTGTACTATAACTTAGACATATGTGCGGCGACTTGTTGGTGCCAATTTAAAGGCTTGATTTTTTCGGCTACCGCGCTCAGCCGCGCTGTGCGGGGGCGGTAGGTTTGTTTTTTGCGCTGTGTTTGTCTTTTCGTAGGGGCGATGTTTCGTCGCCCGTTCCTTCGTCTTTCGTCTTTTCGTCCCTCGTCATTGCGGGCGGTGACAAAGCAATCTCCTATGGCTTGCACACAATTGGGGATTGCGGCTCGGCGGCCGCAATGACGCGGGG
>JGI994J12354_10003753_pt1 | contig 14009 bp, 11 predicted proteins | sample IntmicLarv3ML3BL_FD_12354 | JGI IMG/M metagenome (IMG submission 12354)
GTCGACTTTGCGGGGCACTTTTTTACCTAAGCTTTGCGGTAAAAAAAGAATGATGAAGCTACTAAGGTGCATAGCCTGTCAATCGGCGATGTAACGAGGGAATGTGAAAAGACTGACTCTGATGGAAGAAGTTCTTATGGATGGGTTTTCGGACAGGGGTTCAATTCCCCTCATCTCCACCATCAAGAAACGTCGGGATTGATAAAATCCTGATGAAGCAGAAAAGCCCGTAACCACGGGCTTTTCTTGCGTCTTGAAGTGTTTTCAGTGCCGCATATGACACTTTTTGAAGCGGTCACCCTTGCACCTAAAGTGTAACGATGCACCCATCGGTGCCTTGGGTGCAATGGGTGCATTTTTCTTCGCTTGGGTGCATACGGTGACACCATTCCCATATTGATATAGAAAAAGCCCGCAGGAACGGCTCGTTTGCCACTTCCTGCGGGCTTCGCTGTGTCTATTTCCCTCGCACGTCGATGTGGATTATCGTGCCGTCCTTGAACTCGAATGCCACATCCTTATCAGAATAAACCGTTACCCAGTCGATGGTGGCGTACCAAAGTGCCTCGTCGAACTCGGTCAGCAGTTCATCCTGCTTTTTCAAATCGTAAAGGAAGCGGGTAATCTTTTCTTTCCGAGCCGTGCGAGACTGGCATTCGGCAAGAATCTCGTCCAGCCGGTTCTTTGCCGTTTCATAACGAGCTACCAGCGATGCATTTTTCCGCTGGTATTCTTCCTGATCCTGTGCAGTGTGGGCGTTTTCATATACGCCGCGCTGTATAAGCTCCATGACCACCGCACATTCTTCTTGAAGCGTGGCCGTTTCTTCGTCCAGTTCGGATGTGCCGGTCAGCATCTGTACAATGGCATCGTATTCCTCAATGTAAAAATCCTTGTCTGTCAGGATGCGGTTGAATGCTTCGGTGAAGGCCCATTCCAGCGTTTCCTGAGTCAGGTGCGGCGTGTGGCACTTGACTGTGCCTCGCATTTTATATTTTTCATTGCACTGCCACACCGTGCGCTTGTATTTACTGGTGGACTGCCAGACCTTCGAGCCGTAAACGCCGCCGCACTCCCCGCAGATTATCCGGCTGGAGAAGCAATGCGCTCCGCTCCGGCTGGTTCCTGTCGTCTTGTTCCGCTTGATTTCGGATTGTACCAAATCGAACATCTCTGGCGTTATAATCGCCGGATGAGAATTTTCAACATAATATTGCGGAATCTCACCCTCGTTGACCTTCGTCTTCTTGGTGAGAAAATCCACCGTGAATTTTTTCTGCAGGAGCGCATCGCCCTTATATTTCTCGTTAGTGAGAATACTCTGTATAACCGAGATATTCCATTTCTCTTTTCCTGCAGGTGACAGAATGCCCTCCGCCATGAGGTGCTTGGCTATGGCGGTGAATGTTTTACCGTTCAAATATAATTTGTATATTAGCCGGACGGTAGCCGCTTCGGACTCCACAACCTTCGGCAAGCCGTCCTCACCCTTTTCGTAGCCGAGGAACTGTTTGTATGGCAGGTTGACCTTGCCGTCCTGCATCCGTTTGCGTTGTCCCCATGTGACATTTTCCGAAATGGAGCGGCTCTCTTCCTGTGCCAGCGAACTCATTATCGTGATAAGAAGCTCGCCCTTTGAATCCAGCGTGTAAATATTTTCTTTCTCGAAGTAGACCTCCACGCCTTTTTCCTTGAGCTGTCGAACGGTGATCAAGCTGTCCACCGTGTTCCGGGCGAACCGGCTGACCGACTTCGTCAAGATAAGGTCTATCTTGCCATCCAGTGCATCGGCAATCATCTGCTTGAAGCCCTCACGCTTGGAGGTGGTGGTTGCCGAAATGCCCTCATCGGTATATACGCCGACGAACTGCCATGCATCGTTCGACTTGATGTGGTTGGTATAAAAATCGACCTGCGCTTCGTAGCTGTTCTGCTGTTCGTCTAAATCGGTCGAAACCCTCGCATAGCCTGATACACGCTTTTTCGCCTGTGCCGCCAGCATCGATTTTGTCGCCATGTCTATGGTCGGCGGGCGCATCGTAACTCTTGTTGCTCTTGCTGTACTCATTGCTTTTTCCTCCTTTCCTCGTTAATCCGCGACTGCCGCTCACTCGCTGTCCGGCGCATTTCGTCCGTCCAGCTTTCGCTCCGTGAGCGGTCTTGCCAGGCCGCCTCGACTATGTGTCCGTCATTGAAAACAAACGTGAGCCTGTTATCGGCGGGAACCCATATTTCCGTAATCCGAGCCGAGAACACTGTCTCGTCGAATACCGCAAGGCCGAGAACCTCGGCGGTGGTCTCCATCAGCGTCGTTTCAGGAATCTGCTTTGCTTTGCATTTGTTCTTTCCAAGCTGCAGAAATGTGGAACACTGCCAGTAGTGTTTTCCGTTGGCGATTTTGCGTTTGTAGTTCTTGCCGCAAGACCGGCAGAGGATTTTCCCCGTGAATGGGTACGTCCGCTTTTTTGTCCCTCCGGCTGCCGAGCAGTATTCAGCGCGCTCCGCTCTGATTCTCTGTGCCGTCTCGAAGGTCGCCATGTCAATAATCGCCGGGTGCGTGTCCTCGGCGTAATATTGCGGAAGCTGGCCTTCGTTACGAACCTGCTTTTTTGTGAGATGATTGGCGGTGAACTTTTTCTGCAGGAGTGCGTTTCCTGTCAGTTTTTCGTTCTTGATGAGCGTGGTCAAAACCGAAGCATGCCACACGCCGCCTTTCTGTGACGGTATGCCCATCTCATTCAGCTTCTTGGCAATCAGGCTCACGCCCATGCCGTTATCGGGAGTCCCATCGCCGATATAGTCCGCAAAAATCATCCGAACCACGGCCGCCTGTTCTTCGTTGATTTCGACGACTCCCTTCGTGATATCGTATCCGTACATGGTGTTGAAGCTGACCAGTTCGCCTTTAGCAAACCGCTTCCGGACACGCCACTTGATATTCTCGGACACCGAGCGGCTCTCTTCCTGTGCATAAGAAGCGAGGATGGTGAGCATTACCTCGCCATCCTCGCTGATAGAATGAATATTCTCTTTTTCGAAGTAGACATCCACACCGAGCAATCTCAGTTCCCGCACCGTTTCCAGCATGGTCACCGTGTTCCTCGCAAAGCGTGAGATGGACTTCGTAATCACAATGTCGATTTTTCCGTTTCTACAGTCGTTTATCAACCGCTGAAATTCCGGACGCTCGTCCTTCGTGCCTGTGAAAGCCTCATCCGCATAAACGCCAGTGTACTCCCAATCAGGTCGGCGCTGGATATAAGCGCTGTAGTAGCTGACCTGCGCCGACAATGACTGGAGCATAGCGTCTTTCCCGCTGGAAACACGGGCGTATGCCGACACACGCTTTTTAGCTGGCAGTGCCGGGTTTGCGGGTTCGAGTTTCGTTATGTTTCGCATAAAACCCCTCCTTTCAAGGTGTCTGAACCTATTGATTCAGCATTACATTCATCACTCTAAACACCCTAAAAGTCAAGGCCGCAAACCGCCGATAATAGGCCGGTATTTGCGCCTGTAAATTGTATCAATTTTACGGTACTCACGTTCCGTAATCAGCCTCGCCCGAAGCAGTGATTTTGCGATGGACATCGCCGCACCGTAGTCGCGTTCCCGCTCAAGCTGCTCTTTGGTCATAGCGAATCCACCTCCCCGAAACGGGCGGTGATATAGCAGGAGTGACCGCAGTATTTTCGGTCTCTGCTGCCGTATCCGATGAACTCTTCACCGCAGTGAGCGCATATAAGAACACGGGACGCTTTCCGGTCTGGCAGGTTTCGGTGGGTGTTCCACCACGCATAGCGGCAATCAGTGCCGCAGAATATTTTCGGCTTAGCTTTCGGTGTCTGCTTCAGATGTTTTCCGCAGTGTTTGCATGTATCGTTGTTATCTTCGTTCCCCGTATCTTTGGAAGCGTCGCAGGCGTTGGAAAGGAAACTGCGTCGGCAGAAGGACTTGACTGTATTCACGGAAAGACCGAGCGTGTCGGCAATCTGTGAAAAAGCTGTCCCCTGAAGCCGCATTTCCTGAATGCGTAATTTTTGTTCGCCTGTCATGGCAATCACCTCCATGGGGATAAAAAGGAGAGGACGGCTCGTGGTGAACCGTCCTCAAGGTGTTATCCTTTCATTGTTATTTTGGAATTTTTAACTTTTGTCCGGTCGTGATGGTATCGCTGGGCAGTCCGTTGAGCGTCTTAATCTCCGGATACCGGGCACCGCTGCCGAGTTTCGCCGCAGCGATGCCCCAAAGCGTGTCGCCCTTTTTGACCGTGTAGGTTTCATCGGAATTGCCGCCTGACGATGCACCGACCACGGTCAAAGCATCAACGGCAATCCATGTGTTGATACCGGCTTCTTCCTTGCCGGTCTTTTTGTGTACCTTTTTCCCGAGCAGTACGCATGTCTTGCCGCCTTTGGTGACGGCCTTGCCTCCAGAAGTGACCTGCGTGACCTTGTGGTGATAATCAGAAATCACCCATGCCGGAATCGTCTTACTGCTGGGATAATAATTTGCAGTGCCGGATTTCACCTCGACCAGCGAACCTTCGGTGATACTGGGAGGCGTTGGTGTTGGTGCCGGCTCAGGAGTCGGAGCAGGTTCCGGTGCGGGAGTGACGGTGCCGCCACCGGCAAGAGCCGCCTTGACCGCCGCACGGAAGGTGTCCATGCTCTTTTTATGCTTAGGAAACCAGTTGGCGGGATCTCCGTGGTTGGATGCAATGCCTCGCTTGTGACCTTCATAATGGCCGATAATAACGCCGTCCTTCATGGGATCGAAGTTATACATTTTACATAGGTAGGCACAAAGCTCCACAGCCTCCTGATATACCTTATTGAAATAAGCGGCATCGGTCAGACCATCCTCACAGATTTCGAATGAAATATGCGTATTATTGCCGTCACCGCCGCAGTGCCAGCCGCGATGATTCCACGGCAAGGTCTGGTATGTGGCAATCGAGCCGTCCGCCAGCTTGCCGATGAAGCCGTGGACACATACCTGACGGCCGTCAGGCTTGTCCTGATTCCAGTGGTTGTTATACTGGTTCTTACCGAGCAAACCGTCATCAGGCCCGACATAACGCTTCAGATTTGGATTGTTCGCGCCGGTGCTATGCACCATGATGCCTTTCGGCGTGATTTTCCTACTCGCTTTGTAGCAGGCATTGTTCGTGAAAATAAGTGTTCTTAAATTCATCTTGTGTTCTTCCTTTCCTCCGGCAGCGTCATATGCCGCCAGATTGTAATTCTCAATGATTGTGATGAGCTTCTTTGCGTACTCCGGATCGGTCGCATAACCCGCCGTGTGAATGGCGGTGCAAGCTACCTTGTAGTCCGGTTCTCCGATAACTTGTGCATATCGGGAACTGCCCACGATGAAAGCCGAGTGGTCTGAAAGCGAATGCTCCCAGCTATCGTAGGCGCGGAATAACGCATCCACTGTCGTGAAGTTCACGCCGTCATAGCACTCCTTTGTGGCAGTGCTGTACACACGGCCGCTCCAGCGGGAATCGGCTTTGATGCCGAACAGCGCGTTTGCATTGACCGCCAGTGCGGATGTACCCCAGCCGCTTTCCAAGATTGCCTGTGCGATGGTAAGCGAAGCGAGAATTCCGCTTTGCTTCGTATCCGCAGAAGCGAAAGCGCCGACTTGGGTAATGAAGTCTTGCTGCTTTTGTGTGAGCGCCATCTTATTCCTCCTTGTCACCCTTATTGTGAAGCTGCGCCAATACGTCCTTCAGCTTTTCCGGCACCGGCAGACCGAGATGTGCTGCGTTCTCCAGCAGAGACACACCTTCGTTGCTCAGATAAAAGAAAATGACGGCCGTCCGAAGAACGCTGCCGTCGCCGATGATTTGGCTGTCAACGAGATGTCCGACACCCACCATCACAAAGATGAGTATCTTTCGGAACAACCCCTTAAAGCCCACGTTGCTGGACAATTCTTTGTCCACGATGGCGCACATCACGCCTGTCAGGTAGTCGATCACCACAAAGGCAATCAACGCATAGAGAAAGCCGTCAAGCCCTCCCAAAAACCAGCCGAAGAAGCCTCCCGCCGCCGCAATAGCCACCTGAATTCCTGTCCATAGTCCTTTCATTGTCAAAACCTCCTGTTCGTTTTTTTCTATATAAAAGCGCCTCCGCACGATTGCGGAAGCGCCGTTATAACTGTATATATTTATTTGTTGTACTTGTGGCTATATCTGCCGAGGCATAGCCTCCCACAGCCGAGTATCTTCCTGACCGAGCGACCAGATGGCGATACCGCGCAGGTTCCAGCGGTACGCCGCTTCATTCGCCCAATACACCAAACTATCCACATCCTGATAATAGAGAATTGAAAAGCCGTCCGCATCGCCGAGGAACAGCCGAGAAATCCACACGTTGATGTCCTTCGGAATTACCCTCGCGGTGTAGTCGCCACCACAGGTAATCCGCAGCAGGTCGGAGTGGAAAAAGTCGTAGTCCATTGAAATATCCGCGCTCCGGGTACTCGTTTCCTCCACATCAGAAGTCAGCGTGAACACCTGAAACTCGCTGTCCCAAGTCACACCGGAGCGTGAAATACGACCATAGTTCATGGTGCTGCCGTCCGGCATGACGACATCGAACGCCTCATACGGCTCATATGTCCAAGCATCGCCAAGCCGTAGCAGTTCGCATTTAATTTGCCCGTCCGACTGAATGCCACAGTATCCGGTCGAAGGAGTAATCGTCGCCGTGAACCGCAGTGTGTTGCTGTTGCCGGAATATACCCGCACACGATTTCCGCGCTTGCGCATCTCGATGAGATACATATTCGGATTGGTGCGGATGTCGGCGGTAGGCGTTCTTGAGTATGTCGCACTGTAACTGCCGAGCAGCGTAGAGCCTTGATATAGTTCCAGCCGCTGGGTGTCGATGTTGATACAGCAGAAAATATTCCCGCAAAAAACACCGGCACGGCCTGTTCCGTTGGACGGAAAGGCTATTCTCGCCCTGAGATGCACATCACCGAAACCGCTGTGTTTCCACGCAATCTGACCACTGCCTTCAAGCTGAGAATAAACCCTGCCGGTGGAATATTCCTCACTGCGCCACACCGCCCAGCTACCGGAGAGCGTTTCCCAATAGGTGCTTTGCAGTGTAATCGGGTCACGGAAATCCTCATACCAAGCAAGAGCCGAGTCCGGCTTTCGGCGCAGAACCTCAGTGGTTAGCTTGAAGCCTTTGTCCGGCACAGCCATATTTCCGTTCACATCCTTGAATTGGCGAGGCGAAAGAGAAAACACGGCTTCACCTGCAGACGGCGATTCCGAGAAATTCGAGCAGACACGAAAACCGTAGAACTGAACGCCGGGAACACCGCCGCTCAAAACAATCGTGTGTTGTCCCGCCGATAGACTTCGGCTCTTGGCGAGAACCAGCCAGCAGGTACTTTTCCAGTATGGCCACCACAGGCGGTTTTCTGAAAATGACTTCACAGTACCGTCAAGCGAAATGTTGATGGCATTCTTGTCCCAAAATGGATAACAGATTCGCACTGCCACGTCATACACGCCGGACTGGTCGACATTGAATCTATAGGTCGCGGTGCCGCCGTTGCCAAGTGTGGCCGTCGTGTCACCGATAACGACATTGCCTGAATATGAATCAGGGATGCCGTTTCGGTCGGTATAAATCGTGCCGAACTCGGATTTTTGTGTCTTGCCGTAACAAGTGAGGTAACGGCGGCGGTTGTAGGTTTCCTGTGTGATGGGCGAAACCTTCTCAGGTGCGTCCCAGCCCTCCATATAATCATATACTTGCGGAAGCGCCCACGGCACTTTGTCATGGTCATCCCAATATGCGATGATGGGGATAAACGGCTGGGGCGGCTGGTCATCAGTGAAGTTGTACACGCCTGTCATCCAGTTCTTGGCGGCGTAATAGGTATTTGAAACACCACGGTACGAGCTGCCGAGATTGGCGGGATAATCGTGAATCTGCCAATTCCAGCCGTATGCCGGAAGTCCGAGAAATATCTTGTTCGGATTCATCGCTTGAGTCGCGTAATCGTATATGCCCTCCAGCCAGCTTCTCGGAGAAACAGGTCCGGGCGCGGAGCCTGCCCATGCCATACCGTAGCTCATGATGGATGCGGTGTCGCAGTAGGCGTTCAAGTCAGCGTACACGCACCAATTCTCACCGCCGACTGAGCCGTTCATCGAAGTCATGCCGGGCAGACAGATGTTGATGAGCTTTGCCGTGTTATATGCCTTCACTGTTTGGTGGATATCCCTGAACAGCGCATTCGCTGCGTCACGGTTCTCGAACTCGCCACCGCGCTCCAAGTCGATGTCCACTCCGGCACACCAAGGATATTTCTGCATAATACGCACAATCTCCGAGAGAAACTTCGTTTTTGCGCCGCCTGTATTGTTGCGGAGCGCAGTGAAGATGGATGCCGTGCCGTGGTTCATAATGGTTAGCAGCCACTTGATATGCGTCCACTTATTGATGTACGGCACCATGCTGGAGATGCTGGTGCCGGTCTCGGTGATCGTGCCGGTTATATCCACTTCAAAAGTGAAAATGCCGACTGAGTCCAGCCGGTCGCCGTAGTCACGGAGCGCCTCGTACATGCGGGTGTTGCCCATGAATGACCATATCATGCACCGTTTGCCTTTCAAATAATCTCTGCTCATGGGCGGGATTCTCCTTTCAGCATTTCCATATATTCGAAGTACACACGCGCCGATTTTCTGTCCTCCAGTTTCACTTGGTGCTTGCTGTCACTGGCGGCGGTGTACTGATAAAATCCGTGTTTGGTAGTCTGATTACCGTTTCGCAGTGACTGCCGCGTGGAAGCCTTCAGCGCAAATTCGTCACCGGCGTTTGCCGCTGAGAGGAATTGCGCATGATGTGAACCTGCGCCCTGTGAGAGTGAGATACTTTCAGCTACCATCGCTTGGATGGGATAGATATAACAGTCCAGTCCGGAGGAGGTTTCGCCGAGGTTAAAGATGATAATGGTTTCACCGCTCCGGACGATGCCGTTGTGATACCTCGCCGGGTTTGCGGACTTTCGTAGCATGGTGGTCGTGTGCGGCGTGTATCCTGTGAGCCGCTCGCTTTCCTGAAGCTGAAGGTCAGTGAAATAGATCACGCCGGTGCAAGCGGCAATCATTGGACGCAGCGTAACGCTAACCACACGCTTTTCCTCTTTGACTTTTATCGTTTCGGCGAACCTTATGAAGCTGATTGCCACTGACGGCACCTCCTTTCGGGCAAAGAAAAAAGACCACCGGAGTGATCTTTTTCTTTACTATTTGGGCTTAACTTATCCCTAATTAATGCCGATGATATTCCTCCAAGGCATCCATCGCATCAGCTGAAGCATCTTGTTCAGGGTCGGCATAGACAACGTCATCTTCATCGACGGTTACTTCAATATTATATCTTACATTGAGCTTAACCGACTCAACATATGCACTATCCTCAAAGTCTTCTGGATCAAATTTTATTTCTACTTCGCATTCAACCTCTGCCAATCCATTATTAAAAGAAATGTTATTGTATGCAACAAACAGATATTTTCCATCCTCTTTGTCCCAATACGAGCGTGAATCATCAAGCACCGTAGCTCCTCCAGACAATTTGAGGGTTGCATATGTTCGTAGCAATACAGACGTTTCCGAAATCTTCAGCGGAATTATATCGTCGCTTAATTCTTCTACTTTTACAGATGTTATTTCCAAATCATCTTCTACTTCTTCAAACCCATTTAGTTCATAGCATTCACATTCAGCATGAAAAAGCACTTCTTTTTCAATATCTTTCTTTACGGCATTAAATATCGGTATTACATTTTCGCTACTCTGCAAAATCTGCATTCCTTGAGATATTGAGTCTGCCAAAGAAGCTCTTGAGACTTCTGAAAGTGCTTTTGCCCAATCTGAGTCACTACTAATTACGAGGACTGACGATGTCGAATGTAATAAAAGATACTGCTTTATAGCTTCAATGACAAAAGCATCAGGGAATTCACTTTTCTTCTCTCCGCTTTCTGAAAAGGGTGGTTGAAAAGCAAAATATTGAGTAAAGATGGTCTCAGGCTTCGGATAGGGTAGAATTTTCGCGTTCTTATAGAAACCCTCAAAAGCACTTACCATTTTGCTGTCTAATTCTAAGGATTCGATTTTACTGACAGTCTCATCCGCAGATATTTGTATAAGTGGCAAAACAGCCTTATATCTTGCTATGGACTTTTTGAGATTGATCAATTTTTCAAGTAAAGCAGAATTCTTGGTATGCTTTTTTATTTCTTCCTGTAGTATCGGATGAGATAAAAGTACAATCTTCTTCTCTTCCAACAGATTAAATAATGACGGGAGCATAGCACTACTCAATCCCATAAAATCACATTGTTCAGTTACAAAAGCCGATGTATCTATAATAACAGCATCAATCATGTTGTACATAAAAGTCACCCTTCGATCATACTAATTCATTCGCAGCTATACAATGTAGCCACGAACGAATTATAGCATAAAAACCATGAACAAATCCACTACTTTAGGTGTTTTTCAGGTATTAGCCATCCAGCGTCCACTTAATCTCGCATACATGTCCAACCCAGCCAGTAGCGATGCTTCCAGCCTGAAGCATGATGTCCGTGAAGTACACCATGCCCGAGCAGTTCGTTACACAGAGCCGGATGGTAATCGAGCGCAGTTTGCCATAGCCCTTGGGCGAAGCGTCCCGCGCGATTTGTTGAAAATATGCCATAGCCAAACACCATCCTCTCTAAAATAAATCAATGAAACGCGTCTCGGTCGTGCCGTCCTCGTACTCAAAAACCACCTCAATGCCGACCTGACCGTTCGAACCTTTCTGCAGATTCTCCGATCCAATCTGCGCCGAAAGTGTATAGTTGCGGCGGTTAGCGGGATAGACCGTCTGCGCCATACTCTTTGTGCCGGGTACACCGACAGCTCTGAACGAAGCCGTGCCGGAAGAGCCGTTCTCGGTGTCTATGTCAAAGCCGGAATTCTGCCAATAGGTGAACCCATCGTCCGCACGGGAGTTTCGCAGATGATTGAACGGCACCATATCCTTAATTTCCTGCTGTACCGTGTCGGTCTGCGACAGTTCATCCGCAACGGCCGCTGTAGACGAATCGCCGAGTTCCCGCAGTTTGCTGGAAAGCTCCAGCACCGTTTTCCACGGCTCCTGTAGGTTGTACTGCCTTCGAATGATTCGCGTCCGGATAGTCAAATCCAGTTCTCGGTCATCCACCGTGACGATATCGCCCAGCGCCCACTGTTCATGCTCATAGCCGGTCAACGCGGATAAGTCCATTGCCGTCAACACATAGGAAACACGAGGTTTTGCGTACTCGGCAAGTCGCATCCGGGTAAACTCCAGCATCTGGTATGGATTGGTGAAGTTAGAGCAGTCCAGCGTGGACACCCTGACTTCGTTGGAATAGGTGTAATCCTCTACATACTCCTTGCCGCCGTTTATGAGCGAGAAGTTCATACCTTCTTTTCCGTAGGCATAGAGCCGCGTCACCAGAGAGCGGGTATCAACCACGCGCTTGATGTTGGTAAGATTCTTTTTATACGCAAACAGCGCACCCGACTCGTTGCCGCTGAAGGTCAGCAGATGCACGATGCGGTTGCCGTTATCGAATACCAAATCGCCGCCGTGGATATTCGCCGTCATACGCAGGATTGCCAGTGCATTCTTTTCCTGACACAGCCATGTCCGCAGCGTAGTCACATTGACTGTGCCGAGCGACCAACCGGTGCCTTGAAGAGCAAAGCGCATCGGCGTGTCCGCTCTGTCGGCGTTGAACTCTGTCTCCTGTTTTTCTGCGCTGAAGGCCAAGTCATAAAAAGCGGCTTCTGCGTAAATCGAAGTAATCGCTCCGCTGCCTGTGCCTTTTTCATCGGTAATTGTGCGGATGCGGTACATATCCCTGACAATCTGCACCGACTTTTCGTTGTCCAGCGTCAGCCGCTTACCGTCGCTGAACGGCATCTTGAATTCCAACGTGTCCGCACCGTTGACCTCTCCGGTGACGATGATGTCATAGGCATTTTCCAGCACCGATTCCCACGCGCCGTTTTTATCCAGCACCATCGGTCGGGAGAAACCCAGCCGTTCATACGGCGGTTTGGGTATATCATTAAGCTGTATGTCCAGTAGTTTTGGAGTTGCAGCGGTGTCGTTGGTGGTCAATGTAATCCGGTAGCGGATAAATTCAGCGTTGGGCGAGGCAAGCTCTCCGTTTACGCCGACCGATTGCCAAGTTGACCAGTCGGTGAGGTTGTTGGAGGTGGCAGTTTCAATTAGCGCAATCGCCGTCGTTCCCGCCGTATACTCGGAAGTGACCGCCACACGACCGCTGCCGGAGAGTGAACAGGAAGCCGCTGTGGTTTCCAGCACACCGCTTTCGGCATAGACGTTGTTTGTCCGCTTCAATAGAACCGCTCCGGGTTCGACCAGCGCATCCACGTCGGCGGCGCTGTTTGCACCGTTGCCCAGCATCGCCTGACGAAAGTATGCCGTCAGCTTTTCAATGGTCAGGTTCGACTTCGTTTCAAAAAACCAATCGTCAATACCTCCGGCGTACCAGTAAGTATCAGCATGCATGCCCATGACGATGTTCGCTGTACAGGACGGGTTCAAATCTCCCGTGAACGTCCGAATGGGAGCCGTCCAGACCGCGCCGTCAGCCCTGTTGCAAAGCATGAGCTGTGCGGTTTTCGCCGTTACCCCAATGACAGTGGCGATAAAATACCAGCCGCCGTTCACCATAGAGAAACTTGCCGTTTCGGTCTGGTCGAGGATGAGCGTTCCCGCCGAATTGTACAACATTATGCGAGGACGGCCGCTGAACAAAGAAATATAGAAAATCGGCTGACCGGGTCCTTGCCTTGTATTGAAAATCGGCGTGTAGGTATTGCCGACTGAATATGTCGTCGGATTGATCCAGCCGCCGACCACGATTTTATCGCCCAAATCGGAAAAGAAAGTCCCGTCATTCGTTGCGATTAAGTGCGTCTTTTCCGTTGCCGGATTGTTGATGTTCATCCGGAGGTAACGTCCGTGGCGGCCGTTTAGTAAGCTGGCGGTCGTGCCAGACCAGCCGGAAACCGTGAAGTGCCGACCTTTACCGCCGGAATCCAAAAGCCGTGTGTCGCTGTCCGGTGCGGCTTCATTGAACCGCCACATGGCAGAGGTCTGCTCGGTTATCGGAAATTCACCTGTGAAATCTTCCTGCGTTGTTAGAATTGATTTTACCGCCACATCATCACCTCCAGCGGCTCTGCGCCTGTATTTTAAGTTCTGCGAACGTCGCGCCGGTTGTGCTTATGGTCACGGTGTTTGCACCTTTTCGAAGCAAGGGAAAGCTCAGTTCCTGCATACAAGGCAGTCCGTTTCGAAGTGTTTCGCCCTGTGCGTCCACAACCTTCGCCGTAACCCTGCCGGTATCTATGACCAGCGTTTCACCGGATGCCAGCGCACCAATAATCCGCACTTCGCTGTCGTTCGTCCGGATGGATATATAGGTGGACGCACCGGAGGAGATAACGCCTTTCAAGAGATACACCGGCTCGGACTGTGTGTTGCCCTTGATACGCCGGACTTCATGTGTTCCAGCAGAACTTATCGTGAACGTCTCATCCGTCAGCGCATAGGCATGTGGATCAGGCGAGACGAATTTCAAATCAAATGCTCCGGCAGTGCGGAGCAGACGGTCGCAGTCCACCGACTCGGAGAGCCTTGCCATGAAATACCTGTCCGGCACATCATCCAACACAAGCTCCTGAAGCCCATTTGTCGGATCGAGCCACTCGGCCATGTTGTCGAGTATATCCACCAGCGCCGCGAAACTCTTCTGCGGCATGACACCACAGTGTACCGGAATGATGCGCTCGGCGCTGTCACAGCCGAAGTCGGCGACACCGGCTTTGCCGGGTACACTCACATAAGAGTTGCGCAGGGTGGGAGAGGCTTGCCAAGCCGTCAGCCGCGCCC
>JGI994J12354_10003754_pt1 | contig 14009 bp, 8 predicted proteins | sample IntmicLarv3ML3BL_FD_12354 | JGI IMG/M metagenome (IMG submission 12354)
ATAGAGAATGAGAGAGCTTAAAATTATAAAGGCATCGGCAGGCTCAGGTAAGACGCATACTCTTACCGAAGAGTATCTTAAACTCCTCTTTATGAAAGAGCGCGCTTATCGCAATATCCTTGCCGTGACCTTTACCAATAAAGCTACCGATGAGATGAAGCAAAGAATCCTGGAGGAGTTATTCAAAGGTTCGGTAGCTAATGCCAGGGCGAGGAGGTCGTTGATTGAAATATTGCATGACTACTCATCCTTTGCAATAAGCACAATAGACCGCTTCTTTCAGCAGGCGCTCAGAGCCTTTGCCCGCGAAATAGGACGGAACAGTTCGTACGGCGTAGAGTTGGATGAAGATATGGTGCTTATGGAGGCCGTTGATAATATGATTCAGAATTTGGATAAGGAAGATAACAGAGAATTACTCGATTGGCTAACCATTTTCTCTTTCGATGCCATAGAACACGGAGATAGTTGGAATCTAAGATATAAGATAAACACCCTTGCGAAAGAGCTTTTTAAAGAGTCCTATCTTATAAAGAGTAGAGATGAGGAGGCTTTGCATATAAAAGAAGAGCATCGCTTTCTGTTTATAAAGAGAGGATAAAGAAGATTGTAGATGAGTATGAGAGAGTATATGAGATGAGGAGGCTTTGCATATAAAGCAGAGCATCGCTTTCTGTTTATAAAGAGAGGATAAAGAAGATTGTAGATGAGTATGAGAGAGTATATGTGTCGATTGGCAGGAGGGCAGTTGAGATTATAGAAAACCATTCGCTCCTGCTCGAAGATTTTAAATATGGAAAGAGTGGAGGTGTAAAGATATTTTTTGATGCAGCGGATAGTATAGTAAAATATCCGACGTCGAGATTTTTTACATTACCCGATCAACCGGAAAACTGGTTAACATCAACTTTAGCTAAAAGCCGGCCTGATATTGCCGCTGCTATCAAAAGCGCTTACGATGCCGGATTGAATAGCCTCACAAATGAGATGGTGTTCCATATAGAATTATATAAAAGATATAATAGCGCTAAGATTATTTTGAAAAATATATATACGCTTGGTATTCTTATTGACATAGAGAAGTATATACAGGAGTATACAAAAGAGAATAATATTGTATTGATACCGGAGACTAATGAGCTTCTGAACAAGATTATAGACGGTAGCGACACGCCTTTCATATATGAGAAGATCGGCACCAAGATAGATCACTTCTTGCTTGATGAGTTTCAGGATACATCCACGATGCAGTGGCTAAATTTTAAACCGCTGATAGAGAACAGCCTCTCGTCGGGAAACGAGAATCTCCTTGTAGGAGATGTAAAGCAGAGTATATACAGATGGCGTGGTTCCGATTGGAACCTTCTGAATGAGGATATATATCATCAACTATCGGGATATGGAATTAGAGAGAGAACGCTTTCTCAAAACTGGCGTTCTTCAAAAAATATTGTAGAGTTTAACAATCGCTTTTTTCGGTACGCCGCAGAGTTCTGTGATTCCAGACTTACAGCAGATGAGGAGGAGAAGGATTCGCCTTATACACCCAATCTCTCTGCCGTTAAGGTATATTCCGATTCTGAACAGAGTCTTCCATCGATAAAAAAGATTGATGATGGGCACGTTATGGTTAAGTTTTTCGAAGATCAAGAGGATGGAACTTCGTGGAGAGAACTTGCTTTAGCCGAAACCCCGGAGATTCTATCCAATTTAAGAGATTCGGGCTATCGGTATAGAGATATATCGTTTTTAGTAAGAAGCAATAAGGAGGGAGTTGAGATAGTAAACTATTTGATAGAGAAAGGCTATCCCGTCATATCCGATGAAGCAATGCTAATCTCCTCTTCGATATCGGTGGGGCGGATTATAACTATTCTTAAGTACCTCGATAATCCCAAAAATTCAATTAATAACACCATTGCGGATATCGAAGGTGTTATAATAGAAGATATTGAGCAACTAGTCCATCTTCCTCTATATGAACTATGCGAACGAACTGTTACAATCGTAGCTGCTAAAAGAGATATATCAGGCGGTAGTGAGCCTCTCTATATGGAGGCATTTCTAGATGTTGTACTGGAATATATGCGAAATGGGCGAGCTAATATTGCCTCATTTATAGATTGGTGGGACGAAAAGGGGTGTAAAAAATCGATTCCTACTCCGGATGGGCAAGAGGCGATAAGAGTTATGACAATCCACAAAGCAAAAGGACTAGGACTTAACGCCGTAATCGTTCCTTTTTTTGAAATTCCTCTCGATCACACTGCAATCTCAGCTCCAATAATATGGACAAAACCATCCGAAGAGCCGTTTAATCTGATGCCCCTTTTGCCGATAAAATACAGCAAGGAGTTGATAGATTCGATATTTGAAGATGATTATTATCAAGAGAGGAGACGTATATTCATAGATAACCTCAATATTGCATATGTAGCTTTTACCAGAGCGAAGAGAGAACTCATAATACTATCATCTCGTCCGAAAGAGAAATCTACCAAGGCTAACCTCTCTTCGACGCTCTACGATATGCTCTCACACTCACCGGAAATAGAAAACAACTTAATCCATTTCGGTTCATGGAATCGGGTTCAATCTGAGTCAAATGCGCGTCAACTTACTGAGACAGAGTTGCCGTCGCTTTCATCGTATGATATCAGCAATAGATTAAAACTCAGGCTTAAAGGAGAAGATTTTTTTGATCCCGAAAGTCGTAGGAACTATGGGATAACGATGCATAACATCCTCTCTAAGGTCTATATTGAGAGCGATTTACCGAAAGCCGTTGCCGCTTCGATATCTGAAGGAGAGGTTGGAAAGGACGATTATAAGAGCATTATGGAGAGATTATCTGCAATTTTAGCCACAATCAGCGAACGACACTGGTTCGACGGTTCGATGAAGGTACTCAATGAATTGGAAATCATAGAGCCTGGAGGAAAGGTAAGTCGCCCCGATAGGGTCCTCATAAATGGAACAGAGGCTATTGTAATAGACTTCAAATTCGGAGTCGTAGATGAACGTAGCCATATGAGACAGGTCGATAAGTATCTAAAACTAATCGAAGATATGGGTTACGCAAATGTCAACGGATACGTATGGTACCCCGAAAAGAGTTTAGTATTGCAGTGTCGATAGATAGTTGTTGAGTTGAAACAGATCGGGGTCTTTGAGTAGAACTCTGTGTGTGGCATCGAGAAGATACATAGTCGGGGATGCTCTTAGATCATATAGATTATCATTGACTAACTCTTGCCCTATATTGTGTGCCACTATCCAATTTGGAGGGAATGAGGTAAAACTCTCTTTCCAGGCATTATGATCCTCTCCCGTATATATTGCCAAATAAGTTAAATTGTTTTCCAGTCGTTTAAAAACAGGTGATTCCAACACTCCCTGCTTAATTTCATTACAAGACGGACAACCTGGCTCATAAAAGAATATCAAAATATATTTGCCGACCGTTTTATGGAGCGAAGATGCCCTATTTTTACGATCTATATAGCTAAAATCCAACGAGATTGTACCAGGTTTGTTTTTGAGAGTTAACTCCAATTGGAATGTATACTTCTCCTTTGCCATATCATCCACATATTTAGAGCTAATGAGTCCTCTAAGGAAGGATATATATAGCGATTCATCTCTAATCTCCGAATTCGGATTGTTAAGTGCATCCTCAATAGCGCTCATAAAATAGGAGCAAAGAGTGGAATCTCCCTGCGAAAATTTAGTTATAAAGGAGTTAACGGATTTCTCAACAACATCTTGTGTCGTATTTGCCAGAACAAAGAAATATGTACTCATATGCTCATTCATTCCCATTCTATTGATAAGATAGGTAGAGTCATTAAAATCAAAATCGTCCCAAAAGTGCTCCGATGCATATTTACTGCGAGATTCCGGATTGGTCATCATTGGAGGAACTTCTACAAGTTTTAGCTCTTTTGCCACAACGGGACCCTCCTCTTTTTGATTCTTACTGCTTTTACATGATGTCGAAGTTGATAAGATGATTATAATGCTGCAGATGATATATAATATACTAACATTGACTCTCATATTCATTAATTTTATTGTTCAACAACACAGAGGAGCTATTGAGAATTATTTGCACAAATGTATTAAAAAAATACTTATATTTGGAGGCTGCAATTTTTGCTAATGCTTTTATTTATCTTAAACTTAAATACTTTTTTATGAAGAAAATGAATAATTTATTGAGTGCATTGTTACTTTTTGCACTTTTGATTCCATCTGCGCTTTGGAGTCAAGAAAATATCACGTTCCAAAAACCACCAAAAGAGATATTGGATCTCGCTAATACCCAAAGGCCTCCTTCGGTTAGTATGGACCAAAAGAAAGAGTACATGGTATTCAGTTATAGGAATCCATATAGAACTCTTCAAGATCTGGCTCAAGAAGAACTAAGATTAGGTGGCCTTAGAATTAATCCTATTACAACTAGTCAGACAGGGGTTACATTTATCACTAATCTTACAGTCAGAAAAGTTTCTGAAGCTAATGAAGTTCAGGTAAATGGTCTCCCGAGTGAACCTAAAATTTCTAATACTGCTTACTCCCCGGACTATAAGTATATGGCCTTTACCAACACAACAAGCAAAGGCGTGGAGTTATGGGTATTGGAAATCGCAACGGCTCAGGCTAAAAAAATCAGTGATATTATGCTAAATGCGGTAATCGGTTCTCCATACAGTTGGATGAAAGATAGCCGTTCATTCTTGGTAAAAACAGTTCCGTCAAACAGACCTGCAATTATAAAAGAGGACTATACTTCTATAAAGGGCCCGACAGTCTCTGTTAGTGACGGTGTTGCTGCCGAAAATCCAACTTATCAAGACCTTCTTAAAAATAAGATTGATGAGGCAAACTTCACTACTCTCATTGGATCGGAATTGAGGATACTAGATTTAAACGGAGGTAATAAGCTGTTTAAAGGCAGTGGACTCTATACGGGAACAAGTATGTCTCCCGATGGAAACTATATCATGATCTCCAACATTGAGGAGCCATTCTCATATATGGTGCCTTATGGCAGATTCCCTCAAAGGACTATAGTATATGATATGACAGGCAAACTTGTTAAAGAGGTAAATTTTACCCCTCTTACAGAGAGTGTCCCAAGAGCGCAATCGTCTACATCAAGTGGCATAAGGAATATGATGTGGAGAGCAGATAAACCTGCTACTCTCTCTTATGTTGTCGCTCTTGACGGAGGTGACGCAGCAGTAAAGGTAGAGTATAGAGATGAGTTGTTCCAGTGGGTAGCTCCGTTTAATACCGAACCTCAGTCTATGGCAAAAGTTCCTCAACGTTTTTCGAGAGTACAATGGGGTAACGACCAGTATGCTTTCATTACCGATTCATGGCAGCAAACAAGAAATACGAAAACCTATCTCTTTAATCCGTCAAACCCTGCTCAAAAACATATCGTTATAAACGATAGAAATAGTCAGGACAGATACTCCGATCCAGGCAGTATGGAGACAACAAGGAATGAATGGGGTAGAAATGTTACATTGATTGATAAAGATAATGTATATCTGATAGGAGCCGGCTATACGGCTCAAGGGCAATTCCCTTTTATTGACGAGTTTAATTTGAAGACGCTAAAGACTACGAGAATATATCAATCTTCCTATACCGATAAGAGAGAGAGTCTCCAATCGATAGAGGATCTGAAGGCGGGAAAAGTTTTGGTTATGATCGAATCTCAAACAGATTATCCAAACTACTATATCCGTGAAATAAAGAAGAAAACAAATAACCTTACCCAGCTAACCTCATTTAAAAACCCTTATGCGATAATGGCAAATGTACATAAGGAGGTTATAAAGTATAATAGGCCGGATGGAGTAGAGCTCAGCGGTACGTTATATCTCCCTGTTGGATATGATATGACCAAAAAAGAGAAAGTCCCTCTCCTTATCTATGCATATCCAAGAGAGTACAACGATCCTGCTATGGCCAGCCAGAGTACTCACAACCCTAATGCGTTTACGACTCCTTCATACGGATCGTTTGTATATTGGGTTACCAGAGGTTATGCAGTATTGGACGATGCTGCCTTCCCTATAGTAGGATTTGATGGTAAAGAGCCTAACGATACATTTGTGGAACAACTTGTTGCCAATGCAAAAGCAGCTATAGATGCCGTAGATGCAATGGGTTATATAGACAGAACCAGAGTAGGGGTAGGCGGCCACTCGTATGGCGGCTTTATGACTGCTCACCTGCTTACATACAGCGACCTATTTGCATGCGGTGTTGCAAGAAGCGGTGCATATAATCGTACACTTACCCCATTCGGATTCCAGAATGAGAGAAGAAACTACTGGACAGCCAGAGATGTTTACACGACCATGTCTCCGTTTTTAAATGCAGACAAAATAAAGCATCCGATTCTTTTGGTACACGGAGACGCCGACGATAATACCGGAACATTCACTATCCAGAGCGAACGCTATTTTGCCGCACTTAAAGCTCTTGGAGCTACGGCGAGGATGGTTCTTCTGCCAATGGAGAAACACGGATATGCTGCCGAAGAAAACATATTCCACCTTCTTTGGGAGACAGATCAATTCTTTGAAAAATATCTAAAGAACAAGTAGTATTTTCTACTTAATAACTCGAAAAAGAGGGTGCAGATCAACGTGATTTCACCCTCTTTTTTTGCATTACTACTGCTTTTTGAAGAGATAGTTATGAGGTTATATGACAAAGATATTCTTTATTAAGGCCAGAGTATAATGAATTGGTATTTAAATGGATAAATAGAGTATATATCGGAAACCTAATTATATTAAAGGCCATAGCAGGGCTATGGCAAGGGCGATAGTAGCTTCGATTCTATATTTTGTCAACTATAACCTAATATTCAGGATATCTTTTACCGTTGTGTAGTCCATGTCTCCATTTTCACCAAATCTGGAATCACGGATTTTGATCCTCTCCACAATCTCCTCTGTGACCTCGGTTTTTATTCCGTTTTCAGATAGTTTCGTTGGCAATCCTATTGAGACGAAAAAACTATCGGTAGCCTCAATAGTTTTGTCTATGATTGTTTCTCTATCCTGAGCGGTTATCCCAAAAACCCTTCTGCCTAGTTGTGCTATCTTGTCCCCTTTACGATGTCTCATTATTTGCATGGTTCCCGGAAGAACAATAGCTAAAGTATGACCATGAGTCAATCCTGTGAGAGCTGTAATTTCGTGTCCGATCATATGTGTACTCCAGTCTTCCGATACTCCCATAGAGATAAAGCCGTTAAGGGCCATTGTAGCCGAGAGCATAAATGTGGCCATAGAGTCGTAATCCGTTTTGTTCTTCAATATCTTGGGAGCAATTTCTAAAATGGTCTGCAGAATGCTTTCTGCCCATCTGTCCATTAGCGGAGATTGATTGGGAGTTGTAAGGTATTGTTCTACTACATGTACAAAGGTATCTGCCAGTCCGTTGGCTATCTGATAGTCGGGTAGGGAGTAGGCAACCTGCGGATCAAGAATGGAGAATAGGGGATAGCGCGAGTAGAACGCAAACTTTTCTTTGCGGCTACTGTTGTTTATAACAGCCCCCGCATTCATCTCTGAGCCGGTAGCCGGAAGGGTAAGTACCGATGCAAGGGGTAGGATTGTCTCTGACGAATAGACTCTCTTCATAACGACCTCCCAAGCATCTCCACTGTAGTTTATAGCTGAGGCTATAAGCTTGGAGCCATCGATAACAGAGCCTCCTCCCACAGCCAGAACAAAATCGCAATTGTTAACTTTTCCTAGTTCAATGGCCTTTCTAAGTGTCTCAACGGTAGGATTTGGTTCAATCCCCCAAAATTCAAAAGTGGTGTGATTTTTAAGGGCATTACAGACCTGCCGATAGACTCCGTTTGACTTCACGCTTCCACCTCCGAAAGTTACAAGGACTCTTTTATTTTGTGGAATATCAGTTGATAGAGAGGCAATACTCCCTTTCCCGAATATTATTTTAGTCGGATTTTGAAAAGTAAAATTGTTCATAGTAAGTTTATATACGTTTAATAAAGATTATCCGATGTCTCTTGACTGTGACGCGTTTACAAATAGGATATCTCCCATATCATTGAACGAGGTGAAGAATTTAATACCCTCGCGTTTAATTGTCTCCTCTCTAAAGCCCACAATTGTGAGCCCGGCAGAAGTCGAATGTTCCGATATTATATCTCCGATGGCTCTGCCATACTCCGGTGCGGTTACTATTTCGATATTCTTAATGGTAATAGGTAGCCTACCAGCAGCAATCAGTCCGCTTAACTCGCTTCTGACCTCCTCCTTACGCTCTTGAGAACTGATACTAAAAATTTTAATATGCCCCTTCTTCCAATCGGGATGGGCCATTATGATATATCCGAGCAGAATCATCAGGTTGGCGTTGGTTCCGTCAATCGATCTTATCCACACATGAATCCCGTTCTCATATTTGATAGCTCTTTCGCTCTCGGCAAAGATACATGTGTCAAAATTACCGGCTCTTACAAGGCTCACATTGTCTAGTATCCTAATTAACTCTTCGGGAAACTTTTTATCAAATTCAAAGACCACCATATTGTTTTCCATTCCCGATATCGACGGAGATTGTATGACTTGTGCTATAGCCGATGTATAAGACGGTGAAACCATCGTATCTATGTAGAGTGAACTTGTATGGATTTTTTGGTTACTTATAAGTTTCAGCAACACCTCCTGCGATTCGAGGACTGTCTGCTTACTATAGTAGCCTTCTATATAGTGAAAATAGGTGCCAAACCCGTGCTTATAACTTATATACTTCATCAGATCGAGCACTTTATCTCTTTTAAATGAGTTAGACGAAATACATATTGCAGCGGGGCGCCACTCCTCAGTCTCTATCTTTGATTGGTTCTTTTGCATAAATACCTGTAACCTTCTGTTGAGCTGAAAGATAGTACCTCTGAATATATTTACTACTCCCTTTTGATCTCTGTTATAGTGTTCTAAGAGCAGGTATATCATAATGAGTATTATATAGGCTATCACCGTATAGAAAGCACTAATCTTAAACATTACCCATACCGAGAGTATAAACCCTCCGAGAGAGAAGTACCATTTAGATTTGAACTTCGGACGATATGAAGGCGGTGCTCCAAAGTGGTTAAGGAATGATATAAGACATAAAATACCGTATGTTATCAGGAAGAACATCGAGATTATTCCGGCAACGGTATTTATATCTCCGAGGATTACAAATACTAATGCTAAAAAAAATGAGGCTATTGTGCCGTTCACAGGCTCATTCTCTTTTCCTCTGCCCTTGGCAAGAAATTTATTCAGACGTCCTATCGGAAATGTATTATCATTTGCCAGTGCTTGTAAAGTACGCGGAGCAATCATCATCTGACCTACTGCCGAAGAGAGTGTACATGCGGCGAGTCCCAGCGGAATTACAAAGATACCTCCAATAGCTATTCTACTCATAATAAACTGGTCGGCAACCAAATCGGCTTGAGGAGCAGAGATGACAAGTTTCCACGCAACAAACAGATATATCAGTAAACCAGTTATTGTTGCTGCTAAAGTACCAACAGGTATAGCTCTTCTCGGGTTGCTCAAATCCCCGCTTAGACCTACCCCGGCAGTTACCCCCGTAAAAGCCGGAAAACAGATTGCAAATATTATAAAGAATTGATTTTTATTAAAAAAACCTAAGTTGCTGTTTATAGTGGTCGGATCGACCTCTGTGATAGGAGAGCCTAAAAAGAAACAGACTAAAGAGAGCAACAGTATTAGATTCACTATATAGAGCATCTTCATGCCCGAACCGGTGCCCTGTTTAAGAATTAACCATGTAAAACCTACTAATGATGGGATACTGATTACGTGTTTGGGTAGGCTGATGCCAAATGTGGAATTGCACCAGTCAAAGGCAAATTGGAAAGACTCAGCAAAAGCTATCGTATAAAATGCAACGCTGATAGCCTGTGCTATAAAGAGAGTTATACCTATTGCCGAACCAATCTTTAGCCCGAATGAACGGGAGATCATAAAATAGGCACCACCCCCTTCTACACGCTTATTTGTTGCTATTTCCGATATTGCAAGAGCGGTAGGAATCGTAATAAGGTGGCCAAGTATTATGATGACTATGACTCCAAAAAAACCGAGTGCTCCGGCAGCATATCCCAGCCTTAAGAATAGGATTGCACCGAGTATAGCCGATATAGTGGTAAGGTATACCGGCATCGTTCCGAGCCGCCTGCTGGTTTCCGGAGTACTCATAGGTCTTATATTTCTATAGAGTTATTCTGTTATTTATGGCTTATAGTTATAGAGGTACTCTTTTTGTTCTGCATCACTAATTGTTTGGTAGTACTCGCTTGCGATATCTGTCATTAATGATATTTGAAACTCATTCTTTCCTGTAACTGACTTAAAATGATTTATAGCGCTATTAAGATCAAATGCCATATAGAATAATGATAAATCGAGTTGAATCAGTTGAATTGATTGATATTCTAAAGCTGTATCACCATTACTATAGTGACTTAAATGTAGCTTAAGATTCGTAGATCCGGCTGATGTCTCGTCTGAATTATATACTATGGTGAAATCGTGAGGATTAGCCTTTCCATTAGATGTTAGCCCTATAAAGTAATTAACCTCCAATATGAGATAACGATTATTCATTACATGTATATTGCCATTGCTTTCTAATGTGCCGCTAAGGCTAACTATAGGAGCTGTAGGTGCAAAGTCATTAAAGTGCATGTCATCTGTATTAGCAAAGTTTCTATCTATAGAGGTAGCTGCAAATAAGTTTATTGTAAATGGGCCGGTTTTGCTGCCGCTTATACTCGAATCGTCAGAAACAACCGTATATTGGATATACGATACTCCATCTGCAAAGCTGACATTCGACGACTCTAGTCTAATAATCGACTCGAGAGTAGGATTCAAGCGAATCCCATCTGCGTCTATAAAGTATACTCCACCTACTCCTCCTGTTTTCACCTCAACAAAATGGGCATAAGTAGAATCTGAAGAATCGCTTTTAGAACACGAAACTAAAATAAGGGTCAGGTTAATAGTCACAATTTTCATTAATAAGTTTAATTTTCTCATAACATCTTTGTTTAAAAGTTTATATTAATAATATTTGTGTAGGTGGTTGTGCAAAGATAATTAAAATAGTCTCAAAATATAAAAGCAGAATTACTCAAAATAGATGAATAATCCTGCATTTGCGATTTTTGTGCCCGGAACAGGACTCGAACCTGCACATCCTTGCGAACACTAGTCCCTGAAACTAGCGCGTCTACCAATTCCGCCATCCGGGCCTAATTTGAAAATTAGATATCTTCAAAAGAGATGCAAAAATAGTAAAATATTCCGTCAATCTATATTTTTTGTTAAATTTGTCGTTTATCAATTCTGGTAGCTCTATTTTTTTGATTATCAGCTCCGAATTGTTTGTTGCGCAAGATTATTAATTAGCTTAAATATTCAGAAATGGAGACAAAAAAATTATTATCACGAAATAGTTCTTCACATACATGGAGTTTCTCAAGGGTTGGTGGAGTAAACAGAGTGAACTTAGAGCAAGGCGCCGATTTAGTTAATTTGGAAAATCTTGACCAAAAATTGTGGACGGCTCTCAGTTGTCCCGTATATGGACTTGAAATCGACTCAAAAACTCTTGAGCTTATCGATACCGACAATGATGGAAAAATAAGGGTACCGGAAATTTTGGCGGCTGTAAAGTGGCTTGTCTCTATGGTAAAAAATCCCGATATACTTCTGCAAGAGGGGCAATCCCTTAAACTGGATGAAATAAACGACCAGACAGAAGAGGGAAATACCCTGTTAATGTCTGCAAAGCAGATCTTTAATAATCTTGGAAAGCCGGACTCCGATACGATTTCTGTCGATGATACATCCGACACCGTCAAAATATTTGCCGATACCGGATTTAACGGAGATGGGGTAATAACCGATATATCTGTTGACGACGAGAGGATAAAAAAACTTATTGGGGAAATAATTTCATGTATGGGATTTACTCCCGATAGAACCGGAAGAGAGGGGATATCCGAAGATCATATCAATGACTTTTATAAAGCGTGTGAAGAGTATTCGGAGTGGTTGTCAACCGCCAAGTCGAATTCCAAAAAAATACTCCCTTTTGGCAACGATACTTCTGCAGCTCTGAGTTCGTTTTTGGCAGTAAAAGGGAAGATCGAAGACTATTTTCTAAGATGCAAGCTACTGAGTTATGACCAGAATTCGGTAGAGACACTAAACTCTCTAAAATCAAAATATGAGAGCATTTCACTAACAAATCTCTCCGTATCTATAGATGAGTTGACTGTCTTTCCTATAGCCTTACCTAATTCTAGTAATTTGCTATCGCTGGAACGAGGATTAAACCCTGCTTGGGAAAGTAGTATATCTACTTTTAACTCCTTGGTTGTACAAAAGTTGTTTCCGGAAAAATCTAGCTTGAGTCAAGAAGATATGATATCTATCGGAAAGGTTTTTGAAAAATTTATTACATGGCAATCGGAAAAAAAAGGCGAGGTTATTGAGAATTTGGGAGTAGAGCGCATTCGTGAAATTATTGCAGGACAGGATCAAAGAGAGATATTGGAGTCGCTCATACTTAAGGATAAGGCGCTTGAGAGTAACGCAAATAACATAATGCTTGTAGATAAATTAGTTCGCTACCGCAGGGATCTCTTCAAACTTTTGCGTAACTATGTGATATTTTATGACTTTTACTCGCCTGAAGCCAAAGCCATTTTTCAAACCGGTCAACTTTACTTCGATCAGAGACGGTGCGACTTATGTATGAAAGTTACCGATATGTCTAAACATAATCAGTTGGCCGCCGCAAGCGGACTATGCCTTATCTATTGCGATTGCACCAGAGTAGAAGGAAATGGAAAGATGACCATCGTTGCAGCTCTCACAGACGGCGATTTTGATAATATTGACATTGGACGTAATGGAATTTTTTATGACAGAGACGGGAACGACTGGGATGCGACAATAGTGAAAGTTATTGATAACCCTATCAGCATCCGCCAAGCTTTCTGGTCGCCTTACAGAAAGCTTACAAAGTTCATAAACAAGCAGATGGAAAAGATAGCATCCGATAAAGAGAAAGCGGTTGATACTTCTCTTTCTTCGGGAGTAGAGAAGGTTTCGGATAAAGTGGATGTCGGATTAAATGAATCGGTAAACAGTACACCTGTACCTGTACAGGCTCCGCCTTCGACTGCTCCTCAACCGTTTGATATAGGGAAGTTTGTTGGAATTTTTGCAGCAATAAGTCTCGCGCTAGGAGCTCTTGGTTCTGCATTGACTGCCATTTTTATGGGATTTTTCTCCCTAAGTTGGTGGAAGATGCCGATAGCCATTTTGGGAGTAATGTTGGTTATCTCCGGTCCGTCAATGATTATTGCATGGCTTAAACTCAGAAAGAGAAATCTTGCCCCGTTGCTCGATGCAAACGGTTGGGCCGTTAATGCAAGAACATCCGTTAATATAGCTTTCGGAGCGACGCTTACCCACCTCGCAGCTTTGCCAAAAAACTCAAAACTAAACCTTTCAGATCCTTTTTCTAAGAAGAAATTTCCTTGGAAAACCATAATTTCTATCGTATTGATATTAGCTGCTACGGCATATATCCTTTGGCATTTGGGGTTACTCGACGGGATAATCGATTGGGTACAGGAATTTTTTAATACTACAATAGGCAAGCTTTTTTAGCTACTTGTGGGGATTGCCCGTAAGGGTTTCGCCGCTTTTATGCCTATATTCTCAATTACGATTATAAAATTTTTGTAGATACGATTGTTATGCCACAATATGTAGAAAAAATTTGCAGATGTATGAAATAATCTTTGTAGATTTGCCGCTCCAAAACGGTTCTGTAGCTCAGTTGGTAGAGCACGACACTCTTAATGTTGGGGTCGTGGGTTCGAGCCCCACCGGGACCAC
>JGI994J12354_10003755_pt1 | contig 14007 bp, 10 predicted proteins | sample IntmicLarv3ML3BL_FD_12354 | JGI IMG/M metagenome (IMG submission 12354)
GTGGGGGACGCTGCCCTCAGCGTCCCGCCGCTCACCCTCGTCATTTTCGCACAACAGGCCGGACCTTCCCACCGCAAGCGGCCACAGACCGCCAAAAAATCAACCGCACAGGCAATATTTTTATTGCCATCGTCCGCAGTGTCCTGTGATGCTATGTGCCGTTCTTCTTTTGGCAAACGTAACCCCATCGGCTTTGTTGCATCGAGGGTGTTCCTACGCTAAGAACATCCGAAATTGCAATTTTCAGCTGATGGAAAAGCATTTTTTGGTTTCTTATTTGATGCTTCAAAAAGAAACACCCTTCGCAGGTTGAGCGTGCTAAAAAATAAAAAGAAAAAAGATAGAAAAATCAGCAGATAGCGAGAGAACTGATTCAACGACCCCCGTAAAAACCAAAAACCCTGTGTTTAGGAAAAATTGCAGACAAAAGAAGCACCATCAGCGGAAACCCCGAAAGAGCCCCTGCGCCGTGCGCAGATAGATGAGCCCTTTGCCCGCAAGGGCATAGTGATGCGACAACCTGTCATATTGTAGCCCGATACCCCATCACCTGTCAATTAAAATCAGATTAAATTTACGCAATGTTCACATTGTCTACCTTTTTCGTGCGAAAAAATCGCCCCCATGTATAAGCGGCAAATATCCTGTCCACAATAGAGTCAAAGCGGTGCGCACGCACCGATGCATGGAAAGGAATGTGGATAACAGATGAGAGATAAATTCCAACAACTGGGCGGCATGACCGGCAAGGGCTTCTACATCGTTCTTGTCCTCTGTATGGCCGTCATTGCCGTCTCCGGGTATCAAATTTATCGGGTGTCCAACCGCACTGCCCAGCCTGTGGCGGGCGAGATTGAGGTGGTCGTCCCTTTGAACACCCCTCGCCCCGCCCCGACTCCGGCGGTGAGCGCCCAAGCCCCCGCAGAAACACCCCGACCCACCCCAACCCCGCCCCCGGTCGTAGAAACCGTCGCAACAGAGCCGGAAATCAAAGACAAACCGGTGGCCACAACCTATGTCTGGCCGGTGAAGGGGGAGATACTGGCTGACTTCAGCCTCGAGGTGCAAGCCTTTGATGTCACCATGGGCGACTGGCGCACGCACGACGGCATCGACATCGCCGCCGCCCTCGGCACTGAGGTGCGCGCCACGGGGAACGGCACCGTCATCGGTGTCTATGAGGACGATTTGATGGGCACCACCGTGGTCATCGACCACGGCAACAACATCACCAGCCTCTACGCAAATCTCGCAGGTACACCCACCGTCACCGAGGGTCAGCCCGTCGAAGCGGGTGCCATCATCGGTGCTGTCGGCAAGACCGCCAAAGCCGAAAGCAAGCGCAACGACCACCTCCATTTCGAAATGACGAAGGACGGCGCAGCCGTCGATCCCATCAACTATATGCCCAAGCAGAACTAAACTAGGTAAGCAAAATTACTTTACAGACAAATTGGACAGCAATTGCAAGGCGGAAAATAAAACGCTTCGCTCCCAAAACTTTCAGAGGTGCAATTCCGAGCTGTAAAGTAAATTCGCTTAACAAAAAGTCGAGATGAAATGAAAAATGCCGCCCATTTGGGCGGCATTTTCTACACTCAAAATTCGTGAATTTCCCTCAGCTCTGCAAAATCCGCACCCGCAAAACGCCCTCGATGGCGTTCGTCGCATGCCGGATGTTGTCGCCCTGCTTCTTGTCCGTGTCCAGCACGGTGTAGGCGTATTCGCCCTGCGACTTGCTGGTCATATTCTCGATGTTGAAGCCCTCTTCGGCGCACACATTGGTAATACGGCTGAGCATATTGGGGATGTTGCGGTGAATTACGCACAGGCGGGACACCCCCGTGCGAGGCAGATACAAATCCGGCAGATTCACGGAATTTCTTACGTTGCCGTTTTCCAAATACTCCCGCAGCTCCTTCGCCGCCATAATCGCACAGTTCTCCTCGCTCTCCGGCGTGGAAGCGCCCAGATGCGGAATCGGAATCACGTTTTTCGTCTGCGCCAGCACGCTGGTGGGGAAGTCCGTCACATAACAGCTCACCCTGCCTTGCTCCAGCGCCGCCTTCATATCCTCCTCAGCAACCAGCTCGCCGCGCGCCAGATTCAAAATCCGCACGCCGCCCTTCATGGAGCGCATCGACTCCTCGTCAATCATCGCCCGGGTGCTCTTGTTGAGCGGCAGATGCAGCGTAATATAATCGCAATTCTTGTAAATCGAATCCAAATCCATCACGTGGTGCACGTTGCGCGAGAGCGCAATTGCGCCGTCCACGCTCAAGTAGGGGTCGTAGCCATACACCTCCATGCCGAGGGAAATCGCCGCATTGGCGGCCATGACGCCGATTGCGCCCAAGCCCACAACCCCAAGGGTTTTGCCTGCAATCTCCGGCCCCACAAAGGCGGCCTTACCCTTTTCCACCACGTCGGCGACCTCCATGCCGTTGGCCGCCTGCTCCTTCACCCACTCAATGCCGCCCAGAATATTGCGCGACGCCAGCAGCAGCGCACACATCACCAGCTCCTTCACCGCATTGGCGTTGGCGCCGGGCGTGTTGAACACGGCGATGCCCGCCTCGCTGCAACGGTCAACGGGGATGTTGTTCACGCCCGCACCTGCCCGCCCGATAGCGCGCAGCGCATCGGGGAACACATAGTCGTGTATGTCGGCGGAGCGCACCAAGATGCCCTGCTCCTGCTCCACATCCTCGGCCACTTGATAGCGGCTTGCGTCAAACTGCCTGGTTCCAAGAGGAGAAATCTTATTTAAGAGCTTAATCCGAAACATAAAATAGCCTCCGCACCTTATATTAGTGTTTTGCGTCAAATTCCTTGACAAACGCCGCCAGCTTTTTCACGCCCTCCATGGGCATGGCGTTGTAAATTGACGCCCGCATACCGCCCACAAGGCGGTGCCCCTTGAGCGTGGAGAGCCCCTGCGCCGCCGCCTCCTTGACAAAGAGCTCGTCGAGCGCCTCGCTGCCCGTGCGGAAGGTCACGTTCATAACACTGCGCACCTCGCTTTTCGCAGGAAGCACAAAGTTTTTCGTCCCCTCCAGTGCCGTGTACAGCACCGCCGCCTTCTCCTCGTTAAAGGTCTGCATCCCGGTCAAACCACCCATCTCGGCAATCCAGTCCAGCACCAAACCAATCATGTAAATGCACCAGCAGGGCGGCGTATTGTGCATCGAATCGCCCTTGACCATCGTGGCGTAGTTGAGCATCGTCGGCAGNTTGTCGCCGTCGCTGCGTGCAAGTAAATCCTTGCGCACAATCACGACCGTCACGCCCGCCGGAGCCATATTTTTNTGCGCACCGGCGTAAATCAANCCGAATTTACTCACGTCAACAGGCTTGGAGAGGATGTTCGAGGACATGTCGCACACCAGCGGCACGCTGCCNGTCTCGGGCACATACTTCCACTCCGTACCGAAAATCGTGTTGTTCTCGCAGTAGTGAAAATACGCCGCATCGGGCGTCAGCTTCAAATCCGCCTGCGCCGGAATATAGCTGTGGTTTTCGTCCGCACTGCTGGCCGCCAGATTCACCTGCCCGAGCTTCTTCGCCTCCTTGTACGCAAGGTCGGAGAAGTTACCCGTCACCGCATAATCAGCCGTCCCGCCGCCCATGAGATTCATGGGCACCATAGAAAACTGCATGGTTGCGCCGCCTTGCAGAAAGAGGATTTCATAGTCATCGGGCACGCCGAGCGTGGCCCTCAGCTTCGCTTTTGTCTCCTCAAACACAGCAATGAACGCCTTACTTCGATGGCTCATCTCCATCACTGACATGCCGGAACCGCCGAAGTTGGTGATTTCTGAGCCTGCGCGCTCCAAAACGGAGAGAGGCAGCATAGACGGGCCTGCGGAGAAATTGAAGATACGTTCGTTCGCCATGCGTAAAACATCCTTTCATGCAAGATTTTTTAGACAACCTTGCAAACTTTATTGCTTTACTCCCGTAAAGTATAAAACACATTATATAGGAGAGAGCGGGCGAAAGTCAAGTGGGACAATGACAGAAAATAGTCAATTTTTGCAAGGCCTTTTGGTGATTCCGCAATAGTTTTTATGAAAAGGGGATGCCCGACGAAAAAATACCATTGTGAAGGACGTAACGGTTTTTTATTTACAAGCAGAAACTCCTATGCTATAATAGCCACAAAGTGGATATTGTTGCTGTGGCAGGAATTGCAAATCCACAATTTTTCTGGAATCACGGAGGGACAGTCATGACACTTTCTCAAGTATGCGAAATTCTGGATGCCAAAATCTTAGTCAGCGGCAGCATGGATGCAGAGGTGCGTACTGCCTGCGGCAGTGACTTCATGAGCGACGTGCTTGCCTTCGCAAAGGAGCAGGCGCTCCTGCTCACCGGCCTTGTCAATGCGCAGGTGATTCGCACGGCGGACATGATGGACATGAAAGCCATCGCCTTCGTGCGGGGAAAAACCCCCAATGAAGACATGATTGCCTTGGCAAAAGAGCGCAGCATCGTCCTGTTCTCCACGTCTCACCCCATGTACATCGCCTGCGGACTGCTCTACCAAGCTGGTCTGAGAGGGGACACATGAGTGCGATGAGATTGAACTATCCTGTTCGCGGCGGCGATTTGCTGGGAGCAGGGGAGGCGTCGGCAGCAACCAAGGTGGCTCTGCGCAAGCTGGGTCTTGACGCTGAAACGATTCGGCGCATTTCGATTTGCATGTACGAGGGCGAGATAAATATGGTCATCCACGCCGAAGGCGGCGAGATTGACGTGGACATCGACTTGGACAAGGTCACTCTCACCCTGCGCGACCGGGGCCCCGGCATCCCGGATATTGAAAAGGCGATGCAGGAGGGCTACTCCACCGCCGGCACGGAGGCTCGCGACTTGGGCTTCGGCGCAGGCATGGGTCTGCCCAACATGAAGCGCTATGCAGATGGCATACAGGTTGAAACCAAGCTCGGCGTGGGCACCACGGTGACCATGCACGTTAACATCAAATAGGGGAGAGCCCCGTCGATATGAAGTAAAACCCCCATCGGTGCAGCCTTTGCTGCCCCGGTGGGGGTTCTCGTTTCAATTATCAATTAGACCAGCACAGCACCCTCTGCCGCACTTTGCACCAGCTTTGCATACCGCGCCAGATACCCGGTCGTTACGCTCGGCGCCTTCGGCACCCAGACCGCCCGCCGCTTGGCTAGCTCCTCTTCGCTCACCTTGAGCGTGATAGCGTAGCTCGGAATGTCGATGGCGACGGTGTCGCCCTCCTGCACCAGCCCGATGATGCCGCCCGTGGCGGCCTCGGGGGAGACGTGCCCGATGGAAGCGCCCCGCGTTGCGCCGGAGAACCGTCCGTCCGTGAGCAGCGCCACTTCCTTGTCCAGCCCCATACCCGCAATGGCGCTCGTGGGATTGAGCATCTCACGCATCCCCGGCCCGCCCTTGGGACCCTCGTAGCGAATCACAACCACGTCACCGGCGACGATTTTACCCTCGTAAATAGCGGAGATGCAGTCCTCCTCGCTGTCAAACACACGGGCAGGCCCTTCATGCACCATCATCTCCGCCGCCACAGCCGCCCGTTTCACCACGCAGCCGTCCTGCGCCAGATTCCCGTAGAGCACGGCGATGCCGCCGGTTTTGGAGTAGGGATTTTCATAGGGCCGAATGGTATTTTCGTCAAAATTCTTCACGTCGGCAATATTTTCCCGCACGGTTTTCCCGCTGGCCGTAATAATATCCAGATTCAAGTGCCCGCCCTTGGAAACCTCCCGCATCACGGCATAAATGCCGCCTGCTGCGTCCAAATCCTCCATAAAGGTGTCGCCCGCCGGGGCGAGATGGCAGAGGTTCGGCGTCCTTTCGGAGATGTCATTCGCCATACGCAAATCGAGCTTCACGCCCGCCTCGTGGGCGATGGCGGGCAGATGCAGCATGGAATTCGTCGAGCATCCCAGCGCCATATCCATGGTCAGAGCGTTCTGAAACGCCGCCTCAGTCATGATATCCTGCGGGCGAATATTCGCCTCCACTAGCTTCATAATCTGCGCACCCGTCCGCTTGGCTAGCTGAATCCGTGCCGAATAAACCGCCGGAATCGTCCCGTTGCCCCGCAGGCTCATCCCCAGCACCTCGGTCAGGCAGTTCATGGAGTTCGCCGTATACATCCCCGAGCAGGAGCCGCAGGTCGGGCAGGCAGAGTTCTCATACTCGGCCACACCCGCTTCATCTAGCTTCCCCGCATGATACGCCCCCACCGCCTCAAACATGTGAGACAGGCAGGTGCGCCGCCCGTCGGGCATCTTGCCCGCCNGCATCGGTCCGCCGGAGCAGAAAATCGACGGAATATTCAGCCGCGCCGCCGCCATGAGCAGCCCCGGCACATTTTTATCGCAGTTGGGCACCATCACCATGCCGTCAAACTGATGCGCAATCGCCATAGCTTCGGTGGAGTCGGCAATCAGCTCGCGGGTGCACAGGGAATAGCGCATCCCGACGTGCCCCATAGCAATGCCATCGCACACGGCGATGGCGGGAAACTCGATGGGCGTGCCGCCTGCCGAGCGAATACTGGCCTTCACCGCCTCCACGATTTTGTCCAGATTCATATGCCCCGGCACGATTTCGTTGTACGAGTTCACCACGCCGATAAGCGGGCGGCTCAGCTCCTCTTCCGTATAGCCCAGCGCATAAAACAACGAGCGGTTCGGCGCCCGATTGACCCCTTTGGTCACATTGTGACTAATCATATGTGTGCCTCCTTTTTATAATGCTTACCCTATATCCGGGCGTTTTTATTGCGTTACTGCGGGTTTGCCCCACTTCGTCATTGCGGGCTTGACCCGCAATCCCAATGGCTCTTGCCATCTGTCATTCTTCGCATTCCCGCCATAAGCGGCCACAGGTCGCCAGAAAACCCACCGTACAGGCAATGTTTCCACCGCCATCGCCCGCAGTATCTGGCGTTTCTATGTGCCGCTCTTCTTTCGTCAGCCGTTTCCCCGCCGAATCTGCCCCACGAGGGGCGCTCCCACGGAAAGAGCGCTCCGAAGCTGGGGAGAAAGTCGGCGGTGGGTGCAGGGCGGAGCCCGCTACGCTTTTGGTGACTTTTGTCATATCACAAAAGTCACTCGCCCTTGGGGCGAAACCCAAAGAGAGAAGAGATAAAAAACAAAAGCCCTTCACCCGGCAGGGTGAAGCCCACTGCGCCGTGCGCAAAACCACTACTTAATACTCAACTCACTCTCAACATCATTGAGATTAATCGTGAGTATCCTTGAAATCCCCGGCGTCTGCATCGTCACGCCGTACAGCACGTCCGCTTCCTCCATCGTGCCTCGCCGATGGGTAATCACAATGAATTGCGTGCGGTCGGAAATATTGCGCAAATACCGCGCAAAGCGCACCACGTTGCTCTCATCCAGCGCCGCTTCAATCTCGTCCATGACGACGAACGGCGTCGGCCGCACCTTCAAAATCGCACAGTACAGCGCAATCGCCACAAAGGCCTTCTCCCCGCCGGAGAGCAGGCTAAGCACCTTGAGCGCCTTGCCCGGCGGCTGCACCTTAATCTCAATGCCGCAGTTGAGGATATCCTCCTCGTCCTCCAGCTCCAGCGTGGCCATGCCGCCGCCGAAGAGGTCAGTGAAGGTCTTTTCAAACTCCTGCCGAAGCAAGGTAAACTGGGTGGAGAAAATGCGCTCCATCTCCGCCGTGATATCGGCGATGATGGCCTCCAGCTCCTTCTTCGCACTCTCCACGTCGTTGCGCTGCTCGCTCAAATAGGTGTAGCGGGTGTTCACCCGCTCGTACTCCTCGATGGCACCGATGTTGATGTGCCCCAGCGCCGCAATGCCCCGCTTGAGCTCGCCGATGCGCCGCTGCGCCTTGGGCAGACTCTCTAGCTCGATGCGCTGGCGCAACGCCGCCTCGTGGGAGAGCTCATAGGTCTCCCAGAGCTTGTTAATCAGCTGCTCTTCCTGCATGTCGGAGGCCAGCTTTTTCTGCTCAAGGAACGCCACATTCCGCTCCGTGGTACGCAGTTCCTCGTTTTTATCGCGCGTCTCCCGCTCGCTGGTGTTGCGCTGCGCTTCCAGAGCGAGCCGCTCTTCGTTTTTCTTCGTGATGGCCTCCTGCGTGCTGGTCAAGCCCGCCCGAATCGACTGCAACAGCTGCTCCTGCTCCAAAATCTCCGCAGCAAGCGCCACATTGGCCTCCACATAGTGCGCCATCAGCGCAGACTGCGCATTCTGGTCGCCGGAAATATCCGCCTTGAGCCCTTCCAGCTCGCTCAGACTCGTCGCCGTCGCCGACCGCTCCGCTTCCAAGCCGGACCGCTCTGCGTTGATGCGGGCAATCTCGCCTTGAATCAGCTCGGCTCGATTTCTCGCATCACCTTGCCCCGCCGCCTTGCTCTCGCTCTCGGTGCGCAGAGCCTCTGCCGTGCCTTCCAACTCGGCAATCCGGCTCTTGGCGGCACTTCGGTCAAGCTCCGCCTTCTCCGTGCGCCGCTGGATTTCCTCCAGCTCTTCACGCAAGTTGACCTCGCTGCGCTGCAAATCGGCCAGCACGCCGTCCAGACGGCTCACGCGCTCCTCCATGGTCAGCATGGTGTCCTCAAGACTCCGCTGCTGCGCCGCCGCCGTCTCCATCTCGTAGCTCGCCGCCGTCAGCTCGCGCACAGCCGTCTCAAGTGCCTCCTCGGCGGCAGTCACCTGTCCCTTGAGCCCCTCCAGCTGAGTCTGCAAGCGCTCCAACTCATTGCTGCGCGTCAGCACGCCTGCGCTGCGGCTCACCGCACCGCCAGTCATCGATCCGCCCGCATTGAGCACCTGCCCGTCCAGTGTCACGATGCGGAATTTATAGCGGTAGCTGCGCGCAATCGCAATCGCCGCATCCATATTTTCCGCCACCACAACCCGCCCCAACAGGTTGTAAATCGCCTTCTCAAACCGCTTGTCAAAGCCAATCAGCCTTGCCGCAATTCCCACAAAGCCGGCCTGCTTCTCCAGGCCTTGCTCCCGCAGCTCGTGTGGCTGAATGGAGGATAGGGGCAAAAACGTCGCCCGTCCCTCGCCCCGCCGTTTGAGGTAGTTGATGGCGGTCTTGCCGTCCTCCTCGGTCTCGACAACAATGTTGCCGATGTTGCCGCCCAACGCCGTCTCAATGGCGACGGTGTAGGCATCCGGCGTCTGAATCAGACCCGCCACGGGGCCGTGAATCCCCTTGAGATTCCCCCGCTCGGCCTCGCCCATAATCAGCTTCACCGCTTTGGAAAAACCCTCGTAGTGCTTCTCCAAATCCTGCAACATCCGCATCCGCTGCACCAGCGCATGTTCGTCCATGCGCAGTTTCACATGCGTCTCCTCGGCGACCTTTTTCCGCTCCTCGCGCTTGGAAAGGCGCAGTTGGTACCCGCCGATGATGTTGAGCAGGCTCGTCCGCTCCTCCTGTGCCTGCGAAAGCTCGCCCTGCGCCGCATCAAACTCACCCTGCACCTCGCCGCTGCGCAGCTTCTGCGCCTCCAGGTCCCGTCGGATGGCGCTGTCGCGGTCAAGCAGTTCCTGCTCGGCGGCGGCAAGCGCTGAGAGCAGCGCCCGCGTCTCCGCTGCGCTCGCCTGCTCCATCGCAGCCTGGCTGCGCAGCGCCTCCAGCTCCGCCGCCAAAACGCCCGCAGACTGCCCCGCCGCCTCGGCCTCGCTCTGCTTCTGCGAGAGCGCTTTCACAAGCGCAAGCTCCGCCGCTGCAATCTCGTCAAGGCGCACCTTTTTGTCCTCAATCTGTTGACTGAGGCTGCCCGCCCGACCCTCCGCCTGCGCAAGCTCCTGCTCAAGCCTCTGCCGGTTTTCTTCATTGTTTTTCATGTCGTTTTTCAGCACGGCAATCCGGCTCTCCCGCTCGCTGGCGGAGGATTCTTCGCCGGAGATGCTCTGCCGAATGTTGTCCATCTCCATGTCGCAACTGCGCATCTGCTCAGAGAGCGTCTCCATGAGGGCGTACAGCTCGTCTACCCGTGCGGCAACGGCATCCTTCTGCCGCAGCGCTAAGTCATAATCGGTGTGAATTTTAATGCTGTCCGTGCGCAGCTTTTCCAGCTGCTGGAGCCACAGCGAAATTTCCAGACCCCGCAGTTCGTCGCGAAAAACCAGAAACTGCTTCGCCGTCTCCGCCTGCTTTTGCAGCGGTAGCACCTGCAACTCCAGCTCCTCGATTTTGTCGTTGATGCGCACCAGATTATCGCTCGTGTGCCCGAGCTTGCGCTCGCTCTCCTCCTTGCGGTGGCGAAAGCGCGAAATACCCGCCGCCTCTTCAAACACGTTGCGCCGGTCGCCGCTCTTTGCGGACAAAATCTCGTCGATTTTGCCCTGCCCGATGATGGAGTAGCCCTCGCGCCCGAGCCCGGTGTCCATAAACAGCTCGTTGACATCCCGCAGGCGCACGGCATGGCGGTTGATGAAATACTCGCTGTCACCGGAGCGGTAATAGCGCCTCGTGACGACCACCTCCGCCTCCTCGCGGTCAAAAAAGTGCCCGGTGTTGTCCAAAATCAGCGACACTTCCGCAAAGCCGACCTGCGCCCGCTTCTCCGTGCCGCCGAAAATCACATCCTCCATCTTGCCGCCGCGCAGCGCACGGGTGGACTGCTCGCCCATCACCCAACGGATGGCGTCGGAAATATTCGATTTGCCCGAGCCGTTGGGGCCGACAATGGCGGTAAAATCCTCGGTAAAGCTCAACGTGGTCTTATCGGGAAAGGACTTAAAGCCCTGGATTTCTAAGCCTTTTAGGTACAAACTTCACACCTGCCCACAGTAAAATTACAAAGATATACAATTATAACAAATTCACAGAAAAAATGCAAGAAAAAGCACCCCGCCAACCGATGAACTGAAAAAAGCGGCTACCCCGCAAAAAAACTGTCATCCCAAACGAAGTGAAGGATCTTGAAGATTCTTCGCTTCGCTCAGAATGACAGCATAACTCTTTGCATTGTTTTCGGAAAAACTTACTTCGTCCGCACGTAAGTGAAGCCAAACGCATTATCTCCAATGTGCGTGCCGATGGTGGGGCCTAAATTGAAGCACAGGCTCTCGTCAATCTCCGGAAAATGCTCCTTGGCAATGGCGATAAAGGCCTTCGCATTCTCTGGGTTGAGGGCGAAGGGGAAAAATACGGGATAGGCGGTGTCGCGAGGAATTGTTTTCATGTAATTGAGCATCGCCGCCATCGCCCGCTTCATACCGAGCGCCTTGTTGGGCACATCCAGTCCGCCGCCTGCGGGATTGACAAAAATCATGGGCTTCACATTCAGTGCCCCGGCAAGGGTCGCCTGCGCCTTGGACACGCGGCCGCCCATGCGCAGATATTCCAGCGTATCCACCACCGCATAAATGGTCATGCGGCTGCGCATGTCAATCACTTCATCTTCAATCTCCTGCGCAGTCCTGCCCTCGGCCGCACGCTGCAACGCCGTGTCAACCATCATACGCATACCGGTGACAGCGGAGAGGGAGTCAATGACGTGAATGCCGTCATATTCGCACATTTCCTGCGCCAGACAGGCACTGTTGTATGTTCCGGACAGCCCGCTCGAGAGCAGGATAGCTACCAGCTGGTCGCCCGCCTCCCTGGCGGCCTCGAAATGCGTCAAAAACGCAGCGGGGGAGGGCTGAGAGGTCTGCGGGAAGTGCTCTCTTGTCAGCAAACGACGGTAAAACTCCTCTTTAGACAGATTAACACCGTCCAGAAAGGATTCATCACCAAAGGCGATACCAAGGGGAACCATCAAAATACCTTTTTCGGCCAGCTCCTGCGGCTCATAGTCGGCAGCGGAATCGGTGAGGATACGAATTGCCATCAAAAAACCCTCCATCAATATGTGATTAAGTCAAGAATATCATATCTGCTTCCCACCGAAAAGTCAAGTCAAATTCAGAACCGGTTATCTCATAAAATCAAGCGAAAAATAACTGTTTTCGCCTCACATTCGTAGCATTTCCCGCCGCAAACGGGAGATGATTCGCTTCTCCAACCGACTGATGTACGACTGGCTGATGCCCAGCAAATCCGCCACCTCCTTCTGCGTGCGCTCCTCCCGCCCGCCCAGGCCAAAGCGCAAAATAATGATCTCCTGCTCCCGCTGGGAGAGCTTCTCAATCGCTTGAAAGAGCATCTGTTTGTCCGCATCGTCCTCCATGGGCTTCACCACCAAATCCACCGAGGTGCCCAAAATGTCCGAGAGCAGCAGCTCGTTGCCGTCCCAGTCCGTGTTGAGCGGCTCGTCCAGCGACACCTCGCCCTTCTGATTGGAGGTCTTGCGCAGATGCATGAGAATTTCGTTTTCGATGCAGCGCGAGGAGTAGGTTGCCAGCTTGATATTCTTGTCGGTCTTAAACGTATTGATGGCCTTAATCAGCCCAATCGTACCAATGGAAATCAAATCCTCAATCATAATCCCCGTGTTTTCAAACCGCCGCGCAATGTAAACCACCAGCCGTAAATTGTGCTCAATGAGCAGACTCCGTGCGCTCTCCTCGCCCTCGTTGAGCCGCCGCAGCGCCTCTGCCTCATCCTCTCGACTCAGCGGAGCGGGCAGTACATCGCTGCCGCCGATGTAGTGAATATGCGGCGGTAAAACCAAACCCAGCCGCTCCAAAAGCCGCAACCAAGCGGTATAAATTCGAATTCTCATTTCCTAATCCGTCCTTCGCTCTTTTGTTCCGCCCTGTCAATTTGCCTAACCGGCTATCATCCGCCCCATTTCTGGGCGCACGGGGCGCTCCATTTTTTCATGCTCGGCGCACGCACTTCCACCTTGCTCTGAAACACCTTGTATGCTCAAAAATTTTGACCTTGCGGGAGTGTCCTATTTGGGTCGGGCTGCGTTGTTCTCCTTGGCGGCTGAAGCCTTGCCGCTGCAAGGCGAGAACAGAAAAAGCGCCGCCCGCCACCGTCACACCGCCCCGATGAGCGCTTGATAATCGCCCCCGTCCGCCAGCGGCGTAGGGGAGAGCGCCGCTAACATGTCCTCATACCGCTCCACTCCAATTTTCACGCTGTCCAGCCGCACCGCCAGCAGCAGCCCGCTGCTCACTCCCACCGCCTGATACGGCAGCAGCTGATAGCGATGCGCCCCGCCCTGCCGTCCCAGCAACTCCAGCGTCTCCACCGGATGCGCCAGCGCCTCTCGGGACAGTCCCGTCCCGCCCAAAAACTCCTCCAGCAGCGCCCCGTCAATCACCAGCACCGGCCGATTCGTCAGCGGGTCAACCAGATTGCTCCCCGTGTCCACCAGCGCCCGCAGTCCCAGACTTTTATCCCCGATGCGCAGCACTGCCGGCAAAATCTCCCGCCGCACCGCCGACTGCCCGCTGCGCCGCAGCACCAGACAAAACAGCGCATAGCACACCGCCGCCGCCAGCACCACCGTGCGCAAATCAATGGGCGAGTAAAACACCCCCCGCTCCAGCCCCAGGCCCTGTCCGCCGAACATGCTGATGCCGTAAACCGCTCCGCCCAGCGCAAAGGACACAGCGAAGAAAATCAACCCCAGCCGCAGCAGCCGCCCGCTCGAGCCAAAGGCGATGAGTACCATCGCACCCGCCACCGCCAGCTTCCACAGCGGATGCAGCAAAAATTCCAGCATCGGAAAAAACACCAGCACCGCATAAACGCCCCCCACCGCCGCCCCGAAACCCATGCCGATGCGGGAAATCACCTGCCCGCCCATGCGAGCCGAGCACAGCAGCAACAGGTAGTTGAGCGCCGTATTGAGCAAAAACACCCCGTCTAAATACACCACCTGCATCCCCAGCCGCCCCCTCACATCTGTTGCTTTATCATACAGGATATATGGTGCGGAAACTTGTCAAATATTTGCGTCTTTTTTTCTTTCTACGCTATTTACTGCTCTTGCTCTGCCCTCTCTGTCCGTCGTTGCGGGCTCGCCTCGCAATCTGTAACTCCTCCCTCAACTGTGTTGTTAAAAAAAATCTGTAGGGGCGGGCGAACTTCGTTCGC
>JGI994J12354_10003756_pt1 | contig 14003 bp, 9 predicted proteins | sample IntmicLarv3ML3BL_FD_12354 | JGI IMG/M metagenome (IMG submission 12354)
CTCCTCCTTCCATGCAAAAAACGCCTCCGTGGGGGAACGGAAGCGTTTTTATCTTGCGTTGTATATAGTTTTGAACAATACCATTGTATCATGGATGGATTTGCGGGTAAATCGCAAAACATAGGCAATGTTGTTTTATTTATGAGCAATTTTGTGCCATTTATGAAAACAACGACGGTGTATATTACGAAAGTAAAATCCGTTTAACCAGAGCAGCTTTGTCAACTGCATCCGGCACACCAATTCCGGCGCGAAGAAGCAGCGAACGAAGCAGTAGAATAATAGAATCCTCATCCAGATTTTCTAAAGTCTCGGGGTCTACGGCTGACAATTCCAAGATGGTTTGCTCGTCACCTGATTCATCGGAATTGTACACCTCAGCACATTCAAGCAGCGCCGCCTTCATTTCCGCATCGAAGCGTTCCTCGACTTGCGCCTCGGTTTCGCCAAGCGCATTAACGTTTGAGGACTCAACGCAATCACAGTCAGGGCAAGCAGTCTCTGCACAAATAGCTGCTGCCGATTCTTTTTCTTGCAGCCGTTTGGCTTTTCGCTCGGTTTTCTTTGCTTCCTTGTCGAAGGCTTCGAGATTGGCGCTGTATCCAAGCTGCTCCAGCAGTTCACGAAGTATGGACTCGTCACATTCGTCGTGCTCATCAGATGCACCCGTCAAATATAAAGGGCTCACATTGAGGACTTGCGCACAGGATATTACAATTTTGGCTGATATGCTGCCTGTATTATAAACACGATAAATCGTGCCACGAGCAATTCCTGCCAATTCTAAGATAGAATCCTTTTCCTTATTCGATGCAGCTTTCCAAATGGCCTCAAACCGTTCTTTTGTCTTTTCTCCATCTTGACTGATGTTGTTTTGCTTGAGTCCTTTAATAAATTCCGCCGGATACATAGGAAGCCCTCCAATGTGATTTATGTTTTCTTGTCTACCAGTATATCACGATGAATACGGAAAATAAACACGTAATAATCATGCAGGGTTAATCTTTCAAGTATATATCCGCAAATTCAAGTTTCCGGCGTTCAAATTCAAACAGCCCGATTGCTTTGATGTAAGTCACACAATGCAGGATATAGGTTAACCGTTCAATGTACTCGCGCAACTCAAGTTTGCCAAGCCAAGATGCAGGGATTTCCTTCACTCCATACAATGCACCGAGAATGTTGCCGCAGATTGCCCCTGTACTGTCACTGTCGCCGTCATGATTGACTGCATGAATAACGCCTTGCGAGAATGATTTGGCTGTCAGTGCACAATATACGGCGATGGCCAGCGCTTCTTCCGTGACCCAACCTTCACCTAGCTCCGCGATACTTTCGCGGACTGGCGTTTTTGCATCTGCTAACGCAAGGGCGTGTTCGAGGGCTGCGGATGTTTCGCCATTTGTATACTCCTTGTTTTTCAAAATAGTTAAGGTCTGCCTAACGGCCTGCCGGATGCTTTTACCATCAACGATAAGCGAGACGATGCTTGCCAATGCGCCGCTCGCTTCATCGCTTGTTTGATGCTTGTGTGTGATATTGGCCGCTTGTGCGGCGACGAGATAGGCGGAGTCATTGTCGCCGGGATAAAACAAACCAATCGGCGCAACACGCATGACGCCGCCGCAGCCTTTGCTGTCGTTACGAACCGGCTCACCCTTGGCAAGTGACATAAGGGCTGTCAGGCATGTTTGCCCAGGCGCTCGATTATTGAACAGCTCGGGCGCATCCATATGATAATCGTAATTGTTCTTCAAACCGTAATTCAATACCGTCTTGGGAATATCGCTAAATCTGGTTTGTGTATATAGCCATGATAAATAGGATGCCTCGAACCCTTTTGGGAAATGGTGCGGCCATCTGTCTGGTGCTGGGAATTGGCTGCAAAATGATGATAAAATGCCGTCTATCGTAAACAGTGTCATTTGTGTATCGTCTGAAATTAGTGATGCACCTTCCTTCCGGTCAATTTGCAGTTCTGTAATGCCGGATTTACCATACTGTGTTACGATTTCTGTTAACTTGTCGAACTCAATGGGGTAGCCGAGCGCATCACCTATTGCGCCACCAAGGATGCAACCGAGATAACGATCGAGCGAGGGGATGCTTGGCGGGTTTGACGGTATGAATTGTACGTTTCCTTCCTTCATATTATTATGACTAATCATTTGCAACACCTCTTCGTCCTGTAGAATTGCATTTATTGCATTACATCTAGTGTAACATAAGTTGGCGGGTTTGGGTAGAAGGTTACATAAAAATGCATGCAACATAAAGCAAAGTATAATGCAAAAAAAGAGAAGGATAAGCATAATATATAAATGCGTTGCAAAAACCATTTGACAGAAAATAGTTTTTGCGTTACACTATAGACGGAGGGATTCACCATGATAAAAAGAAAAGAGTATTTGGATCAACTAATCAGCTTTCGAGATAAGCAGCTCGTAAAAGTTATTATGGGTATCCGGCGATGCGGAAAATCCACGTTGCTGGAATTGTTTAGGGAGGAATTGATCAATAGCGGCATCGCTGACAACCAGATTACAGTTATCAACTTTGAGGACGCGGACAACGAGCCGATGATGGACCGCAAGGTTCTATATGATTATATCAAAGCACGGCTGCACCCGGACAAGATGAACTATATAATACTGGATGAGATTCAACATGTGGACGAATGGCAGCGTGTCGTGGATAGCCTATTCATAAGGAAGAACTGCGATGTCTATATCACTGGTTCAAATGCGTATTTGCTTTCCGGCGAGATGGCGACGTTGCTTTCCGGTCGGTATGTGGAGATTAAAATGCTGCCGCTCTCCTTTGCGGAGTACGTTTCGGCAACGGGAGGGCCAACGGAATTGTCCCGTAAATATACGGCTTATTTGACAAACAGCTCTTTCCCGTATGCACTGGAACTTGATAAACCCAAGGACATCCGAGCGTATCTGGATGGCATATATAACTCTGTGGTGCTCAAGGATGTGGTCAAGCGAAAGAAAATTGCCGATGTGTCTGCGCTGGAAAGCGTGATTCGGTTTATGTTTGATAATATCGGCAATCTGAGTAACGCCAAAAGCATCGCGGATACATTGACCTCCTCGGGTAGAAAAATATCGACGCATACCGTCGAAAGCTATCTGGAAGCACTTTGCGACAGCTTTATATTGTACAAAACTGGCAGATATGATGTGAAAGGGAAGCAATACCTAAAAACAGGTGATAAATACTATGTGGCGGACATCGGATTACGCTACTATCTACTTGGTTCGCAGAAGGCAGATATGGGTCGCGCGCTGGAGAACATCGTTTATCTCGAACTGCTCCGCAGGGGATATGAGGTGTGGATTGGCAAAGTGGGAACCAATGAGGTTGACTTTGTAGCTACGAATGAAGAAGGTGTTTCATATTATCAAGTGGCGCTGACCGTTCGAGATGAAAACACGCTGACCCGCGAGTTGCGTCCGCTGGATGCAATAGCTGACCACAATCCCAAGGTGTTGCTCACGCTTGACGATGACCCGGATGCCTCGCATAATGGTATTAGGCAAATATACGCGCTGGATTGGCTGCTAAGATAAGGATGGGATTTGCATGGATAGGAAGAAAATCAATATAACGCTTGTTACGCTTGAAAGCCATAATCACATTGTCGGTGATATTGAGCGCGGCGTAAAGGTTTATAACAGTGGCGGCGTTGAAGTGGAAGAGCGCGAACCGGGTGTCTATTGGGCTCACGTGCCGCATAAGAGCGGATTCAAAACGGTTAATCTAAGTGTGACCCGCGATGAGCAGGATATAGAGTATCACGCATGCACCTGTGCTCGTGTTTCCAAAAACCAACCGGTCTGCCGCCATGTTGTCGCGGCTGTGCTGGCTATCCAAGGGTGTATTCCTGAGTCGAGGTTGGCACTTGGTATGAAGCATGCTGTAAATTCTTTTGTCACAGAACAGGACACAGCGAAGGCGGTTGGCAGCGGCAGTCTGGACGTATTTGCCACACCTATGATGATTGCGATGATGGAGCGAGCCGCTTGCGAATTGCTGGCAAACGTTTTGGAGGAAAAGCAAACGTCGGTTGGTACAGGTATTCAGATCGCGCACATTGCCGCAAGCCCGGCAGGAATCGAGGTCACGGCGGAGGCGATTGTCACATCGGTCAGAGGTCGCGTTGTAGCCTTCGATGTTACGGCTAAAGATGCTGTCGGTGAGATTGGAAATGGTACGCATACCCGTGTTATTGTAGACGCAGATAGATTTATGGAAAGAGCGAATCAGAGAGCCTGAACGAATTTTGCAATGAGTTTCTTCCTTAATAGCATGGACGTTAATTTATAGCGTAGTATAGACGTAATATACACGTGAAGCAGAGCGCTTGTCTTGATTCGACATATTGATATAAGCAAACACGTATTGTGTACGTTTACAATGCGTGTTTTTGTTGTTCATAAAGATACCGGCATATCGGAATTTGACAATAGCTGTCTATTTACTGTATAATAAACGTGTTGTACACGTTATGAACACGCATTATAAAAGGCGTTATAGTGCGCGTTGTTTTTGTTCACAACGCGTATTACTCACTTTCCATATAAATCATAGTTGACCGCAGCGGAATAAAAATTACTGATAGTTTATGCTGACGGTTTGCCTTTGAGAGCAAACGGTTTCCGCCATAATTTCGACGAGTTCATCCAACTGTTCGCGATTGTACTGTTGTGCCATTATATCATGGAATGAAGTGGCTTATCCGGCGTGTTCCAGTAAACCGGGAATATAACTACCGAGCAGAAAATAGTATGCGGAAATATGCTGTAGCGCCAAATTGTACCAGTAACATACCTACACACTTGATACCCATCAAAATCAAAGGAGTGATCTTTTGAGTAAAACCACGAGTATTGTGAGAAATCCCGAAAAGAAATACCCTATTCGCCCAGGTCAAATCATAAGTGAGCGCGAAGGGTGTCCGTTTGGCAAAAAAAACGGGAGCAGATACATGACCAGCAGCAATTTGGATAAATGCTATCATTGTGGCATCTATTCCGAAAATTTTACGACCGGGCTAATGATCGGTCTTTTTGAGTCTACGAAGTGGCCTATGGCCATTGTGGAGCGCGTGGCATGCAATACGCTCTCGGCCGAGGGGATATGTATAGATGAAGATAACCAGAATCAAAAAGGGTATTATGCGCGCGGCGAAAAAGTATATCATATCCTGAATGCGGTTGATATGTGCATTAAGGATCCGTCGAACAGCATATGTTATAAATGGCGGGGATGTAATGATGACGTGAACAAGCGGTGTAATAATTGTGATATCGACCATGCTGCGAATGTGATGGATGCGATTCTTGGGGAAAATGATTTGGACTCGACCATTACGGAAGGTGAGTTTCGCAAAAAGGTTAGAGACGGTGACGATATACATTTCACGTATTATTCGTACCAATGTCCTACAGCCGGATTAACCGAAGTTCTGATTCCAATATATCTGCGTTACAATGAGCCCACAACCATTGTAGGGGTTCTTGCAATTGGACAGATTCCGATAGAAAATGAAATGTCAAAACGTATCGTTCAGGAAGTCGGAGCGGTGTCTGCTAAAAAGACTCGTGACAAAGATGAAAAGCAATATAAAAATATGACGGATGAAGCGTTTCAAAAAGAAGTATGGTGTAGCGATAGAAAAACATACAAAAGTTTGAACGACTTTTTTTCGGATGCTGCTGATAAAAGAAAGCCGATTGGACGCGAAGCAGATGTTTTTCTTGATCAGATGATGATAAATACCACCATGAGCGAAAACAACTATTTGCATAGCTTTCAGTCGGCATTGATTCAGGACTTTTTCCACTTCGCCGAAGTACAGAAGGATGAAGAAGGCAATGTTGAAAAACTCATCAGCAAGACTAAAAACATGTTCAAAATGGTTTTATCCGAGTTTGATATAGACAGAATATATTTGTTCTTCCCGGATATCAATTTGTCTGATGATGTTTACAACCCGAAAATTACAGGCATCAATATACATGAACTGCAAGAAGGTGAGCTGCCGCTTGTCGTAGACATTGATAACTTTCCAACGCAAGGCTATTATAAAACGGATGTCAATAAAATTATCGAAGCGGATTGCCTTGGGACGATGAGCACCGAGGGCGAGTGGGCATCAGGTCTGATACCGGGCTTGGCGGAAAATGGTTATTACGAGTTTTATAAATCCGAGAGTGGCTCAGGTACGGCAAAAACCTTTTTCGGGCTTTTTATAGAATGGAAGGACGCGCCGAAAAAGACGGGGGGCGATTGTGTGGCGCACGAGGGCTTTTTCACGGCGCTTATGGGCGTTTGCGCGAGCGAGATTATGTCACAGGTCAACCAGAGCCGCAACCGCAGGATGCAGGCGTTTGCGGAAGAGACAAGGCATGACCTGTCACAGAGAATACAGACGCTGGAGTCGCATAATGACAGCTTTAATTATGATTGTCGAAATTATTTCGAGGGGCGTAATGGCATGCGCATTTCCGGGAATACGTTCCAAGAATTTTGCAACACATACTTAAATGCAAACAGGGAATTAAATCTAACCCTTAACTTTTTAAGGGATACACTTGATGATACAGACCTTCGATACAGCTTTAAACCAAGAGTCTTTAATCCGTATCTTGAGTTTTTTACACAAATGAAGCAGCATTACAACGCGCCGTGGCATCCGTTGAATCAAGGACGCAGGCTGCATATAACGCCGTATGATGAAAAAATGCCATACCCGCATGTTTTTGTTGACGAAACCATGTTCCGGCGGATTATGATGAACTTGCTAGACAATGCCTTTAAGTATTCGCCCGGAGGAACCAATGTCTATATTGATGTCAGGCATGACAAGGAAGAGCAAACGTTTATATTTGATGTCATCAATATCGGCTTCGGCATTGAGCAATGGCAAAAGGATAAAATATTTGAGCGCGGGAAAAGAGAGCACAGAATCGCCGCAAAGGGTAAAGGCTTGGGGTTGGCTATTGCGAGAGACTTTGCTAAAAAACACGGCGGCCATATTGATATTACGTCAGGAATCATCCCCGCGCCGGGTGAAGGCGCTGAACAAGAAGATACGGGTGTTGTTGCAAACGTGAATGTGACCTTATATCATAAATTGAAGAAAATGGTAGACGATGGTTTTGCAAAGCCGAGGATTGTGGAACTATATGAGCTGGTGAGTAAGAAAGTTAGGGGGTTGCAGGATTCTTATAGTGATTATTATGAGCTGATAGACCGTTTCGGCAGAAGAAATTTATATGATTTTATTATGAGTGACCCGGACGGTAAAGCGGCAAGAAGTATTGACAAAACACAAACAGGTGTAAGAGAAATGGAGCGTTTTGTAAACAAAAAATTATACCTTATCAAGTTTTCACTCATACTACCGGATAGTAGGAGGAACAGAAATGTCTAACCGAAAAGCAAAAGTGTTGATTGTTGAGGACTCGGCGGAAGCCATATATGGTTACGAGCGCAATCTTCAGGATAAATACAGAGAGGATTTTGACATTGCTTTCGTTGACTCCTTAATCACGCTGGATGAAATGCTGTACGATGACGAAGGCTATAAGGAATACGATGCGGTGGCCATTGACCTTAACCTGGAAATGCCGCAATACACGTATGATGATTTGGAGGACGACATTCCCGAGTTTGGCGATGCCGTGGCGGCGGGTGAAAAACTGCCCACGGAGCTTCACGGTGAGATACCGCTCTATGGCTTCGACTACTTCCGGCTGGTCATCATGGCCCGGGCCGAAACGCAAAAAATGGTGGAGGAAGGCCGCATCATTCTTCTGTCCGGCCATGCCGCTAAATTGGTGAAAGAAAAGTTGTTCCCGCTGGAGGCGCGGAACTGTGATACGGTCACCTTGATTGACAGAGCAGACAACAGCGTGGAGAATCTGCGGCTCAAGATTATGGAGCTGGCGAACAAAAGATAACGTGGGGGGCTTTGAGACATGCGGAGAAGAACGGGGTACATTAACAACCGGGGCATGGTGCAGAATCATCATCAGATTGTTAATGTGGGGATGGGCGGCTATGACGCGTCTCAAGAGGCCTTTTGCGACCCCTACTATACGCTGGAGGAGCATCTGGCCAGCTTCGCGAACGATGAGCGGTTTGGTTATCTCTGGAACAAATGGAAGGTTGAAAAAGGGGAGTATATACGGGAGTTGAGTACGATACAAAAAAACTTCCCGGAATATAGCCTGCACGACCAACATCACTCCGCTAAAATTGTGGCGGCTATAGAACGCCTGCTGGGCGCGGAGCGTATCGCTTTGCTGTCACCGAGCGATGCCTGGCTGATCTTACAATGTGCCTACACACATGATTTGGGCATGTGCATTACCGAAAAAGAAAGAAAAATGCACCTGCGGACAATGACTGAAAGCGAATTCAAAAAATTATTTAGCCAGCCAGATATTAGGGCGGATTTCGATGGTCAGTTGGACGAAATAATCACTAAACTCAGTGCGCGCAATATACATTACCCGAATACGAATGACCATGACATGGTGCGTGTTGCGGCAGATTTTTGGAAAACAAACAAGACAAAGCTGTTTGACGACATCAGCTTTATTGACGTGCTGTTCGGACCAGAGTTTTCCATGGCTAGGTATTATTATGACATTATCATCAGTGAGTATTACCGTGGAAAGCACGCAGAGCGCAGCCGGGGCAAGCTGCTGGAAAGCAAAAATCGGAACATAGAGCGTGATGTGATACCGGGGCATATGCGTGAGGCGGTTGCGCAGGTCGATTATTGCCACGACGGGCCGCCAAGCGGCGTGATGAAGGTGAAAAAGAGACAAAACGGCTTCGGCGGTGACTATATCCATCCACGGTTCGTGGCGATGTTGCTTAGAATCGGGGATTTGTTGGATATGGAAACCACCCGGTTTAACCCGTATGTTTTGGAAGAACTTGAGGACATCTCCAGCGCGAACATGCCGTATCTGCTGAAGGATCTTTCGGTGACGGAGTTTTTGGTGGATGAGGAAAAGATATGCATCACCTCCTCCTTTGAGACGGAGCAGGTGCGGACGTTTCTGGGCAGACACCCCGCAAAGAGCGACGTGAACGACGACGTGGCGCTTACACGCTTGATTTCCAAATCCATCAAGTGTATGCGTGACTGGATGGACTATATCAATAAAAACATGGCATGGTTCATGCAGATGTGGAATGAAATGATTCCCGATGGCTTTCCGGGTTCCATCGCCGCAGTCAACAAGCTGTGCATTCTCCTAGACGGCGAAGAGGTTGACGAACGCGACATGCTCTTAAAATATGAAATTGATTCCACAAGAGCGATGCAAATTATTGAAGGCGCAGGCATTTATGACAATCGACTGGTTTTTTTGCGTGAAATTATACAAAACGCGATTGATGCCACCAACATTATGTTGTACCGCGCCATTCCCAAATATGTCGACGATGAAAAGAGGAAGCTGCCTCTCCCGGAGTTCATGGAAAAATATTGCCATTTGCTAGAACCGGCCGCCATTGAGGTCAATATAAATTTTGAAAACGAGGAAGGCAAGAACTATTTCGTGGTAGAGGTCATAGACAAAGGGATTGGAATCACCCGCGAGCAAATCAACAGGATGAGGCACATCGGCGCCATAAGAGACAATACGATTGAAAATGACATACGGAACATGCCTACATGGCTGCGGCCCACGGCCAGCTTTGGGATTGGTATGCAATCCGCGTTTTTGGCCGCAGATCAATTTGAGATTAAAACCAACCCCAAGGCGCAGGAGGCTACCAGCAAAAACAGCGGCATCCGCTGGCAGGACATGCAGCACAGGGTCATATTCAACAGCGTGAAGCTTGGCGGTGACATCACATGCCTTGATACCGTCATCGGCGGTAATCATACGAACATCACATGGGACGATAAAAAAGGCGCGCGGTATCCGTATGGCACCCGGTTTAAGCTGAGAACCCGCGTGGATATATCCACTGACTTCACGAAAAACATCATATACCTGCCGGCAGGCATCAGCGACATATACTATCGTCAAAGCCTGACATACCGACTGCGGAAGCTTAGCCTGGCATACATACGGAAAAACTTTATGACCTCCATCGCGCCCATTGTGGTCAATATCGAAGGTGAGAAGCCGCTTAGGATAGAATCGAAATTCGCCACAGCTGCGGTATTGAGCGAAAAACATACCAATATACGCACGACGGATGAGGAGGTTTTCTTCTGGTACGACAACGGCCTGGACGACGCGCATGCGTTTTGTGCGATGTTTGCGTTCACACTGTCGCGAAAAGAGACGAAAACTGCGACAAACACACGCCTTTTCTATAGAGGCATACGGTTTAACGAGAACCCGCCCGATGACTTTCAACAGGAGCAGCTACTCAGGCTTGTGAACATCCCGGGATTTGACTGTGACATCAACATCATGAGCGGCACGGCCGACACATACGTTGAGATTAACCGCAATTATATAAAGCGCGAAAGCCTGAACGCGCTCGCAGCCAACATTAAGGATGGTTTGCTGGGGTTCTACCGGTATGTCATCAGCCTGATTTCCGAGATGAAGGACAATACGCCGCCGTCGGGTGATGTGAGAATACGGGAGGCAGCAGACACATTTCTGGGCATGCTCCCCGATGCAAAGGAATTCATGAAGATGCTTGTTTTCCTGATTCTGACGGAGAAAATACGTGTTTCCGAAGATGTAGAGCGTTTTTTCACCAAAAATAGCGGAAGTTCCTTTGAGGTAGCCTTATTCGACAATTATGAGGCCAAGGTGGCTTATGTGTCAGAGCCGCTGAGCATGGCGAACCTGCCTCAGGCGTGGTTTGTTGATTACTGTCCGTATAACGATAAAAGCGTCGTACAGCTGGCAAAGGATGATGCCCGGCTGTGTAATGAACATAAAATTAAGAAGGCGCTGTGTAATCAGTATCCGGCGCAATACGGTCTGAAATTCAACCAAGTGGAAGTCTACGCCAATGCGGACAACATGAGCAGGGCCAGTCGAATCACATTGTTTTACTCGCTTGCAAAAACACAGCAGCGGACTAATATGGACGTAAACAGTTATGTGGTTATCGTCAAGGACATTATATATGAATATACGCGCATGATGCGGGACGATGCGGTAGATGTTGATTATTTACCTATCTTTCCCGCACCGCCTTGCCATGATCCGGCGTTCGGTTTGTCCGAGGATGCGGTTCGGTTTATAGCCGTGAGTTGCCAACCGCCAGCCGATTACCACCATTGCGACAGCCGATTCACCGCATTCGTGATTTCGCCGTTGCCAATTACATTTTATGTAGATATCGATGGCTCCGAAATTTTTGAATTGATTTTGCAACATGCGGATAAGTCTCCAGCGGAGAGAGAAGAAATTACGAATGAATATATTAGTACAGTGTTGGACAAGTATCGAATAGATGAATATATCGCGCAAACCGTAGCATTTATCAAGCATAATGTACTGGATGATGGAAACGAACAAATAAATAAACTGGATGAAACGGTAGCTTCTACTAAAATATGCGAATACATGAAAAAATACGCCGTTTGCTTAGTTAAAATGTTGTTGGATACAGATAGATAAAACAAAAAAATCATTGTAATAAGAACTATTCAAGTAGACATTACGAGTTATACATTTCTATAAAAGTCATGGTTCACAGCAGCAGAATAGAAGTTGCTGATGGTCGTCGGCGCACGATATAGCGCCGTCAAGAGATAGCTGCGGATGTTGTATACTTTAGTGGTAGTCGTTGCAAGTTGGTCGAGGACATACTCCATGTGGAACATATCCAGCTTGAGTAGGCGGCCTCTAACGATTTCGGTAGGTATGTGGTCGCCGGATATGCTGATGGTTTGTTTTTGAGAGCCAACGGTTTCCACCATAATCTCGACAAGCTCATCTAGCCGCTCATGGTTATACTGCTCGCAAAGAACATCGTAATCAATATTCTGTCGAATGAGGTTGCGATACGAATCAATGCGCCCAGCGGTAAAACACTCTGGATGTGGATAGGCAGACTGGTGCCTTGGTAATATGACGGGTGTTTGAACCGGGCAGGGTGGGGCGTTTGCCGGAGAGATTGATGGATTGATAGAGTCAGGATCATTTGAGTCAATATCAATAACCTCAGTATTACTTATAAGACCCTGTGAAAATCGCAAATCAAGACTTGCGATTTTCACATCTCTTGATTTGTGATTTTCACAAATCTGGACTTGTGATTCCGGAATCTCTTGATTTGTGATTTTCGCAATTCTGGAATTGTGATTTGTATGCCTTGCGGATTTCGGGGTTTCGTTCCTCGTAGCGAGCGGAGTGCAAGGGGGTTCTTTCTCGGCTGAAGAGTCAGTTGGCTGGTCCGGATTCGTTGGATTGACAACGAAGTTCTTAACGTAGATGATGTTTGGTTTTCCAAGTCCCTGGCGTTTACGCTCAATCAGACCGATACCTTTTCCTGTATCCAGCTCGGCGAGGAGTTTATTCGCCTTCTGTTCTGCGCATTGCAAGGCAGCCATGATGTCGTCAATACGGAAGATGATGTATACGCGATTCTGCTCATCGAACCAGCGGTTTTTAACAGACAGGCCCATGCGGTCAAGCAGGAGCCCATACAATACTTTTGCCTCACATGAAAGGCCGCTAAAGCGTTCGTGTGTAAACAGCATTTTGGGGATTCGGTAGAAGGTGTACTGCTCGGCTTCATCGCCGTAGTGGTAATCAAAACTATATTCACTTGCCATGCCGCTCACCTCCTATGCTTTTGACGGGAAAAAGCTGTCGATGATAGGCAAGTATTCCTTGGCGGTATACCCCCATAAAATAGAACCGAGAGCGCTGATTGCTTCGTTTCGCCGCCGGTAATACGTTCGGATTGAATTTGAGCGGATGAACGGGTCAAGCTTTTCAATGATTTCGGCTGTGCCGGAGAGCTGCTGCGGAGACAGGAATGTGTAGTAAAGAATCCAATAGTAGATTTCGCCGAATTTATGCTTCGTGCGGAGCAAATCTACAGCGGCATCGAAAAGCTTGAGCATTTTGTGGCTTCTTTCGATGGAGCGGGCGTGCTGCTCAATACCGCGAACGTTAAGGTCAACACCTGCGACATAGATGGATTCGAGGAATGATTCGATGCTGCTGCCAAACTCAATCTCAAAATTGCACTTAACTTGCCGAACAGCAAGCTCAAGACTCCAGATAACATCACGATAGTTTTTCAACAGTTTGTACGTATCATGGAAATGGTCGCTTGTTTTACTGGAGGCATTCGGTTTTTGAAGATTATTCTTGTTCATACATAATCAGCTCTCTTCCTGTTATTTTGTGAAAGGGCACAAAAAAACACCATCAAACCCCAGATGGTGTTTTGCGGGAAAAAGCTGTGTTCTGCTTGCAGAAATTCGGTGCTTGATTGGGACTTCTGACCCTTTGGTTTTGAGACTGTATTGGGCCGAAGTAATTGTCGTAAAAACGAGCACTTTAGTTGCTACGACTTCAGGACTAACTCATACGACTAATTCCTACGACTAAGTAATTGTCGAAAGGAGCATATCAGACGTTTTTCCTAAAACAGATGGAGTGAATAGACGAAACAAACGCAGTAAATTCAACCATCTGTAATTACTACTACCCAGACCTCTTAACTCATAACCCAAAGGTCACAGGTTCAAATCCTGTTCCCGCAATCATAGAGCCCTAGAAATCATCGTTTCTAGGGATTTCGCTTTGCCTAGGAAATCACGATTTAACACTATTTTAACACATCAGGAAACGATGAAGCCCCCCGGCCAGCCGTACTTTAGCACATGGGCGAGGTCGTTTTCTAAAATTCTAGAAAGCGAGTTTCAATTTTTGTTCTGCAGATATCTGCGGAAGCTTGTCCCGCCCGCCCCGCTCGTTTACGGTCATATGAATACCCCTTTCGCCTACAGCCTGGAATCCCGCACAAGCCTT
>JGI994J12354_10003757_pt1 | contig 13999 bp, 10 predicted proteins | sample IntmicLarv3ML3BL_FD_12354 | JGI IMG/M metagenome (IMG submission 12354)
AAAAGCAGAGAAGAAAATTCATTTCGATAAAATAATTCTTCAAATTTTCGCATTATTTCAACTCAAATAGATTATCTTAACTAAAATAATTTCCTATAATAAATAAAACCACCCATAAATAAACTTCTCGTTGATTTTGAGCATAAAGAAACTCTCAATTGCTTGCTGAAAATCTTTGCGCTTATCTTACATAAACATTGTTTCCGTCCCCAATATTAACATCACCATTATACTTGAATCAACGGCTTTTATTATAACTTATTTTACAAAAATTTAGAATGAAATCACCCTTTTTAATATGGAAAATTTGCCAGTCTGATGTACATATTTTCCCTTATTATCCTTACAAATCGAAAACAAGTGAAAATCTATTATTCCTTGACAACAGGGACTCTCATATAACATGCAACTCTAATCTCTAACAGCAACGCAGATAACAGTGCACCTAAACATTTATTCTTTAGAAAAACTTACAGCGATTGCTTTTGACTACATAATTTTACAAATAACAAAAAACTATTGGCATTAAACCCAATAGTTTTTTGTCCGCTTTAGCATGAAAAAACACCCGCCATGCACATCTTTGCTTTAGCTGTAAGGCCCTTGTCCGTTGCAATAATAAAATGGTTGGTAGAACTATCTGCAAATTTGAATGAAACGGATTTATCGCTTTAACAACCGTTAAAACAGTGACGGTGCGTGAAATTCAAGAAAAGTGGTCTTTTCAATACGGCGGACACTCACCTGTATCAGCGCCTTATATGCATAGTACACAATATCCACTCAGCGGGTGGTTATGACTTATCACTCTAAAACTTACAATTAAACTTCAAAATCACCTTTCTGCCGCTTTCAGCCAATAATATAATTCCACAGATTATAGCTTGCAATAGCAATGACAATAACGAGCATCCATAAAAACAACTTATCTATATGCTTGGAGCTCATCTTTTTTGAAAGCGATGAACCTAATAATGCGCCGATTATTCCGCCCAATATCATAATAATCAAAGAAACAGGCTCTAACTGCGGAACTGTATCGGTTGCCAATGAGAATATCACGCTGAAAAGCTGTGAGAAAAATATTGCATAAATGGAATGTATCGCAGTGGTTTTTGTATCCATACCGAGAAAAAATGAAATTGCCATCACGTTTATGGGTCCGCCACCAATACCGATAAATGCTGAAATCGTTCCCAGGCAAATTCCTAAAAGCAGGCACATAACCGTATTATGTAAATTATGACGCTTTATGTTATTTTTCCGCAAAGTATATATAAACACAAGCACACATAATAACACCAATATCGCAGATTGTATCGAGCCAACCACGGAGGAAGAAATTCCCGATATGGCATAGTTAAATATCTGCTTGCCTGCCACACCGCCAATTGCCGCACCAATTGCAAGTGATGTCCCTCTTCTGCCCTCAATACGAGTATCTGCCGCTTTTCGGCTTCGCAAAACAGACACAAGCGCCATGGTCATAACCGTGCATGCAGACATAAAGCTAATCTGGCTGATTGGATACCCAGAAACCGCATCAAGCACAGGCTTAATAATCACTCCGCCACCAAGACCGCTGATTACCCCGACAGCCGAAGCAATTAAACTTACAATAAAAAATATCGTCATTCCTTTTCCTCGCCTCTAATTTTTTGCAGCGCTTCCATANCCGANANTCCATCTGCAACAAAACTTCTTATTTGNTCTATTTTATCTGCTTTCATTCTTTGAGTCAACTTTGAAATGAACATTTCATCATTCATTCTCTCGTCCGGTTTTTGCGGAACAATGTCACAGGTTTGCTGATACCACTCAAGCATTTTCAGTTTCATACCGAGAATTATTTTTTCATGCCCTATCTCCAATGCCAGGTTTTTCAGCTCATTTGGGTCATTTTCAAGGTCATATAATTCATCCTGTTCATATGAACGATAAATATATTTATATTTTCTGTCGCGCACCATAGTTCCCTTTGTACACGCATCAGTTGCCTGCATTTTAAAGCGCGGATAATAGATATTTTCTTCGCCCGCATTTTTTGCCGCCGAATTGCAGTGAGTTTCATCAGGGCGTCTGCCGCCCTCACAGAAAACATATTCCCTGTTCTCCTTATCATCACCCGATATAACATCTCTGAGACTATTTCCAAAATGTGTTTCGGGTGCAGAAACATCTGTATAATCAAGAACTGTGGCATACATATCAACAAGCTCTGTCAGCGCACTGCTTATACCGAATTTCACCTTTTGATTTTTAGGCGGCTTTATGATTAACGGAACTTTTACAATGCAGTCCTCAAATGTATTTTGAGCTTTCTCCACAACATCATAGTCACCCGTATAATCTCCGTGATCACTCAGAAAAACTATTAAAGTATCATCATATATCCCCTTTTCCTTTAAGGCGGATACTATCTCTCCGAAAAAGTGGTCAACCTTCATACACATTCCAAGATATGTGGCTCTGAGCTCATCAAATTGTTCCTCGCCCCAGTCTGAAAGTCCGTATATTTCTCTGAGTCCTCTGAGCATTTCAGATTTTTGATTTTCATCTTTAAGCATTATTCTCTCAGGCAGCTTTTCCCTGTCTATACTGCTGAAATATGGCTCTTCAACGAGATATTCGGGGTGTGGTGCAAGAAGTCCCAGAAAAGCACAGAGGGGTTTATCGCTGTCCATATCTCTAATCTGCTGTGCCAGAGCATTTACACAGGAAGCGTCGGAATCGTAATATCTGCCGCTTTCATCACGGTTCACCTCGCCAACAAAAAATGAATAGTAGCTGCCCTCCCCTTTTTCCCCTCTATAGTTCGGATTTTTGGGCGCAGGGAGCGGCGACAAATCCTGCGGAATATATAATTCATCACAGTATTTATCGAAGATTTCGGGAACCTGTGCAGGCAGAAAGTCGTTTCTGTCATTCATCCAAACATGATACCCGTTCTCTTTCATTGTTTTAAGAAGCGACGGTTCATGCTGATACTGCATGAAAGAAATCGTTCTATGCCCAAATACATGCGGATATAATCCCGTGAAAAAACTGCACCTGCTCGGTGTACATATAGGATTTTGACAAAATGCAGAATCAAACGACACCGCATCCTCCCGTACAATTTTATCAAGATTTGGNGTTACAGCAGCGGGATTTCCAAGATGATGCAGAGAATCTGCCCGCATTTGNTCCGGATTAATTATAATAACATGAGGTTTTTTCATTTTTAAGGGCATAGAAAATCTGCTTTTAAACATCACACAAAATATATTTTGTGATATTTAAAAATTCCATATAATTGTTTCCCCGCAAATACAAGTATTTGCGGGGATTTTTTCGGTATATGGAAGCAGGAGGCTATGCCTACGTCCCACCTTTCACAATTTATTTAAGAATAGTTTTAACTTAATCTTTTCTTGCCGCGAGCCGTAAAAGCTGCAATATTCCCGAGAGCTTTCCGTTATCGAAATTCGCTTTAACAAAGCTCTCTATCTCATTAACTCCAACTTGTTTAAGACCTGCTTTTTCGAGATAATCTTTAAGCGGAGTTAGTATGGCTTCTCTGCCGTTGTCCTTGCTCAAACCAAGCAGTACGCGCACCTGCTCCGCCGCCTGCATTGTAAAATCGAATCCGGCAATTTCCGGCGGGACTTTGACCAATGCCATTTTACAAATTCTTTCATCAAGCATTTTTTCAGTCATTTCACCGATTTCCGGCAAGCCTAAACGCTCATACTGCTCAGACGGAGTATCGTTCTTTCTCATCAGACAGAGCATTTCGTTAATCATTTCCAGCATTTTCTTTCTGTCTTCGAGAGGAGCTTCCTGCTTGGGGTCACTCGTCAAATTGTAAAGCTTATCGCCGTATCTGTGCCATGCGTTAAACTGCTGTACTGCTGAATATGCGTTTATTTTCATCACCTTGCTGCCCTTTGTGAAATTGAACCCGTCGTGCATTTCTGCCGTTGCGGTTTCCTGCGGTGAAAAGCGCATTCTCATGTGCATAGGCATTAATGTATATTCATTGAGCGGTTCGTTTGCCTCATCTTTGGGCGAGTGCATGTAAACATATTGTCCGTCGGTAATATTCACATGTGCTCCAAAATATCCAAACAGCGCATAATCTCTAACTTTACTGTTATCCGAGATTGTTTTACCGAGCGGCACTCCCATCATATCCTTGGGAACAGGAACATTGAAGAAATCGAGCAGGGTCGGCGCTAAGTCTATTGTTTGAACAAGCTGACTGTTTCTTATATTTTTCTTCCCCGAACGCGGGTCCCAAATAAACAACGGTGTGTGACAGATTTCATCATACATAGGCATTATGCTCTTGCTCCACCATTCATGCTCGCCTAGTAAATACCCATGATCTGTATTTATAATCAGCATGGTATCTTCCCACATATTATATTTATCCATCATGTCAAGCACTTTGCCGAGGTTCTTATCACACATGCTCATAAGCGCTTTGTATTTGCGCCTTATATGCTCAATCAAATCCTCATCTTCATTGCAAGCTCCGTAAGGCGGCCAGTCGTAATCGGGACCGTCGTACTTTCCCTTGGGATACAGAGATTCATATTCGCTTGTGGAGAAGAATGGCTCATGCGGGTCGAATGTTTCAATTTGCAAAAACCAATTGTCATAGTCCTTATTTGTTTCGATAAATTCTAAACCGCCGTCAAATGTTTGAGACTGCGGGCGCTCCTTCTCCTGCTCCATATATGTTCTGTTGATAGCGTCTTGGCGGTGAAAATCTGAAACCATTCCCGGCGGTTTTTCCATTCCGCCAAAAGATTTTTCACTTTTAATATCAGGCGACAAATTCCCTTTCCACTTGTCACCCTCCTGCCCTCTGACAATTTCCCATGTATTATAGCGGGAATGATATGTTGCTCCGCCGTCCTCCCAATAGTGCTGATGATCGGAAATCATGTGGGTGTATATTCCCGCTCTTGAGAGTATCTCCGGCATGGAATCGTCGAAAGGCTCAAGCGGAGACCAACCGCGGTGCAGGAAATTGAGCCTGCCCGTATGTATCTCTCTCCTTGCGGGCATACACGGCATACTGCCGACATAGGAATTTTCAAAGGTTACACAGCGCTCACCCAAACGTTTAAAATTTGGTGCAACAATATCCTCACAGCCGTAATTTGGCAGGTATTGTCTGTTTAGTGTGTCATACATTACCATAATTGCTTTCATATAAGTTCGCTCACTCCTTTCACAAAGGTTAATCAGTTTTTCATTCCAGATGAAACCACACCCTGAACAAAGTATTTTTGTGCGCACAGGAACACAACCACCATAGGCAGAGCCGTAAGCAAGGTTGCCGCCATAAGCCAGTTATAGTGCGTTGCGGTGCTTCCTCTGAACATTTGCAGTGCAAGCTGCACAGTTTTCATTTTTTCAGACTGTGTCATAATAAGCGGATAGAAAAAGTCGTTCCATGTAGAGACAGATTTTAAAATAACCAGCGTTGCCAATACCTGCTTTGAGAGCGGTAAATATATCGAAATATACATTCTCAGCGGACTGCATCCGTCAATCTTTGCGGCATCGTCAAGTGCTGTTGGGAATCCCGAATAGAACTGGCGGCACAGGAATATTCCGTATGAGCCTGCCAAAAACGGTATGATGAGAGAAGCATAAGTATCAAGGAGACCGACACCGCCCTGCCCAAGCCAATCGTTTCCGCCGAAAAACGGAACCGAGCGCATCATGACAAACTGCGGGATAATGATAGACTGCGGAGGAATCATCATTCCGATAAGCAGAAGTACGAAAAGAATATTTTTCCCTTTAAACTTCAGCCTTGCGAATGCAAAGCCCGCAATGGAATTTATGATAATACTTCCTCCAACGGTTATTGCCGTTACAACAAAGCTATTGAAAAAATATCTACCCCAATCTCCCATTTCAAAAGCCTTGCCAAAGCTCTCAAAATTTAACGACGACGGTAACCATTTAAAATTCATCAGCGAAATCTCTGTGTCTGTTTTAAACGCTGTTAATATAACAAATATAATCGGTGTTAATATAATGAGCGAAAGCACAATGAGAAGAGAAAGAACCACAGTGTTTGTAATGCGTTTATTTGTTTTCATAGAAGCTGTTTTGTTACGCAAGATCATTCTCCTCCCCTTTACCGAATTTCATATTTATGATTGTTATTGCAAGTATAATAATCAGCAAAACTACCGCCTGTGAGGAGGCATATCCCATTTCATAAAATTCGAATCCGTTTCGGTATATTTGATGTGCAATGGTAGTTGTGGAATTAAGCGGACCGCCATTTGTAAGAATCAGCACCTGTCCGAACACTTGGAACGAACGGATACATGCCATTACAAAAATGAAGAATGTGGTCGGCGAGAGCATGGGAAGCGTTATTTTTGTAAACTTTGTCCACGCATTCGCCCCGTCTATACTTGCGGCTTCATATAAATGCTCGGGGATAGACTGAAGTCCCGAAAGGAACACCACCATATTATATCCCAGCGTACTCCATATGCTCATAATGGCTACCGAAATCATTGCCATACCCGAGCTGCTCAGCCACTGCACAGGCGACAGACCTATTTCTTTGAGAATGCGGTTGAGAATACCCGAATTTGTATCGTACAAATAGAGCCATGCCATAGAAATTGCAACCATGGAGAGTATATTCGGCATATAAAATATTGTACGAAAAAACGGTCTACCTGCAATTTTTCTGTTAAGCAGCATTGCCAAAGCCAAACCCAACACCATGGCAATGGGCACTGTCAGAATGCTATACTGCAATGTGTGCAGTACGCTGCTTTGAAACAGCGTATCTGTCAACATCTTCTGATAGTTTTTCAGCCCCACAAATTCGGCTGTGTTTAAATTGTAGTTTGTGAACGACATTACAATCGTCCAGATTATTGGAATTAATGTAAAGAGCGTATAAATGAGATAGCTTGGCAAAATCATTAAATATCCGGATTTTTGCTGTTCAAGCCGCCCTTTTTTAACCCTTACATTTGAAGATTTGCGGTTCATAGTCGCCTCCTCGATTTGCTTTACTTTAAACATCACTCATTCATAGCAGCGATATATTCTTCTGCCGCCGCATCAAGACGTGTCTGCGCATCTGCGCCAACGAAAATCTCTTCGAGAGCTGTGCGGAGGATTGACACCATTTTATTAAAGTGCGGATTCATTGCTGTTGAATAAGGAATGGATTTCTCAAATGATTTAACCACATATTCAAATTCGGGATTAATTGCAACATAATCAGCGTCTAAAGACATTCTTCCTGAATATGCGCCTGTTCCCTCTGCATAAACTTGGCAGGATTCTTTCGAGAACAAGTGAAGCAGCATATCAGCGGCAGCCTCAGGATTTTTAGAGGCCTTATTAACTGACATATAGTTTCCTATAAGCAAGCTGTTTAAATCGCAGTCAAGCACACCGATTTGTCCGGGGAAAGCGGCATCTGCTTCACGATATGTTGCTTCTGAAACCAGAGCCATAGAAGCTGTTCCGTTAACAATACCTGTGGTGGTAACATTCGGGTCACTTACAAGAGATGTTCCGTCTTTAACGAGAGAATACAGGGATTCCACGCCCTTAACAGCACCGTCTGTGTTAAATGCAGGTGAAAGATCATCATTCCAAAGAGCAGGATTGTCCATTTGATATGTCATTTCAACCATGAACTGCTGCTCAGGACTGTTCTGAGAAGTTGTAACTCCAAGGCCGGACATAACTGTTGCGCCTGAATCATCTTTAACTGTAAGTTTCCTGCCAAGTGCGTGAAGTTCTTCAACAGTTGAAACCTTTAGCTCGTCTGCTGTAACGCCATTTTGCTCAGCTATATCTTTACGATATAGGTAAACTCTTGTAGATGGTGAGAACATTGCATACATTTTTCCGTCTTTCTTGTTAACATCAAGAACCTTTGGAAGGAAGTCATCCCAGCCGTCCCAATCCTGCGGAATATAGGAATCTAACTCAAGAAGATGTCCCATCTGCTGAACAGTACCCATTTGACCATAACCGAGCATGAACAAATCGGGACCTGCGCCGCCAACCAAGCCTGTGTTAAGCTTTGTGAAATATTCGCCCCAGGGAATAAATGTCAATTCATAGCTGACATTTGAATGCTCTGCTGTATAAGCATCAAAAATTGTGCGGTAAGCTTGGTCGTAAACAGGGTCACCCGAACCTGCTACCCATATGCTTAATTTTACATCTTCTTTAGGCTCTGTGCTCTCGGCAGAAACTTCACTCTCAGCGCTTGATGCCTTAGAGGCTTCACTTTCGGGAGCAGAACTCTCAGGTGCGGTACCGCACGCTGTTATTGACAATAGCATTGCGATAACTAGCAGAATAGAAATAATTGATTTTTTCATTTCGTTTTCCTCCAAAATTTTTGTTTTAATTTAATCTTGTTCGCAAATGTATATTTCAGAACTGTTTTTTATTTTCTCCATTCCCCCTTTTTAATATTAATTTTTTGTATCTCTAAAATACAGTGTGTTATAAGTTTTCGCATTATGTAAGCGCTTACATAATGCTTATTAACAAGTGGGATTTCCGCTGAAAGCTTAAATCCACACAGTGTTTACTGATTTTTATTAATTTGTTTGCATCTGCGTTGAGAGGCTGTCTCTATCAATGAAACGATATGCAATATCCCTCTCTATATGTTCGGTTGTCCCTTTAATTTGCTTAAACAACAGACGAGCCGCCCTTCTCCCCATTTCATACGCATCAAGATAAATACAAGAAATTTCCGGTGAAAATTCAGTTCCTCCGCGTTTACTGTGGCTGGTGGCAATAACTCCTATATCCTTTTTCACTTTCAAATTGTGCTTACTTAAAATTTCACTTACTTCAACAAAATTTTCTATTGAATACACAAAAAGTGCATCGGGACAATCTTCTGAAGATAACAGCTTTTCAAATTTTTCTTTGCCTGTTTCAACAGTAATTGTTCGGCATTTGAAATTATCCTCTGCATATTTTTCTTCGGCTTCTCTTAAAATTCTCTCATGAATATCTCTTGTCATTTGATCCCGTGCATTTTCCCTTGCTTCTATAAGCACAACATTTCTGTAACCTCTGTCATAGAGTATATCAAGCGCCTCTCGTCTATACAGATGATAGCCGCCATAAATATTATGCCCGCCGTTTTCATCAAACGCCTGCTGAAGACCTGCATAAACCACAGGCTTGCTTCTGTCTACACGCTCTCTGATTTTATTTTCATTACCGGAAACAGAAATAAAAATCGCTCCATCGGTTTGGTCTGAAAATCCGCCATGCTCTGCCGCTGAAGGAACTATACTCGAGCTTTTTATCAAAACTTCATAATCGCTTTCCGTAGCGGCACTCAAAACACCGTTAATAAACCGTATTGCATACTGCGGCTCGTTGGCTGTGGCAAGCATTCCGCTTATAATTAGGCTGATGATATGGGTTTCATTTGCGGCAAGCCCCTTTGCCATCATACTCGGCTCATAGTGAAGCTTTTCAATTGCTTTCAACACCCGCTTCTCTGTTTCAGGATTAACAGCTCCCGTTTTGTTTATAACTCTTGAAACTGTCGCAATTGATAGACCGGCCTCTGTTGCCACATCATAAATTGTCGCTTTCATTATTCGGTCTACCACCTTTTCCTTATCCAAGTAAGCGCTTACACCATCTGTATACCATAACACGATATTTTGTACATCATACTCTATGAAATTTAATTTGTCAAGAAATATTTCACAATATTCACAAAACATATTTATCTATTGTGGTTATTTATTCCAAGATTCCTAGCCATTATTGTCGAAATTTCCCTTATTCGTGGATAAGAATATGCGAAAAACTTTTGATATGCTTCACAAAAATAATTGAGCCCTAATTCACCCCCGCCAAAATCTCTATCTCTGCGGCAGCCACCCCTGCATAATGCTCTGAAATCACAGCTTATACACCGTGAGGATGGCTTGAGCGATTTTTCAATAAAACCGATTTCTGCACATTTTGCATTAATCTCTTCAAGCGTATTTTCGTTCACATTGCCGATTATATAGTCGTCCATAACATAGAAGTCGCACGGGTACACGCCGCCGTCTGCCTCAACAACATACTGAGGAGCGCATCTCCCGCTCATTCCGCATAGCTCAGGCGCCTGACCTGCCGACATAGCAACCAAATTTTCAAAATATTGGATATAGGGCTGCTGTCCCTTTTTCAAATCTGTATACCATAAATCGAAAAGCTTGCACAAAAAATCTCCGTATGCTTTGGGAGTTAACGAGAATTTTTCCTGTCCCCTCTCCTGCGCAAATGGATCGAGACAAGCTATATACTGCTGGTATTTCATTCCGTTTTTCTGCAAGAAGCGATAAATTTTCTCAGTGTAGCGCGCTGTCTGCTTAGTCACCACAGTTAGTATATTAAAATCTACTCTGTGCTTTTTTAGCAGATTTACAGTTTTCATCACATGGTTATAACTGCCTGAGCCGTCTGTCAGCACGCGGTTGGGGTTATGGATTTCTGCGGGTCCGTCAAGCGACACACCAACAAGAAATTTATTTTCTGCAAGAAACTTTGCCCACTCCTCATCAATGAGCACCGCATTTGTCTGAATGGAATAGTTAACTGTAAGTCCTCTTGTATTATGAAGTTTTACAAGCTGCACAAAACTCCTATAAAATTCCGTACCCGAGAGCGTTGGCTCTCCGCCCTGAAAGGCAAAAGTACAGCTAATATCTGCATTTTCAAGACCCAGCTTAATTAGAGCTTCGGCGGTTTTTATCTGCATCATACCAAAAGATTTCACACTGCGCAGAGCGGTTTCATCGGCATAAAAACAGTATTTACACCGCATATTACAACTGCCCGACGCAGGCTTTATCAAAAATGTCAGCGGCGACATTGTCTCTCCTCCTTTATACTATTTTTTTCAGTGTAACACTATCAAGATTTTTTTTCAAGTGGTTATTAAAACACATAAATATTACAAGCCGCATACTTTCTGTTGTTATAAAAGCTCATTTTTTGAGCATACTAAGCACTATGTGAGCGATACCGAAAGAAATAACATACACATAAAGGAACATGAAAAAATGAAAATTCAAAGCAGTTTAGATAAAAATAAAAAAATGTTTGAGCAAACTTTCAATCACCCTGTAAACAGGGATATTGTTTTCAGAGATTTCAAGTATCTCGAAAAAAACGGTCTCATAATATATCTCGATGGAATGTCGAGTGCCGCAAATATCAGCCATTTCATTCTTTCCCCCATTCTTGTAAATCAAAATTCTGCAAACGATTTAAAAAGCATTATACAGGTTAGCAACGTTACCAAGACAACCGAGTTTAACGCCGCTGTTTCTGCCATTTTGCAGGGAGACTGTGTCCTGCACATTGACGGGAGCAAAACCGTGTTTATCTGTGAGACCAAGGGATTTGAGAAACGCGGGGTTGAAAGGCCGCAGGTTGAAAATTCCATTGTAGGAGCACAGGAAGCATTCACTGAAACTCTGCGAACGAACACAACCCTGCTTCATAAAATTATTAAAACTCCCAATCTCACCACTGAAATGCTGACACTCGGCAAGCTAAATAATCTCGCATGTGCAGTTATGTATATAAATAATCTTGTAAACACAGAGCTGGTTGAGGAAGTGAAACGCAGGTTAAGCGGAATTGAAACAGATTTCGTGCAGAGCAGCGGCATGGTTGAGCAGTTTATTGAGGACAGAAGCTCGTCACTTTTTCAAACAATTGTTGAGACCGAACGTCCCGATAACACTGCCGCTCTCTTAATGCAGGGTAGAATTGCTATTATTGTTGACGGAAGTCCGAGAGTTATAATTGCTCCGATTACACTATTCTCCATTTTGAGAACAAGTGAAGAGAGCGTTCTGCGAGTTCCACTTGCCTCTGCGGTGCGTGCAATTAGACTGATTGCTGTATTTTCGGCGCTGCTAATGCCTGCCTTGTATCTTGCAATTACGACCTTTCACCCGGAAATGATACCCGCAGGACTGCTGTTTTCGGTTGCCAAGGCTCGTGTCGATATACCGTATCCCGCACTTATGGAGCTGTTATTGATGGAAATATCATTTGAGTTGATAAGAGAAGCAGGACAGCGCATTCCGGGACCGCTTGGAAGCACAATAGGCATTGTGGGCGGACTAATTTTGGGAGAAGCTGCCGTTTCGGCAGGACTTGTAAGTCAAAGCTGTGTGGTAATTATCGCATTTACGCTTCTCGGAACTTTCGCAATTCCGCAATATCAAACTGCGTTCACGGCTCGTCTGCTGAGGATTTTATTTATAATTTCTGCCGGTTTCTTCGGATTTTTCGGCATAGCAATCTCTTTTGTGATTTTGGTTGGATATGTGAATTCACTCACATCATTTGGCACTGACTATGTGAACCCTGTTTTTTCAGGCGGCATAAAAATGTTCCCAAAACAACCCGTTTGGAAATATCAGGATCGTCCGTCAGATTTGCATACGACAAGACCAAAATATCAGCCGCCAATATCGAGATTGTGGAAAAAGGGGGATTAGCTTGACAAAAACTATAGTTGACACATATAACTTAAAGCTAAGACCATTTGACGCCGCCGCTATTGTCGGATTTTTAATAATCCCCCAATTTCTTCTCACAGGCCCTGCAAAAATAACAAAGCAAAATCGTTCTGCCGTTTGGATTTCTCTTTTTCTCTCTTTTGCGCTCATGATATGCTTATTTCTTATAATCTCGGCTCTCATGAAACGATATGAGGGCAAAAATATTGTTGAGATTTCTTCATTGATAATCGGTAAACCTCTGAGCATTATTTATGGGAGTGCTTTAACTGTCTATTTCTGCTATTTCACAGGCGTTCAAATAAGAGAGACCGCTGAAATCCTCAAGGCTTACGGATTTTATCTTACACCCACCTATGTTATCTTGGGACTTATTGTTCTCGCCGCAGTTACAATGAATTTTTTCGGAGCAAAATCTATCATCAAAACTGTCGGATTTTTCTATATCTTAGCCTTAATTGGAATTGTCTTTGTTATCTTGCTTGGCAGTAACCAGTATAATCCCGATAATCTCGCGCCTGTTCTTGGAAGCGGAGTGAAAACCATTGTCAAAAACAGCTTGCTTGGTGCTTCAATGTTTGACAGAGTCTTTTTTCTTCTGCTTTTTGTTCCCGCTTTTCAAAGCAGCAAAAATCTTAAAAAATCCGGCTTGCTTTCGTTGATTTTTACAGGCATTACGACTGTACTGCTCTGTTTATGCTATATCATGATGTTTTCTTCAGACCTTGGTGCTGAGATAATCAGCGGATTTATGGAGATGGGCAAATCGAGCTATTACGACCACTTTTTTTATCGTTTCGAGTCTGTTCTTTTGTTCTTTCTGATATTTTCTGCGCTGATGCTTGCCGCAATCGGTCTTCTCGCTGTTAAGAAATGTGTTACAGCCACGTTTAATATCAAGTCTACAAAAACACTCATCATTCTGTACTGTATTCCTATAATTACAGCGGCAATAATTCCGCAAAATTTACAGGAGCTCACAAACAATTATCTTCCTGTTATAAGACAATACAGTGTAATTTTCGTCGCCGGAATTCCGATATTGATATTCATAATAAGCGGTATAAAGAGGATTTTTAAATATGAAAAGTTTTAAGTCTGTAATTATATGTTTATTCTGCCTGATATTTCTCTGCGGCTGTTGGGACAAGCAGGAACTTGAGGATAACACCTTTGTAATTCTGCTGGGAATTGACACCGCTGAGGACAATGAAATTATTGTAACAATCACTTTCCCGTTAACTCAAACATCAGAGGTAGGGATAAACGAGGAAACAGGCATTAACAGCGACAAATATTCCATAATGTCGGCAAAAGCGCCAACCTTGGCAGAGGGACTGAACATGTTCAGCGTTAAGCTATCAAGTCCGCTGGCATTATATTCGGTAAAAACTCTGGTTATTTCAGAAAAACTCGCAAAAGACGACAGA
>JGI994J12354_10003758_pt1 | contig 13998 bp, 15 predicted proteins | sample IntmicLarv3ML3BL_FD_12354 | JGI IMG/M metagenome (IMG submission 12354)
CTGCCGTAAGCGTGTCATCGTAGTGGAAGCGCGGCTCGTCATCAACCGCGACCGCCGCGGCTATGCCGCCTTGTGCAAGCCACGAGTTGGAGACGTCAATCTCCTCCTTCGCGAGGATTGCGCATGTGCGGTGTGTCTCAAGATTTAAAGCCGTGTACAGACCGGCAAGCCCAGAGCCGACGATTACAACGTCAAACTTGAGCTTCTTTTCAATCTTTATGGAACAATCAATTGCATAACGCAAGAAAGTCACCTCTAAAATTTAAATATAACGCCGATAACGGCGGAAATCGCAATGTAAAATAACGGATGGAGCTTCGTTTTAAGCATAATGGGCAGCATTGCGGCGAGCATTACAAGCGAGGGGATATCCACGCCGAGTGGTCCGCTGCCGGCAAAGACGGCTATCTTTAAAAGCTCGTACCCCGCGGCGGCAATCAGCGCGCACGAGGCGGGGCGCAGACCGCGGAACGTCCAGTCAACTATCTTGGAATTGTTGAATTTGTCAATGATTCGTGAGATGATTATTGCCGTAATTACGCACGGTGCGACGATTCCGACAACTGCACAGAGTATGCCCGGTATACCCGCACTGCGGAAGCCGACATACGTCGCCATGTTGATTCCAATTGGTCCGGGGGTGGACTCTGAAACGGCAATCATGTCTGAGAGTTCAGCAATCGTGAACCAGTTTGTGCGGACTGCGAGGTCCTGCAAATACGGGATTGTTGCAAGTCCGCCGCCGACGGCGAATAAGCCGATTAGGAAAAACTCGAAAAAGAGCTGTAATAACATCATTTGCCCGCCCTCCTCTGTTTGAAGAGCCCGACGGCGACGCTGATTACTGCCGCGCCGACGGCGAGCAGAATCGGTGAGACACCGAAAAAGGCGAGAAGTGTGAAAACTGACAGTGCGAGCACGATTGCCGGCGCGCCCTTTACAGTCGAGCGGAACAGCGTGACGACAGTCTTTATTATCAGTCCGCAAATTGCCACGCGAATGCCCGCAAATGCGTGTTGTACAACGGCAATCTCCATATACGGGCGCAAAACCGCGGCGATGATAGTTATGATTATCACGGACGGGAGAACGACCCCGAGCGTTGCGATGATTGCACCGATTGTCTTATGGAGCTTATATCCGACGAACGATGCCATGTCAACCGCGATTATGCCCGGTGTGCATTGCCCGATTGCCGCTAAGTCGGCGAACTCTTCCTCGTTTAGCCACTTGTTTTTGTCGACAATCTCGCGCATTAACAGCGGGAGCATCGCATAGCCGCCGCCAAATGTGAACACGCCAACCTTTGCAAAAACAAGAAATAACGGGAGAAGCCCTTTCAATCAGCACACCGACCTTTACAATAAAATGATAATTGCCGCACCGCGGGAAAAGCGACAGTTACACGCCGCAGAATAATCATTATATCACTCGAAAATCAATTACGCAAGTGCGATTGACAAACTATCCATTATGTGATAAAATCATCTCACATTTAAACTATAGAGGTGTACAATGAAAAGAATTAAGACGATTGCCACGCGCGATCTCTGCAAGTCGGCGAAAGAGGGCGGCTGCGGCGAGTGCCAGACCTCCTGCCAGTCCGCTTGCAAGACCTCTAACGGCGTTGCAAATCAAAAGTGCGAAAGCAAAAAATAAGCAAGCTATAACGCCGCGAAAGCGGCGTTTAGTTTGCCCTCCGCGTGTTCGGCGGGGGTTATGAAAGAGGATTTGGAATGATTCACCAATATAAATTAATGGGCGAGAATATCGTCATAGACTCCGGAAGCGCAAGCGTTCATGTTGTCGATGAGATTGCATACGACGCGATTGCGCTCCTTGCGGAGGGATGTGCGCGGGAGGCGGTTTCGGCGGAGCTTAAATCGCGTTATTCGGACTTGTCGGATGCGGAAATCGCCGAGCTTTTTGAGGATATTGACGAGCTGAGTTCTGCGGGGTGCTTATTTGCGCCTGATGCGGCGCTTGAAGTTGAGGATAAACCCGACGCGAAGCGGGATATTAAGGCGCTGTGCCTGCATATTGCGCACACCTGTAACCTGCGCTGTGACTATTGCTTTGCGGGGCAGGGGAAATATCACGGTGCGGCGGCGCTGATGAGCCTTGAAACCGCGAAGCGGGCGATTGATTTTTTAATCGAGCATTCGGGGACGAAGTACAATCTTGAGGTCGATTTTTTCGGCGGAGAGCCTCTTTTGGCGTGGGAGACGGTTAAGGACACCGTTCGATACGCGCGGACGCTTGAGGCGGAGCACAACAAGCGTTTTCGCTTTACGCTGACGACGAATGGTGTGTTGCTTGACGACGAGGTTACGGATTTTTGCAACGCGGAGATGGATAATGTTGTTTTGAGCCTCGATGGGCGGCGCGAGGTGCATGACGCGCGGCGTAAAACGCCCTCCGGCGGCGGGAGCTATGAGCTGATTGTGCCGAAATTTCAGCGGTTTGCCGAGCGGCGCGAGGGCGGATATTATATGCGTGGAACCTACACCGCGCTAAACTGCGATTTTGTGTCAGATATTCTGCACATTGCGGATTTGGGATTTCGGGAGCTTGCGATGGAGCCCGCTGTTACGGCTCCGGGGGATCCGCTGGGGTTGGCGGATGAACATTTGCCTCAACTTTTTGCGGAGTATGAGCATTTGGCGCGCGAGATGGCGGAGCGCGACGGGTGTGGTGAGGGATTTACGTTTTATCACTACACGCTTGACCTTGAGGGCGGGCCGTGTGTTCACAAGCGCGTTGCGGGCTGCGGCGCGGGCAGTGAGTATTTTGCCGTTACGCCCGAGGGAGAGCTTTACCCCTGTCATCAGGTCGTCGGAGAACCGGATTTTGTCGCGGGTGACCTTGAAAACGGAGTGCGGGACGGCTTTGAATTTCGCCGAAAGGCGATAAACGAGCGCGCGGAGTGCCGCGATTGCTGGGCGAAGCTATATTGCTCCGGCGGGTGCGCGGCGAACGCTTATCACGATTCCGGGGACCCGGATGGCGTATATGAGCTCGGCTGTGAGCTGTTTAAAAAGCGCCTTGAGTGCGCAATTTGGCTTAAATGCAGGGAAATTTCAAAATAACGATTGACAAGGACAAGTAATTACTTTATAATAAATAAGCTTTGGGGGTAGATGCTTATGACTATCGACTTGCGCGATGTTATCGGCGTGCCCGGTCACGCGGCATCGTTTGACTATTCGCCAGACCTTTCTGACCTGCTGGCGGATTCGATTACCGAAATCGTCGGTGAGGTGAAAGCGGTCGGCGAGATTCGCAATTCCGCCGGACTTCTTACGCTCCGCGCTCACGTGGACGGTGAGGTTCTGTGCGTTTGTGACCGCTGTTTGCGACAGTTCTCGCAGACAATCTCGCACGATATTACTGCCTCGCTTTCTGAGGCTGAATCGGCGAGAGAGGACCCCGAGTATTATTTTATCGAGGGCTTGCGCCTCGACCCGGACGAAATTATCGTTACGGAAATTATCCTTAACGCAGACCTTGCGACCCTTTGTTATGACGATTGCCAAGGACTTTGTATGTCCTGCGGTGCCGATTTGAACGAGGGTGATTGCGGCTGCGAACCGGAGATTGACCCGCGACTTGCCGGCTTGGCAAGTCTACTGGATTAACATAGGAGGTGTTACATTATGGCAGTCCCAAAGAGTAAAGTATCGAAAGCGCGTCGTGATAAACGTCGTTCGTCACACTGGAAGCTGGCTACTCCGGGTATTATCAAATGCCCGAAGTGCGGTGAGTTTCGTCTTCCGCACAGAGCGTGCAAGGCTTGCGGTACGTACAACGGTCGCGATGTCATGAAGGTCGGTTAATCACAGCTGACTTAATAAAAAGCGGGCGAGTTAACTCGCCTCCGTGCTTTGCGCGGGGGCGTGGTTGGTTCGCCCTCTGCGTTTTGAATCGAGGTTTTCCCATGTCGTCGAAAATTATTTCAATTGAACCGAATTCGCCCGCCGATAAAACTAAAATTGATGTCGGTGAGGCGCTTTTGTCAATCAATGGACATAAAATTTGCGATATTCTTGATTATAAATTTCACACATATGATTCACGCCTCGCAATTGTTACGAGGCGCGCGGACGGGCGCTTTCGCCTTGCCTCTGTGCGGAAACGCGCGGGTGAGGAGCTTGGATTTGAATTTGAATCGGCTCTAATCGACGAGCCGAAATCATGCGCGAACAACTGCATTTTCTGTTTCGTTGACCAGTTGCCGCGCAATATGCGCTCTACATTATATTATAAGGATGACGATACGCGGTTGTCGTTTTTGCAGGGTAATTACGTGACGCTGACGAACCTGTCGGAGCGCGAAATTCAGCGGATTTGTGATTTGCGCATATCGCCAATCAACGTGTCGGTGCATGCGATGAATCCTGAGCTTCGTGCGGAGCTTCTCGGCAATCTGCAGGGCGCGGACGGCGTTGAGACGATACGGCGGCTCGCGCGGGCGGGGATTACGATGAACTGTCAGATTGTCGTCTGCCCGGGGATTAATGATGGCGCGGAGCTTGACCGCTCTATAGCGGAGCTTGGTGCATTATATCCCGAGGTTGCAAGCGTTTCAATCGTGCCGGTCGGCTTGACGCGATACCGCGACGGGCTTGCACGGCTTACTCCGTTCGACAAGCAACAAGCGGCGCGCACGATTGCTCAAGTTGAGGCGGCGGCGGATTTGTTCTTGACGGCGCTGGGCTCGCGTATATTTTTCTGTGCGGATGAACTCTACATCAAAGCGGAGTTGCCTCTGCCGTGGGACGAGGAATACGAGGGCTATCCCCAGCTTGAGAACGGCGTTGGGATGATTCGCCTGTTAACCGAGGAATTCGAATTGGAGCTTGAGGACGCGGAGCCGTCACAGGTGAAATCTGAATTTGTGGCGGTGACGGGGCGCTCGGCGGCTCCGTTCATTGAAAATTTACTTTGCAAATTGCAAGAAAAGTGCGATAATATTAAAGGAGCCGTTATTGCGGTCCCAAACGACTTCTTCGGAGAGTCGGTTGACGTTGCGGGACTTGTGACCGGCGGCGATATCTTGAAAACTCTGCGAGAGTATGGCTCGGAGATTCCGTCGAGGGTTCTATTGCCGCGGAATATGCTTCGGGTCGGCGATGACCGCGACGGCGGTGTTTTCCTTGACGATGTGACCGTCGGGCAGCTTGAGCGGGAGCTTGGGGTTGTCGTACGAGTTGTCGAGCAGGACGGCGCGGACCTATACCGCGCAATGCTTGAGACGAATTTGAAGCTTTTATAACTAATCAGAATGGAGGGCGGTAAAATGCCAAAGCCGCTTATTGCGATTGTGGGTCGGCCGAACGTCGGCAAGTCCATGCTTTTTAACAGAATTACGGGTAAGCGCCTGTCGATTGTCGAGGACACTCCCGGCGTTACGCGTGACCGCCTTTATGCGAGCTCTGACTGGAGCGGGCGTGAATTTGACATAGTCGACACGGGTGGTATCGAGCCGGAGTCGGTTAAGCTTGCCGCGTCGATGATTGAAGTGCCGAGCGAAATGCTGACTTTTATGCGCGAGCAGGCTCTGCTTGCGATTGAGCTTGCGGACGTTATCGTCCTCGTTTGTGACATCACGACCGGCGTTACAGCCGCCGATGATGAGGTTGCGACGATGCTTTTGCGCTCTAAAAAGCCGATTGTGCTTGCAGTAAACAAGCACGACAGTATCGGACAGACGAATCCCGACATTTATGAATTTTACTCGCTTGGGCTCGGTGACCCGATTCCCGTTTCTGCCGTTCACGGGCACGGAACGGGTGACCTGCTTGACGCGTGTCTTGAGCATTTTCCGCCAGCCGGTGACGACGAGGAGGAAAACGACCGTATCCCCGTCGCGATTATCGGAAAGCCGAATGCGGGAAAATCCTCGCTTTTGAACCGTATTTTGGGTGAGAAGCGCGCGATTGTCTCTGACATCGCGGGCACGACGCGCGACGCAATCGACGCGCGGCACGACAACGATAAGGGAAAATATCTGTTTATCGACACGGCGGGGCTTCGGCGGCGCTCGAAGGTCGAGGATAAAATCGAAAAGTACAGCGTTTTGCGTGCCGAAATGGCAATCGACCGCGCGCGGGTCTGCCTTATTATGATTGATGCAACCGAAGGCGTGACCGAGCAGGACACGAAGGTTGCGGGGTTGGCTCACGAAGCGGGGCGGGCGTCGATTATCGTTATCAACAAGTGGGATCTCGTCGAAAAGGACGGCAAGACGATGGATAAAATGCGCAAGGACGTTATGCGCGACCTTTCATTTATGACGTACGCGCCGATTATATTTATCTCAGCCATGGTTGGGACGCGCGTTGACCGCTTATTTGAGCTGATTAATTTTGTCGACGAGCAAGCCTCTATGAGAATTACGACCGGTGCGCTTAACGGCGTTCTCGCCGACGCGACGGCTCGCGTTCAGCCGCCGACCGATAAGGGACGCCGTCTGAAAATTTACTATATGACTCAGGTTTCTGTTCGCCCGCCGACTTTTGTCTGTTTTTGCAACGATGCGGAGCTGTTCCATTTCTCGTACAAGCGATATCTGGAAAATCAGATTCGTGCCGTTTACGGTCTTGAGGGCACTCCGGTCCATATGGTGATTCGCCAAAAAGGTGACGATTAGAATTGTTTTTGAAAGAGGAGCTCGATTCCGATGATTATTTTTGCATACATTATTGCCGCTGTGCAGGCGTACCTGATAGGCGGGATTAACGGGGCGATTATTACCTCGAAACGGCTTTACAAGCGCGATATTCGAGAGGAGGGAAGTCACAATCCCGGGCTGACGAATTTTCACCGTGTCTTTGGTGTGCGCGGCGTTTTACTCGTCATTCTTGTTGATGTCGCGAAAACTCTTATGCCGGTTTTGATTGGCGGTTGGGTTTTCCGCGCCTTTGGATTTAGTGAGTTTTCCGGCAAGATATTTGCGGGGCTGTTTGTCATGCTAGGGCACGCGTTTCCGATATATTATGAGTTTAAGGGCGGGAAAACCGTTCTCGCCGTTGGAGTTTTGCTCTGTTCGCTTGATTGGCGGATTGCCGTTGTCGGGTGGGGGATTTTCCTCGCTGTTCTTGCGATTACGCGATTTGTTTCGCTCGGTGCGATTCTCGGCGTTTGGGGGTTTCCAATCGCAATCGCGATATTTAGGCTCGGTACAGTGCAGGATTTTGTTATTGCCGTGCTTTGCTCTATCTTCCTCGCGATTCGGCACAGGGAGAATATTAAGCGCCTGATTCGCGGTGAGGAATCTAAGCTGAGGTTCAAGAAAGGCTGATTTTGCAATGAAAATTACTGTTTTTGGCTCCGGCGCGTGGGGAATTGCAAATGCAATTTTACTGCACAACAACGGGCACGATGTGGCTCTGCGGTCGTCGCACGACGGTGTTACGCGTATGCTGAGCACCACGCGCGCAAATCCGCACCTTAAAGACATCTTGATTCCCGACGGGATTCGTATTGCCGAGACCTTTGCCGCGGCGACGGCGGACACCGAAATCGCCGTTATCGCGACCTCCTCACCGGCTCTGCGGGAGATTGCGCAGAAGCTTGCGGAGGCGCTGGCTCCGGAGTGCGTCGTTGTCTGCGTTTCTAAGGGGATTGAGCGGAATTCGGCTATGCTTTTTTCGCAGATTCTGCGCGAGGTTTTTGGTGAGGAGCGCAAAATTGCTATACTGTCCGGTCCGGCGCACGCGGAGGAGGTCGCGCGGCGTATGCCGACGGCTGTCGTTGCCGCCTCGCACGATAAGCGGACCGCTGAGCTTGTGCAGGATGTTTGGATGAACGATGAATTTCGCGTCTACACGACTGACGATGTTGTTGGCGTTGAGCTCGGTGCGGCGCTTAAAAACGTAATTGCAATCGGTGCGGGTGTTAGTGAGGGGCTTGGGTTTGGCGACAACACTATCGCAATGCTCGCGACGCGCGGACTTACCGAAATTGCGCACCTTGTGCTTGCGCTCGGCGGGCGGCGTGAGACGATTACCGGTCTTGCGGGGCTTGGTGACCTGATGGTGACCTGCACCTCGCGTCATTCGCGAAACCGCCGCGCCGGCGTGCTGATTGGAAAAGGCGCGACCGTCGAGGACGCAATGAGTGAAGTCGGTGCGATTGTTGAGGGGTATCACGCGGCGCACGCGGCGTACACTCTTGCCGTGCGGCACGGCGTTGATATGCCGATTTGTACGGAGACTTATTACGTTCTGTACGAGGGGAAAGACCCGAAGCAGGCTATGCGGGACTTGATGTCGCGCACGAAACGCAGTGAGACTGAGCTGAGTTTTATATGATGAAAACGCCTCGCGGCTTTGCCGCGAGGCGTTTTTTGCAACAAAGGGTTGCTTGATATTTGGATAACTACGTGATAAGCTTGCTTTGAAAGGTTGGTGGGTGTATTGGAATTCAAATACATTCTGACGGGGCTGCGGAAGTGTCGCGGTTTTTCACAAGAGGAGCTTGCATCACGGGTTTTTGTGACACGGCAGGCTGTATCGCGTTGGGAAAATGGTGAGACGATACCCAAAATTGATACATTGAAGCGTATTGCAGATGTATTTGATGTGCCGATATCGCGCCTGATGGGTTTTGAGGACGATAAGCTATGTTTGTTTCGGCAGAGTGAGTTTGTGTTCAGTTACCGCGTGGCGGGAATTCTTGTGCGCGATGGAAATGTGCTGTTGCAAAAGCCTGATAACACCGAAGAATACGCACTCCCCGGCGGTCATGTTATTTTTGGGGAGACGGCAAAGGATGCGTTGATAAGAAGGTGGCGGGAGGAGCTATGTGCCGAAATTACCGTGGGTGAGTTAAAATGGGTTGAAGAAAATCTGTTTATGTGGGGCGATAAGCCATGTCAGCAGATTTCCTGGGATTACATTGTGAAGCTCAAGGATACGGATGAAAATATGATAAGTGACGGTGCGCTTTCCGCAACTTATAAGGAGGGGGATTCCGCGGCTGTACGATTTTATTGGGTTGCGTTGGATGCGGTGCGGGATATTTCAGTATACCCATCCTCGGCGGCGGAATTGTTAAAAAAGCTTGATGAGCCCTTGCAGCACATAGTGTACTATGAGGATATGAAATAGAAAAGACCCCACCGGCGAGAGCCGGTGGGGTTTGCGTTATTTGTACATCTCCATAAAGCGTTCGAAATTCCTGCCGAGGACGTTTTCAAACGTCTCGTCGTCGGGTAGGAGTTTGCGCAGAACCTCAATTTCCTCCGAATGGTCGCCCATCGGGAAGTCGGCTCCGAAGAAAATATGGGTATTGTCAAAGGTTTTGAAACCCTCAATCATCGGCTCAATTCCGCCGTAGCCGTAAGTGCTTGACGTGTCGTAGTAGACGTTTGGGAGCTCTGCGAGGACTTCGCGCGCGGTTTGCCAATCGCTCCAACCGCCGAAGTGGGCGGCGATTATGTTTAGCTTTGGAAATGCCTTCGCGACGCGCGCAATGCGGCGCGGGTCGGAAAAATGATGGCGCGGATCGCCCGCGTGCGTGATTAGAAACATTCCGCGTGACTGCAAATGCGCGAAAATCGGCATTAGCTCGTCACAGTCTATGTAGAATTTTTGGAAGTCGGGATGTAGCTTTATTCCGCGCATGCCGCCCGCGTAAATGCGGTCGAGCTCTGCCGCGAAGTCGCTGTACTCGGGGTGCATTGTGCCGAGCCCGATGAACTCCGGGTGCGCGGCGCATGAGTCGAGGATGAAATCGTTGATTTTTACGACCTGCGCCGGTGTCGTGGCTGTCGAAAAAACTACGAAATTTGATACGTTTGCCCGTGCGCCGGCGGATAAAAGCTCCTCCGCCGAGCCCATGTAGCGCATTGGATAGCCGTAGAAGTCGCCGATTGCCTCTGTGGCGATTTGGACGATTTTCGGCGGGAAAATGTGTGCGTGAACGTCGATGATTTTCATAATGCTTTTGTGTGAGTCCTCTCGTTTTTTGATTTATAGCAGGTTTTCCAGTGATTGGCGGACGAGGCTCTCCATCGCCTTGTCGGTGAGGTGGAACGCGATGGCGGTGAGCCCGATTTTGATTTCCAGCTCTGGGGCGCGCTTTAGCGTGACCTGTGCGCCTGCCTCCGTCACGGAGAGCATGTCAAATGATGTTGCGACGAAGCTCGCCTTTACGTGTCCGACTATGCCGCCGCCGCGCCCGATTTCTGCTGCGATTCGCTCAACCTCGTCCGCGACCTCATGGCGGAATTCCTGCGGGTGTGAGGTATTGATAATCAACGCGCCGGAGGCGACGATTGCGCCCTCATGCTCGTGAACGGCAACAGCGATAGTGCCGGCGGCGATGGATTCAAGGTCGCGCAGCTCGGCATCATGCTGATGGTCGTGAGAGTGTTCATGTGAATGGTCGTGACCGCAGTCACAAGCCTCATCGTGCGAATATTTATGGTTATAACCGTGATTATGGTCGCGATTGTGCGAGTGATTATGGTTGTGTTCGTGTCCGCAACTGCAGTTTTCGTCGTGACTGTGGGTGTGATCATGGTCGTTGTTTTGATGTAACTCTGAGGAGTTGTGGTCGTGATTGTGCGAATGACCGTGGTCGTGTCCGCAGTCGCAATCGTGACTGTGTGTGTCGTGGGAATGCTCATGACTGTGTGCGTGCGAGTGGTCGTGGCTGTGCGATTCTCCGTTATGGGTATGCTCATGGCTGTGGTTGTGGTCATGGTCGTGCGAATGGTTGTTGTGTCCGTCGTGCATAATTATCCTCCGATTCCTGTGGCGATTTGCCACGCTTTATCTTCTATTCCAAGCAGTGCCGAGACGCGGAGCGTCGTAGCTTGCGGTGCGTATAGTTCGATTTGCTTTTCAATTGCGGTGAGTGATTCGGCGTCCGATAAGTCACATTTGTTAATCAGAACTGCGTCGGCTCCCGCGAGTTGGGCGGAGAGCAGATGCTCCATTGCGTTTACGAGGCGAGTCCAGCGTTTTGCGTCGGCGAGGACGATTATTCGTGCCGTTATGCCGAGGGATTCCGCTAGATTGTCGCGCATTGTGCCGGGGAATGCGAGCCCGGTCGCTTCGACGATTAACCATTCGGGTGCGAGCTCGGTGCGGAGGCGCTTTGCGGCGTTGTGAAGCTCGCCCGCGACTGTGCAGCATGCACAGCCCGCAAACAAATTCGATACGGAAAAGCCCGAGGTTGCAAGCATTTTGTCGTCTATACCGACCTCGCCAATCTCGTTTTCTAAAATTGCGACTTTGGTAGCGCTGTCTGTGGTTGAGGCGGTGACGAGGAAGCGCGCGAGGCTCAGCAAGGCAGTCGTTTTGCCGGAGCCGAGAAAGCCGCCGAGAATTATGATTTTCATCTGCGCCTCCTTTATGAATTACGTAGCTTTGGTTAGTATTCATTAATAATAGCACACGAAGTCACGCGGGTCAACAGGAATTCGCAGCGCGGATGTTAACTTTTTTGCTCAATACGCCACGCGAGGAATGCGAAAAGTGCGCAGATGGCGGCGGCTCCGACACCGGAGATGGCGATTGCGCGCCCGAATGTTATGCCGGCGTAGCCTGTCAGGTTCTGCGCGAGCGCGACTGCGGGGAGGCTCATCGGAATGAAGCGCGCGAGCAGAAAAATGAGCCCGGCGGAGATTGCCGCCTGCGCAAGCTTGCCGAGAATATACGTTTTGACGCTCAGCCCGCTTGTGCCGATGAATGAGAGTACCTGCGAGTGTACGGAAAGACCCGCCCAGCCGAGCATAAACGCCGCCATCGCCACGGAGCCCGTGATTGTGCCCGCCGCGCCGCGAAGTGTCCAGACCCCGCTTGAGATTTCGATAAGCCCGGTGAGTAAGCGCTCTGCCCACTGCGGCGTTAGCCCGAGGGGTGAGAGAAGCGCGCCGAGCCCCGCGGAGAGCGCCGGAATTGCGCCCGATATGAACAACAGCTTTATGAAAACCGTGAAGAAAATCACGAATCCGCATATGCCGAGCGTTGAAGTGAATGACGAACTTACGGAGTGCGCAAACGCCTCGGGGAGCGGTGCGCTTTTGTAAAGCTGCGGCGGCGGGGCGCTCTGCGCCTCGGTTTTTGCGCCCCAGCGGCGGAAGCAAATTCCGACGAGAACGGAGGAAACTGTGTGCGCTAAGTAGAGTAGGAGCGCGATTTTGCTGCTGCCGAAAACTCCGGCTCCGACGACACCGAAGATGAACGCGGGCCCTGAATTGTTGCAAAACGACAGGAGGCGCTCTGCCTCGGCACGGGTGCAGGCCCCGCTTTCGTACAGCGTGATTACCGTTTTGGCTCCGACAGGGTAGCCGCCGATGAACCCTAACCCGAACGCCGCCGCGCAATTGCCGCCGACATTGAAAAGCGGGCGCATAAAGGACTCGCAGATGATTCCGAGGTAGCGTGCCGCGCCGGTTTCAACGACCATGCTCGATAGCACGAAAAAGGGGAAAAGTGACGGTATTATGACGTTGTAACACAGCAGCAGACCTTCCTTTGCCGCCGCCGTCGATTCGGATGGGAACGCTATCAGTGCGGCGATTGATGCCGCGAGTGCCGCGATTGTGAGTATGTCGATGACGCGTTTGCGATGTGAGAGGAGGCTCATAATTTAACAACTCCGATTTTGATTTTTGGTGGGGGCGGGATTTCAGTCGTATAAATCTATTCGGACGGGTGCTAAAGGTTGACCTCTTGCGCATAAATTTATTGGCAGAGGTGATTTTTTTGAGGGATAAGTTGACGAATGCCCGCGCCATTGCGGCTCGCGCTACAGAGCGTTTTGATATTCCGGCGGAGGCAATCGGCGCCTCGCGCATTACAATTACGGGTGAGCGGCGCATATTAATCGAGCGACACAGCGGCATTTTAGAATACGGGCGGGAGCTGATATCGGTGAACTGCGGGCGGAAAATCCTCGCGATTTACGGGAATGGGCTTGACCTTGCGGCGATGACACCGGAAGAGCTGTTAATTTACGGCGAGCTGAGTAGTCTTGAATTTGGAGGCTGAAAATGCAACGGATTTTGAGCTTGACGCGCGGAATTGTTCGAATTGAGATAAATTGCCGTTACCCGGAGCGCTTCATTAACATCTGCGCGGCAAACGAAATTAGCTTCTGGAATTTGGAACAGATTGATAGCGGCGCGCTTCGGGTCTTTATTACGGCGGCGGGGTTTCGGCAGCTTCGCGCGCTGTCGAGTGAGCATGGATTCGCGGTCATGCAGATTAAAAAAAGCGGCGCGCCCGTCATTATGCGGCGGCTTCGGCGGCGGTACATTCTTGTCGCGGGGCTTGTTTTTATTCTGCTTGCGACGCGCATAACGTCGCTATTCGTTTGGGATATTCGTCTGACGGGGAATGAGCGCGTGTCGCGGGCGGTGATTATGGAGAGCCTGAAAACGCTCGGGTTTTCGCACGGTACGTTTGGGTGGGCAGTGGACTCGGAGCTACTCGGTGAGCAGATGAAGCTGCTCGTTCCGGAGCTATCCTGGTTTGCCGTGAATATTCGCGGGTCGCGTGCGGACGTTATGGTGCGTGAGCGGATTCCTGCACCGGAGGTTATTGATCTCAGCGTGCCGGCGATGGTAATGGCGCGAAAATCGGGGATAATAACGAAAATTAGCGTTCTTGAGGGGCGCCCGCTTGTCAGCGTCGGGCAGACAGTCGAAATGGGCGAGACGCTCGTTACGGGGGTGCTTGATTCGACCTCCGGTCGGGTGCGAACCGTACACGCGATGGCCGAGATTGAGGCGCGGACGTGGTATGAATTATCGGCGCGAATGACCGTCGAGGCGACCGTAAAACGCTTCGTGGGGGAGCGAAAAGTTAAAAACTCGCTTGTTTTTGGTGAAAAAAGGATAAATTTTTTCGTAAACAGTAGCATTCCATGGCTGAATTATGATAAAATTGTTGTGGAAAAACATGTACACCTGCCGATGGGCGTTAGTTTGCCGATTACTCTCGTATCCGAGCGGTACGAGCGCTATGACCCGATTGTCAC
>JGI994J12354_10003759_pt1 | contig 13996 bp, 12 predicted proteins | sample IntmicLarv3ML3BL_FD_12354 | JGI IMG/M metagenome (IMG submission 12354)
TATTCGCGAACACTTTCAAGGCAGAAACGACAAAGGAAAAATGAACAATAAAAGTGAGGATGAAAAATACACCGAACTAATTGGTAATTTAAGAGAGAAACTGAGGTTACTTGCAAAGAAAATTGAACCGAAAGTTTATGAATATGGATTTTTAAAACAATAAAAAAACAACAACTACAATAAATAAATTACTGTCTTTTCTTTCCACATCGTTATTTATGACAACAATTCACAAAATGGAAAATTCCTTAAAAAAGGAACAAGCGGGACAAGCAAGAAGTAACCGATTTTATAAAGAAAAATTGAATGCTACCGAAATAATTCGTGTGAATTATGACACGCCGGAAGGAAAAAAACTGCAACAAAAAGATATCGATTTATTCGCGATTATTGATGGAAAAGAAATTTCTATTTCGGAAAAAGACAGAAATGTAGATTACAACGACATTCTTATCGAATTTTACAGTTTATATCCCGAAAAAAGAGGCTGGATGGATTTTTCCGAAGCGCAAATCTTAGCTTATTTTACGCCCACAAAAATATTTTGGATTGATAAATTACAACTTGTAAATTTTTATAGAGAACAACTTCAAAATTTATCGGTAGAAGAATATTTTGATAAACTTTATAAAGCTAAAAGTACTAGAATTGCGGCAACATTTAACATTTTAGGAAAATCGGAAAAAATAAATTTCATCGCGGCATATAATCGCGATTATGTAACAATGAGTATTTCGGTAAGTTTTGATTTGCTAAAAAGAGCCGGTGTACAATTTACAAAATATGATTTTCGGTAAACTCGAAACCGATTATTTTTGAGAAAATTCTAAAATCCGTTTTTTCGCGATTTCACAATATTTTTTGTTTATTTCGTAACCAATAAATTTTCTATTTGTCATCAGCGCGGCAATAGCGGTAGAGCCTGAGCCCATAAACGGATCGATAATCACATCGTTTTCGTTGCTGCTAATTTCAATAAACGGAATACAAACTTTTAGCGGCTTTTGCGTTTTGTGTTCGGTTCGTTCTTTCCCCATGCAAATAGGCGTTTCGATAAAATTATGCATTTCGTTTACCGGTTTATGATTCCAAGTTTTAGGCGTTCCTTTCGAAAAATGCACAATCAATTCCATACTATTGGCAAACATTTTACGCGTATAAATTGCCGGAAACGGATTTGTTTTGTGCCAATGTATCACTTTTCTAAATTGAAAACCGGCATCAGTCACCATTTTATTTAAGTACGAAACAAAATCATCTCCGCAAAAAATATAACCACTTGCTCCGGGTTTAGAAATCCGATAAAGTTCTTTTAAAATCGTATTCAAAAAATCTAAATAATGCTGTTCCGATTCAAATAAATCAAATTCAAATTCGGTAATCACATCTTTATGATTTTTCAAACTTTTAACATTTTTCGCACGATATTGATAATACGGCGGATCGGTTAATATCAAATCGATACAGTCGTTCGGCAAAGCTTTCATTCCATCGATGCAAGATTTATTATAAATTTTATTTAACGCCAAATTTCCTGACTGTTTTGATTTCATATTATCGTTTCGATTTAGAAATACGAAGATACAAAAATTCGCTTTACCAATAATAAATATCCAAAACAAAGGTCGCCGTTTCTTTATTCGCGCAAAATTATCTACAATAAAATTGTTACATTTGCAGGCATTTAAGAGCAATTAAATTAATGTCTTTTCTTCCGACATCGTTAAAAGAGCTGAAAGCTTTGAATTGGGATTACCTCGATGTAATTCTTTTTACCGGCGATGCTTATATCGACCATCCATCGTTTGGCGCGGCAGTTATCGGGCGCGTGTTGGAAGCGGAAGGTTATCGTGTAGCTATTGTTCCTCAACCCAATTGGCGCGACGATTTGCGTGATTTCAAAAAATTGGGAACGCCTCGTTTATTTTTCGGCGTTACTTCGGGCGGTATGGATAGTATGGTAAATCACTACACCGCCAACAAACGCTTGCGCAGCAACGATGCNTACACACCCGAAGGGAAATCCGGTTTTCGTCCCGATTACGCGGTTACGATTTANACAAAAATTCTCAAACAACTTTTTCCGGAAACGCCTGTNNTTATTGGNGGAATAGAAGCTTCGTTACGGCGATTGACACATTATGATTATTGGAGCGATGCGCTGAAACCCTCTATTTTACAAGAAAGCAAAGCTGATATTTTAGTTTATGGAATGGGCGAACAACCTATTCGAGAAATTGCGCGACGAATAAAAAATAAAAAAACGCTTTTCGATATTCCGCAAACAGCGATTATTACAAACGGCGAAATAACTCATTCAAATGCTATTTTGTTGCCATCGTTCGATGAATGTAAATCGAATAAAGCTACATTTGCCAAGCATTTCAAGCATATCGAAGAAGAAGCGAATAAAAAAAACGCGGCAATTTTAATTGAGCCGATTTCGTCTGCCGACAATAACATTTCTTCTGCAATCGTTGTCTATCCGCCTTTTCCCACGATGACAGAAAAAGAAATCGACGCGTCTTTCGATTTGCCATACACTCGTTTGCCGCATCCACGCTATAAAGGAAAACATATTCCGGCTTACGAAATGATAAAACATTCTGTCAATATTCATCGCGGTTGTTTTGGCGGATGTAGTTTTTGCACAATTGCCGCACACCAAGGACGTTTCATTGCTTCTCGTTCCGAAATTTCTATTTTAAATGAAATAGAAAAAATCACGAAACTGCCCGATTTCAAAGGCTATTTAACCGATGTAGGCGGACCTTCGGCAAATATGTATGGAATGCAAGGAAAAAACGAAAATCGCTGCGAAAAATGCGCTCGTTATTCTTGTATATTTCCAACTGTTTGCAACAATTTAAACGATAGCCACAGCCGTTTGTTGAAACTTTATAAAACAATACGCGAACGAAAAGAAATCAAAAAAGCCTTTGTAGGAAGCGGCATTCGCTACGATTTATTTTTAAATGAAAACGGATTTTTTGATAAAACCGCAGCCGATTATTTTAAAACTTTACTCCGATATCACGTTTCGGGACGATTGAAAGTTGCGCCGGAACATACGGAAACACACGTATTGCAAACAATGCGAAAACCATCTTTCGTTTTGTTTGAAAAGCTAAAAGAATTTTTTGACAGGCAAAACGAGCAAGAAAATTTGCAATTACAATTAATTCCATACTTCATTTCGAGCCATCCGAATTGTAGCGAAACAGATATGCAACGCTTATCAAAAAAGTTACAATATCACTATATGCAACCCGAGCAAGTGCAAGATTTTACACCAACACCAATGACACACGCTTCAGCTATTTTTTATTCCGGCATCGATTCTACGACTATGAAAAAAGTGTATGTGGCTCGTAAAAAAGAAGAAAAATTGCGACAAAAAGAATGGTTTTTTCAAAAAAATATAAAAAACAGAAAATAGTTTTTTATATCCTCATTTTCTAAAAACATTTTTGTATATTTGTAAAACTAAAATCGAAGAAAGGATTTGATGGAACAATTTGTAGTATCGGCACGAAAATATCGCCCTGCAACATTTGAAACAGTTGTAGGACAGGATTCCATTTCTACTACGTTAAAAAACGCGATTCAACGAAAACAATTGGCGCACGCTTATTTGTTTTGCGGACCGCGCGGCGTAGGAAAAACAACTTGCGCGCGAATTTTTGCCAAAACCATAAATTGTCTAAATCCAACAACAGAATTGGAAGCTTGCGGCGAATGCGAATCATGCAAATCGTTTGCAGAAGGTCGTTCGTACAGCATTCACGAACTAGATGCGGCTTCCAACAATTCGGTAGAAGACATTCGCATACTTACCGACCAAGTACGTGTTCCGCCACAAATCGGAAAATACAGCGTTTATATTATCGACGAGGTGCATATGTTGTCTTCGGCGGCTTTCAACGCTTTTCTGAAAACTTTGGAAGAACCGCCTGCTCACGCCATTTTTATTTTGGCGACTACCGAAAAACATAAAATATTGCCGACCATTTTGTCGCGTTGTCAAATCTACGATTTCAACAGAATTAGTATCGAAGGAATGGTACAATATTTAAAAAATATTGCCGAAAAAGAAAATGTAACTGTCGAAGCGCAAGCCTTGAATATTATTGCGCAAAAAGCCGATGGCGCAATGCGCGACGCATTGTCGTTGTTCGACCAAGCGGTAGCATTTTGCGGAACAACTATTTCGTACGAGGCTATTATCAAAAATTTACACGTAGTCGATTATAAATATTATTTTTCGCTGACCGATTATTTTTTGGAAAATCGCTACGCCGATGCGCTCTTGCTGTTCGACGAAGTGCTTTCAAAAGGTTTCGACGCGCTACATTTTATTGCCGGATTGAGCGAACATTTTCGTAATTTATTAGTTTGCAAAGATGCTGTAACTTTAAATTTATTTGAATCGGGCGATGCTTTCAAAAAAGATTATTTGGAGCAAACAAAAAAATGTTCTATCGATTTTTTATTTGAAGCATTACAATTGACAAATGCTTGCGAAGTCGGCTACAAAAGCAGCGGCAATCCGCGACTACACGTTGAACTGACTTTGTTGCGCCTTTCAAACATTGGCGCCGAAAAAAAAAACGATGAACCGATAGCTGTTGAAAATTCACAGCCGACAATTCCCGTTGCAACTTCGCCTGAAAACGATGCTACAAAACCTGTTCAGAGTTCAACGCCAACAAAAAGCAATTTTCAAAATCAACCGACTGTTGAGAAACCAACAGCGCCGCCAAAAAGTTTTTCGTTAAAAAACGCTATTGCTGAAAAAACCACGAAAGAAAACGAAGAACCGATTGTTACGCGCGAGAAAAGAGCAGCAACATTTTCGGAAGAACAACTAATTGCAGTTTGGAAAAAATTAGCAGACAACGAAAAAGGTTCACGATTAGCAAACGCATTGCGCAATACTAATCCGCAAATACGCGAAGACCAAACCACCATCGTTTGCTTTGTGCTCAACGCCGCGCAAAAACAATGGATGGAAGAAAACAAAGCAAAACAAATTATCAATTCGTTGCGCGAAGAATTGCAAAACGACTTGCTCCACTTAGAGGTAGCCATTCTTCCGAATAAAGACAACGAAAAAGACGATGCTACAAAAGGCATTTATACCGACGAACAAAAATTAAATTTCTTGAAAGAAAATTATCCGGCTGTACAAAAACTAAAGCAAACCTTAGGTTTGGATACAAAATAAAACATCTAAAATTTTACGTTTAATTTAAAAAAACAACAACATGAAACTTTTATTGATTAGCAACTCTACCAACGCCGGCGAAAGCTATTTGGATTATTGCAAACAAAACATTGTAGATTTTTTAAAAGAATCCAATGTTTCTAAAATTTTGTTTATTCCCTTTGCTGCTGTTACTTTTTCGTACGACGAATACCAACAAAAGGTGCAAGAAAAACTCGGTGCTTTCGGCATCGAAGTAGACAGCGTTCATCGTCACGCCGATGCGCCAAAAGCTGTAGCCGAAGCGCAAGCAATAGTTGTAGGCGGTGGAAACACTTTTCATTTGCTAAAAAATGTGCAAGCATTAGGTTTGATTGATGCTATTCGCAAACGCGTAACTGACGACAAAATTCCTTACATTGGTTGGAGTGCAGGCTCGAATCTTACTTGCCCAACAATTTGCACAACCAACGATATGCCAATTGTAGAGCCGGAAAGTTTCAACGCGTTAAATTTAATTCCATTTCAGATCAATCCGCATTACTTAGACGCGCACCCAACGGGACACGCAGGAGAAACACGCGAACAACGCATTCAAGAATATATTGCTGCGAATCCCGACAAATATGTTGCCGGATTGCGCGAAGCTTGTATGTTTTATGTAGAAGGAAGAAAATTATCATTATTCGGCGAACGCAGTTTGCGCGTATTTAAAGGCGGCAACGAAGCCAAAGAATACAAAGCCGGCGACGATTTATCGTTTTTAATGAATTAAAATACTTTTTTTAGAATAAAACAGAGTGCCTAAACTTTCTTTTTTTGCAAAACAGAAAAGAGAGTTTTAGGCATTCGTTTTTTTATTGCTTTTCTTTCTCTTCCAAATTATTGTTGACGACAAATAAATAATCGACCAACATTAAAAAAAGCATTAAAAATTCGGCGCGAAAACGTGGAAGTACGTTCATCGCTAAAGTGATAAAATTAAACACTACAGCCACAAAAAGCATTATCAACACCAAACATCTTTGCTTCTCAATAGCTGTCCAACTGCGACTTCGGTGTTTAAAATAAAACACCGAACGCATAATGAAATATGGAATAAAAGCAGCCGAAAGACACCAACGACTTATCGTAATAAAATCGAAAATGCGCACCAAACCGCCGAGCATAATTAAAGCAATGGTAATGTATAGCAAACCCTTGTCGTCGTTCAAAAGCGTATTTATTTTTGTAAAAAATTTCTTCATAAAATTTGTGTAAAAAACTAAAAAACTCTAAAAATAATTATTTCTCCTTTCTCGAAAGAAATCGTAAAACGATTGCCTGTCGCTTCGTTCAAAGTTCCTTTCCACCACGAATCCAAGCAATGATTTGTCAATGGATATTTTAATCCGTCTAACGAAACAGGAGTTTCAGGAGTTAAAGAAAAAATAGAAACCTGTTGTCCGGAAAAGCTTTGAAAAGTAGTTGCAGTACTTATTGCCGAAAAAATTCCATAATCGGTTATCAATTCTATTTCACATTTTTTCGCATAATTTGCCAACAGCGAAATATTTGCAATTGTGTGGTCTTCGCGCAAACCGGTAGCGCCAACAATCGTTAATTTTTGAACGCCTTGCTTCAAACAAAAATCTACCGCTTTTGTCAAATCGTTGATTTCTTGCGAAGTTTCACAAATAATTCTATCCGAAAATCGCATTCTCGTAGCATCGGGCAAGCTATCTAAATCGCCCACAATATACGAAGGAATCATATTGTGCTTTAACAATTTTTCGGCAGCTCCATCGCAGCAAACAATTGTTTCTGCTTGTTCGAGCGCACGCAAAGGAATTGCGTGAGAAGGAAAATCGCCGTCTGCCAAAATTACTACCGGGTATTGCATTGCTAACATTTTACAAGCTTTAAAATTCTATCGAGCACCCTTTTATTTTCGGTCTGTGTTCCAAACTTTTTTTGTACATTTGTGCACAAATTTACGCAATTTTCCTACATTGTTATGAAAAAATTAACGAACATATTTTTTTGGGCAATGAAAGAATCGTTTAAAAATTATTCTTTTTTACCACTATTGAATTAACAAAAACTCATGCAACAACTCGGAAAACCCGCTTCATTAATTTTAGAAACAGGTCTTGTGTTTCACGGAAAATCATTTGGCAGTCAAGCATCCTCAGCAGGCGAAGTAGTATTTAGCACAGCTATGGTTGGCTATCCGGAAAGCCTTACAGATCCTTCGTTTGAAGGACAATTGCTAACAATTACTTATCCGATTGTGGGAAATTATGGCGTGCCGCACAACGAAATAAAAAATTTTTTAGCTTCAAAATTTGAAAGCGAAAAAATTCATATTAAAGGATTAATTATTTCGGATTATTCGCATGAACACAGTCATTGGGGCGCGGAAAAAGGCTTACACGAATGGCTGCAAGAACACAATATTCCCGGAATTTACGGAATCGACACACGCGAACTCACAAAAGTACTTCGCGAAAAAGGTTCGACATTAGGTAAAATCGTACACGGCAACAACGACATTCCTTTCGAAAATCCGGATACGGAAAATTTGGTAGCCAAAGCAAGTTGTCGAGAAATAATTCGTTACGAAGGCAGCGCGACAAAAATTGTTTTAGTCGATTGCGGTGTAAAACATAATATTATTCGATGCTTACAGCAACGCGGTGTAACAATTATTCGAGTTCCTTGGGATTACGATTTCAACACGCTTGATTACGACGGATTATTTATTTCGAATGGCCCCGGAAACCCAGACCATTGCGGCGTTACAGTTGAAAATATTCGGAAAGCGATGAACGAAGACAAACCGATTTTTGGCATTTGCATGGGCAATCAATTATTGTCGAAAGCAGGCGGCGCAGCGACTTATAAAATGAAATACGGACATCGCAGCCACAACCAACCGGTGCGAATGGCAGGAACAAATCGCTGTTTTGTAACTTCTCAAAATCATGGATTCGCAGTGGATGCCAACACCATTGAAAAAGATTGGGAGCCTTTGTTTATCAATATGAACGATGACACGAACGAAGGAATTCGACACAAAAGCAAACCATTTTTCTCCGCGCAATTTCACCCCGAAGCAACAAGCGGACCAACCGATACAGCGTTTTTATTTGATGATTTTCTTCGGTTAATTAAAAAATAGTTGTCTAAAATTTGAAAGAATTGCTTTTACAATTAGAACAATAAAATTATCGGAACGGAATTATTGAAAAATTGAAAATAAAATCATGATTTCACAAAAAATAAAAGCCAAAGTTTCCGCTGTTTTTCAGCCTAAATTTTTTGCTTTAATCAAAAGCCGTCAATACAATAAACAAACTTTTATTTCGGATTTAATTTCCGGAATAATTGTTGGCATTGTTGCTATTCCGCTCGCTATCGCGTTTGGGATTGCTTCGGGCGTATCGCCACAACAAGGAATTATTACCGCTTTTATCGCGGGATTTATCATTTCGTTTTTGGGCGGAAGCAGTGTACAGATTGGCGGACCAACCGGCGCGTTTATCGTAATTGTTTACGGAATTGTGGCGCAATACGGTATGAACGGACTTATTATTGCCACTGTTTTAGCCGGAATTATGCTGATTTTAATGGGCATTTTAAAACTCGGAAATGTTATTAAATTTATTCCCTACCCTATTATTGTCGGCTTTACGAGCGGTATTGCGGTTGTTATTTTTTCTTCTCAAATCAAAGATTTTTTCGGATTACAAGTCGAAAATGTGCCTTCGGAATTTATTGACAAATGGGCATTTTATTTTCAAAATATAGGAAGTCTCAATTGGTGGGCACTCGCTATTGGCGCGGCAACAGTTGGCATTATTGCTTTTTGGCCCAAAATCACAAAGCGCTTGCCCGGCTCGTTGATTGCTATTTTAGTATTGACAGTTGTCGCTTTATTATTAAAAAATTTATTAGGTATCGAAGTCGAAACTATTGGTAGTCGTTTTCCAGAATTAGCAGGAGGCTCGCCGCTTCCAAAACCGGAAACGCCGCAAATCAATATGGAAGCAATAAAAATGCTTATTCAACCGGCTTTTACTATTGCAATGTTGGGTGCTATTGAATCGTTGTTATCCGCTATGGTAGCCGATGGTGCGACAGGACGAAAACACCATTCAAACACCGAACTTATTGCGCAAGGAGTTGCCAATGTAGTAGTTCCTTTCTTTGGCGGAATTCCTGCAACCGGCGCTATTGCTCGCACAATGACCAATATTAACAACGGCGGAAAAACTCCGGTAGCCGGTATTATTCACGCGATATTTTTAGTGCTCATTTATTTATTTTTGATGCCTTTGGCAATTCATATTCCTATGGCGTGCTTAGGCGGCGTGTTGGTAATGGTGGCTTACAATATGAGCGAATGGCGTTCGTTTAAAGCACTCTTACGCAATCCGCGCTCCGATGTAATTGTGTTGCTGATTACATTTTTCTTAACCGTAATTTTCGACCTTACTATTGCTATTGAGTTAGGTTTGTTGATGGCAATTATTTTATTTTTGAAACGAGTAAGCGAAACGTCGAGTATTTCGGTAATCAATAACGATATTAGAAATTCCGAACACGACGAAAACACGACGGCGGAAATATTAGATATTCCGCCACATACCGAAGTGTACGAAATAGACGGACCTTTCTTTTTTGGTATGGCAAACAAGTTCGACGAAATAGATAGCCAAACCTCCAAACGTCCGAAAATCCGCATTATACGAATGCGCAAAGTTCCGTTTATAGATTCTACCGGATTGCACAATTTACGGAATTTATGGAAGCGTTCGCAAAAAGATAAAATACAAATCATTCTTTCGGGCGTTACGAACGATGTGCGTCAAACGATTGAAAAATCAGGATTTGCAAACGATTTAGGCAGTGAATTTATTTGTAGTAACATTCACGAAGCAATTGATAAAGCAAAAGCTATTATAAATCCCTAAAATTTTTATATCTTTGCTTTGTTATATTTTAATTATATTAATAATGATAAAGCGTTTTATTTTTCTTGCGGTACTCGCATTAGTTACCGGTTCTATGTGTTATGCGACACAAATTTTTAGCAGCTCTCCCCAACCTGAAGACCCACCTACTCTCGACGGACTTATTGGCGGACACCCGATCCAATTTGCAATGCCTATTTTAGTAATCGCTCCAGATGCGCGCGCCGGCGGATTAGGCGACATTGGAGTAGCAACTTCTCCGTCAACAAACGCGCAAAATTGGAATCCGGCAAAATATGCTTTCCTCGAAACTCAAATGGGAGCTTCTTTGTCGTATATTCCTTGGCTGCGCAATGTAGGAGCAAATAATATCAACTTATTTTACTTAACAGGCTATTATAAGTTTGATGATAAAAACTCTATTGGCGCGTCGTTACGCTATTTTTCCGTAGGAAGTTTACCATTTTTAGATGAGTATCAGAATCCGCTTATGGATGCCAATCCAAATGAATTTGCAATTGATTTTTCGTACACTCGTTTATTAGGCGAAAATTTTTCGATGTCGCTTACTGCGCGTTATATTCGTTCCGATTTAACAGGCGGTTATGTTGATAGAAATGTAAGAGTGAACGCGGCACAAGCGATTGCTGCCGATGTCGGACTTTATTACAATAAACCGATTTATATAGGTAATAATCCTTCGACTATTTCTTTTGGTGCCGCCATTTCGAATGTAGGTTCTAAAATGAGTTATTCGCTTACCGGCGATGACGGGAACACATATTTCCTACCCACCACTTTACGCGTGGGCAGCGAATGGTTAATAAATATGAACTACGACCACGATATTGCTTTCAATTTAGAATTAAGTAAATATCTTGTACCCACTCCCGATACAGCCGGAAACGTTGCTAACGTAGGCATTTTTGAAGGAATGGCAAAGTCGTTCTACGATGCTCCGGGCGGATTTAAAGAAGAATTACAAGAAATTATGATTGGATTTGGTATAGAATATACTTATGCAAAACAATTTATGGCTCGTGCAGGTTATTACTACGATTATAAAAGTGTTACCAGAAAATATCTGACTATTGGTGCAGGATTGCGTTACCAAATGCTTACACTCGATTTATCTTATTTAATACCAACTGTGTCGGGATTTTCGGGCAATCCGCTTGCCAACACAATACACATTTCGCTATCTGTTGATTTAGGCGAAGTATTTAGTAATCGCGCAACCAATATGCCTAAACGCAGTACCAGCAACAGTAAAGGTGGATTTTTTAGATAAATAATTTTTTAAAATAAAAATGATTCGTATCGGAAATGGATTTGATGTACACCGCTTAGAAGAAGGTTGCGACCTTTGGCTGGGCGGTGTACTTGTTCCACACACAAAAGGTTGTGTTGCGCATTCCGATGGCGATGTTGTCATTCACGCTATTTGCGATGCGCTGTTGGGCGCGGCGAATTTACGCGATATTGGCGTTCATTTTCCGGATACCGACAAGACTTTCAAAAATATTGACAGCAAATTATTATTGGCAAAAACGATGGAATTAGTTCGCAGCGCAGGTTACGAAATCGGGAACATTGATACTGTTGTTTGTTTAGAAAAACCAAAAATAAAAGAACTCATTCCCACAATGCAAGAAACTTTGGCAAAAGTAATGAATATCGCGGCAAACCAACTTTCGATAAAAGCGACTACTTGCGAAAAACTTGGTTTTGTTGGACGCGAAGAAGGTATTGCTGTGTATGCGGTGGCGATTCTGCAAAGTTGATAGATCTTCGCTAGGGAAGTTGGAAGTAAGAAATATTGTCGGAGGAAGTAAAACACCGCTAAAAAAAATGAAGCACTTATTTTTATCTTTCTTTTTTGTTGCTCTATTGTCTTGTAGCAATGTAGCAAATTCTGCGGAAAACTGTTTGCCAAAAGAACAGGAGAAATCGCTTGTTGCATTAGGGCAACTTTGGGGTTTTCTGAAATACCACCACCCTATTGTATCTGAAGGAAAATTGGATTGGGATGCAGAATTGATAAAAATCATTCCTATTGTTATGAATGCGCCAAATGAAGAGGAATGGAAAATTATTTTAGATAAATGGGTAGATAGTTTGCCTGATGTAGTAGCGACACAAAAAGAAACAATTCCATTGTCAAAAATAAAAGTAAAAGCTGATTATGACGAATTATTTAATCCTAAATATTTTAATCAAAGCACAATTGATAAATTGCAATTTATTTTAGACAGCACGCAAATTTTCGAAAATCATTATATTAAGTTAAATTATTGCCGAACTTATAGCAATCCTTATTTTATAACGATTACAAATGAACCGACCTACTCTGATATGGCATTTCCTGAATTACCGTATCGGATTTTAGCATTATTCAGATATTGGAATATTGTTAATTATTTTTTTCCTTGTCGCGAATTGTGCGATACAAAATGGTCAGAGATTTTGCCGGAAATGCTACCGGAATTTGTCTATGCTGAAAATCAAAAACAATACTCGCTTGCTTGCCTGAAACTTTGCGCCAAAATCGATGATTCACATGGATATGTTCAACTCAACAGTACTATGGTTGACGAAATTTATGGACAGCGTAAAGTTCCATTTGAAACAAAATTCATTGAAAACAAATTGGCTGTAACAGCATTTTCATGCAATTCAATTGGCATTGAAAAAGAAATTTCGGTCGGAGATATTATTACAAAAATCAACGGCGAAAAAGTTGAAACGGTTGTAGAACGGTTGTTGCCTTACGCGTCCGCTTCAAATCATGAAGTGAAATTAAGGGAAATTGCTAAGAAAATTTTGCGAACAAACGACGATGTTTTTACTTTAACTTTTTTGAAAAACGGGAAATCCGTAAATAAAATAATACAAACATACGACATAAAGCTGTTAAAAATCCCCAATTATTACAGTCCAAAACCCGACGCAGCGGGTTACAGTATAATTCAGGACTCTATCGGCTACATTTTTCCTGCAAATTGTAACCGCGAGGAGCGCGAGAGCGAGGTTGCTCGAATTATGTCCAACACAAAAGGGTTGATTATTGATTTGCGATGCTATCCCTCCGATTACAATGCTTTTAGTATAGCACCTTATCTGATGAAAAATCATGGATATTATAGCAGAGACACTAAGGGAAATATTTCTATGCCCGGCTATTTTTTAATTGGCGACGAATATCCGTTACCAAGCGACGAAGTCGGTAGCTATACGCATAAAGTTGTGGTAATCGTAAATGAATACACGCAAAGTCAAGCGGAAGACCACACATTTTTCTATTATCTTGCACCAAAGGTTACTATAATAGGCAGTAAAACAGCCGGCGCAAACGGTGCTATATTTTCATTTCCACTTCCGGGTGGAATAACAACAGAAATGACAGGTATAGGAGTGCATTATCCCGACGGAACTTGTATGCAGCGTACCGGAATTAAAATCAATGAAGAAATAAAGCCTACAATTGCGGGCATAAAAGCAGGCAGAGATGAACCTTTGGAAAGAGCGATTGAAATAATTAATAAGCAATGAGTAGCAAAAACGTACGAAACATATATATACTATTTTATTAAATTTACAAACTAAAAATATTATGAAAAAAATCTCTTTACTATTCGTTTTACTTTGTTTTGCCATTACAACACAAGCGCAAAACATTTATCTTTTAGCACCTGAAAAAACAGGTGGAAAATCGTTTTTAGAAACGATTAACGAACGCCGTTCGGAACGTTCGTATGTAAAAAAAGAAATGCCGTTGCAAACATTATCCAACTTGCTTTGGGTGGCTAACGGTTTCAATCGCGACGACAAA
>JGI994J12354_10003760_pt1 | contig 13994 bp, 11 predicted proteins | sample IntmicLarv3ML3BL_FD_12354 | JGI IMG/M metagenome (IMG submission 12354)
TGCTGGATGGTAGATTACCGGGCAGCCGTAATGGCATACGGTCTATGTCCCGTTAGTCATGGAGACCTGATTTTGTGACGGATTGCATGTTACGAACCGGGGGTAAACCTGCAATGCGGTCTATTTTTCTAATGCAAATCAATGAAATGGGCTGTGTGCAGTGTAGCCTGTCTTGAGTGGTTTTGGCGGATAGGTGGTCGATAAATAATCCCGGCCAGGAAAGTTTATTTTTGCACCTTGAAACCACGATTGCAAAAGAGACTAAGAATTATTTTATAATGTTGAGGAAAACTCCTAGACTGACGGACTTCCGAGGGATTACAGTACGTACTGAGTGGCGATCAAGTTATATATATGGCGACATTATATCGAAAATTTTAAAGGGAAACCGCTTGTTTGGCGACATCAAGTAATTTTTGGGGAAACCTACTTGACCTAAGACGTAAGATTTATCTTGGAAGGCATCATCGTATTTAATTAAAAGATCAATTATAAAAACATATGTTTTTAAGGAGATTAAATGGCTAAGAACGGCGAAGATCCGGAACGAAATAATATCGATAAAAGAACAAAAAGTACAAATATTCAAACAGAAAATATTGAAAAAGACGTAAAAAAGAATAAGAAATTCAATGTTTCATGGGCAATTAAAACGGTTGTCTTAACGTTTTTTATTGCAGCCGGATTGTCGTTTGTTTCGGAAAGTGTTTTAAATAACGTTAATTTTATTATTGCTTTAATAATATTATTAATTTTTATATTCATAAATATTTTATTTGATGTTATTGGAGTGGCTGTAGCGACAGCGGATGAAAAGCCGTTTCATTCGATGGCAGCACGTAAAGTTTATGGCGGAAAAACGGCGATATGGATTATTGGGAAAGCTCCTATTGTTTCGAATTTTTGTAATGACATTATAGGCGATATAACAGGGATTATCAGCGGATCGATGGGTATTGCGATCAGCGCTGCGATTATAAAAGTTTCAGGTTTTAATGATTTACTTACGGGTATTATTGTAATGTCGGTTATTGCATCAATTACGATTGGCGGTAAAGCTCTTTGCAAAGAAATTGCTATGAAATACAGTAATGATATTGTTTTTTTTATTTCAAAAATTATTGCAATTGTTCATTCGGAAAAAAACAATGTGAAAAATAATTCCAAAAAGTCATAAAGAGGTTTTATGCGTTTAGATGTATTTTTGGCGGAAAAAGGATTGGTTAAAAGTCGGGAACGTGCGAAAAATCTGGTTATTGACGGAAAAGTTTCGGTGGATGGCGTTATTGTTAATAAACCGTCGTTTGAAGTGGTTTATCAAAATGTATCGGTTTCTGAAGATTATAAGTATGTCGGACGCGGTGGATATAAACTGGAAAAAGCGTTGGATTATTTTAAAATAGATGTTGAAAATTTGACAGCAATTGATATAGGTGCGTCAACAGGCGGATTCAGTGATTGTTTATTACAACGGGGGGTTAAAAAAATTTTCGCTGTTGACGTCGGACACGGACAATTGGACAAAAAAATTTTAAACGATGAACGCGTAGTCAATTTAGAAGGTGTAAATATTCGTTCATTATCAGCAAATTCGATGGATTCAGCAGATATAATTGTTGTTGATTTGTCGTTTATTTCATTGAAATTGGTTTTAAGTGAACTTTTAAAGTTTTTAAAAACAAACGGAATGGTTATTTGTTTGTTAAAACCTCAGTTTGAAACCGGTAAGATTAAAAATAAAGGTGTTGTCCGGGATAAAAAAGTGCATTTTTCAGTTGTTCACAAAATTGTTGATTTTGCTGTTGATTGTGGTTTTTTTATTCGTGGCTTAACTTTTTCGCCGATTAAGGGTTCGGACGGAAATATCGAATATTTGATATATATGGATCAAAAAAAACACAGCGAATACGTTTTTGATATACATGATTTAGTGAATAATGCCTTTGAAAACTTGGAGTAAATTATGGTAATTGCGATAATTCCGAATGCTGAACGGGACAACGAATATTTAATTTCCAAAAAAATCACAGAATTTTTTATTTCGCATGGTATAAAAGTTGTTTCTGATTGTGAAAACATCGACAGCCGAATTGTAGTGATGAATATAGATAAAATTTGTGCTGAAGCGGATATTATTATATCATTAGGCGGCGACGGAACGATTCTACGATTGGTGCATCAGCTTAATGATGTGCAAACGCCGATTTTTGGCGTAAACTTAGGTAATGTCGGATACATGAACGAAATCGAAGCGGATGAATTGGACAAATTATCGTTATTAATTTCGGGCGAATATTTCATTGAAAAGCGTATGATGTTAAGTTGTGAAGTTTATAAAAACCGGCAGCGTGTTTTTTGTGAAAAAGCACTCAATGATGCGGTTGTTTCGCACGGTGCTTTATCTCGCATGGTTTCGATAGACTTATTTGTCAACGGCGAACATATATCATCGGTTCGAGGTGACGGAATGATATTTTCGACACCTACAGGATCAACGGCCTATTCGTTTTCAGCAGGCGGACCTATTGTTGAACCGACACTTGAATCTTTAATTATGACACCTGTTTGCGTACATTCATTCAATAAAAGCCCTATTATTTTTTCTCCTAAAACGGAACTTGGCGTGAAATTTGACAATGACCGAAATGATCATATATATGTAACGGTTGACGGCTTTATTAATTATAAATTGGAATCTAATGATTATTTAAAAATAAAACGTTCGGATACAGCAGTTAATTTAATCAGATTTAAAAATAAGTCATTTTATTCGAAATTATCGGAAAAGTTGAAATGATTGAGGAATTAATAAATGAAATCAAAAAACAAGCGTCATATAACAATAATTGAAATTGTTAAGAATAATGATATAAAAACTCAAGACGAATTATCTGTAAAATTGCGTGAAATGGGTTATAATGCAACGCAAGCGACGGTTTCACGGGATATCAAAGAATTAAGACTGATTAAAACTTTAATGCCTGATGAAAATTACAAATATGCGATTCCAGGGAACAATGAATTGGATTTAGCGATTGTTTCTTCAAAAGCGCAAAATATTTTGAATGATTGCGTCCTTAGTATTCAAACAGCTCAAAATTTTGTTATTGTAAAATGCTATTCAGGTATGGCTCAAGCGGCTTGTGCAGCAATTGATTTAATGGTTAATCAAAGTATTATAGGGACTTTAGCGGGTGAAGACACGATTTTTATTGCGACAAAGACAGCTGAAGTTGCGATAGAATTAATGAAAGATTTACAAGGGTATTTAATATAAAATTCAGGTGAAAATATGCTTCAGTCATTACATATCGAAAACATTGCGGTTATCGAAAAAATTGATATTGAATTTGATAAGGGATTTATTGTGCTGACGGGTGAAACGGGAGCAGGTAAATCTATTTTGATTGATTCGATTAATATGATATTAGGTGAACGTGTTTTTAAAGATATTATTCGCGCAGACTGTCAAAAAGCGTTTGTAAGCGCTGTTTTTAATATAGAAAATCCGAATATATTATTAATGTTGGATGAATTCGGAGTTGAAACAGACGACGACGGAATGTTGATTATCCAACGGGATTTGACAATAGACGGAAAATCGACAGCGAAAATTAACGGACGTCCCGTGACTGTAGGTACATTAAAAGAAATTGGAAAATTTTTAATAAATGTTCATGGCCAGCATGATAATCATGCGCTTCTGGATTGGCGTTCGCATGTTAAATATTTAGATTTATTTGCAAAAAATGACATAATTCTTAATGATTATCAAAATAGTTATAAAAAAATAAATGAATTAAAAAGCGAAATAAATTCGTTGAATGTTGACGAAAAAGACAAAGAATACAGAATCGGAATATTGAAAAAACAAATTGATGAAATAAAAAGCGCAAATGTTGAACAAGACGAATATGAAAATCTGCGAAAAAGATATAAATTATTGCAAAAAAGCGAAAAAATTTCTGCGGAGATAAACGATGTTTATGAATTATTAATAAACGGCGAAGATAATGCAAACGATTTGTTATATAATGCTAATAATATTTTGTCTTCGATTTCTGCAGATATGGATGAAATTGATAATTTTACGGTAAGACTGAATAATATATATTTAGAAACAGCGGCTTTATCGGATGATTTGAGAGATTTTAAAAATAACATTGAATTTGACGCTGATGAATTTGAAGAAATTGAAGAACGATTGGATATTTTAAATCGATTGTTGAAAAAATATGGACCTGATATTTCAGATATATTGAAATTTTTGGAAGATTCGCAAAAACAATTGGATAATATAGAATTTTCCGATGAAAAAATTGCTGCTTTAAAAAAGAATTTGAGTACAGAAACAGAAATATTGAAGAAAAAAGCGGATATTTTAACAAAATCCCGAATTGATGCAGGAAAAATTTTAGTCCAGAGAGTAGTTTCAGAATTAAAATTTCTGGATATGTCGGCGGTTCGGTTCAATGTGGATGTGGTTTCGGATTATAATGAAATGACATCAGACGGTTTTGACAGAGTAGAATTTTTGATTGCCGTTAATGTGGGCGAAGAATTGAAGAGCATGGCGAAAACAGCTTCGGGCGGTGAATTATCGCGGATAATGCTAAGCTTGAAAAATGTGTTGGCTGATAAAGATGAAATAGAAACACTTATTTTTGACGAAGTGGATACAGGTGTCAGCGGACGGGCTGCACAAAAAATTGCAATAAAACTCAGACAAATGTCTGAATATAAACAAGTGGTTTCAGTTACGCATTTAGCACAGATAGCAGCTTATGCGACGCAGCATTATTTGATTTATAAAGAAACAGATGACAAAAGGACATATACTAATATTACGCAATTGAATCAGGAACAACGGGTTAATGAAATGGCTCGGATTATGAGCGGAATTGATATTACGGAATCTGTTCGGCAAACAGCTAATGAAATGTTAATAAATGCAGAAAAATATATGGAGAATTTAATTTAATGGGAATTTATGAAGAATTGCAAGAACGCGGGTATTTAGCGCAATCTACGGATTTTGAGCAGATTAAAGAAAAATTGAATAACGAAAAAGTAACGTTTTATATTGGATTTGACCCGACGGCAGACAGTTTAACGGCAGGACACTTTCTTGCGTTGATGGCGATGGCGAGATTACAGCGTGCAGGACATAAACCTATCGTTTTGTTAGGTGGCGGAACAGTTATGATCGGTGATCCGACAGGGAAAACAGATATGCGGAAAATGCTGGATAATGAAGCTATTGATTATAATACGCAGCGGTTTAAAATGCAGATGTCAAAATTTATTGATTTTGATGAAGATAAAGCGATTGTTGTAAATAACGGCGATTGGCTGCTCAAACTCAATTATGTGGAATTTTTGCGTGATATCGGCGTACATTTTACAGTTAACAGAATGCTTGCGGCTGAATGTTTTAAATCCCGATATGAACGGGGTTTGACATTTATTGAATTTAATTATATGATCATGCAGAGCTATGATTTTCTTGTGCTTAACGAAAAATATGGCTGTACCATGCAATTCGGCGGCGACGACCAATGGTCGAATATGCTGGGCGGTGTTGATCTGATACGCAGAAAAACGGCAAAAGAAGCGTATTGTCTGACATTTAATCTTTTGACGACTTCTGACGGTAAAAAAATGGGTAAGACGGAAAAAGGTGCGGTTTGGCTCGATCCTTTGAAAACAACACCGTATGAATTTTTCCAATACTGGCGTAATATTGAGGATGGAAAAGTAATCGAACTGATGAAATTATTGACTTTTATGACGCTTGATGAGATAAAAGAATACGAAAATGCGAGCGATATAAATAAATCCAAAGAAAAATTAGCTTATGAACTCACTGCGTTGGTTCATTCGGCTGAAGAAGCTGATGAGGCATTAAACATGGCAAAATCGCTGTTCATGGGCGGCGGTGACAATGCACCTGTTTTTGAACTCAATACAGAAGACTTTGTTGACGGAAACATCGGCATATTAGATATTTTGGTTAAAGTGAAATTTGCTCCGTCAAGGGGTGAAGCGCGTAGACTTATCGAACAGGGCGGCGTTTTAGTGGACAACGAACGAGTCGCTGCGGCGACAATCAATTTTAGCATCGACAAAATAAACGGTTCGTTGTTACAAAAAGGCAAGAAAAATTTCTTGAAGATTGTTGTAAAATCTTAGAAATCTGCCGTCATTGATAAGGAGAAAAAATATGCAAAAAGAACTGGCTAAAACATATGACCCCAAACAGGTTGAAGACAGAATTTATGATTTTTGGATGGAAAAAGAATATTTTACCGCCAAAATAGACAAAAATAAAAAACCGTTCACCATTGTGATTCCGCCGCCGAATGTCACGGGGCAATTGCATATGGGTCATGCGTTTGATGAAACGATACAGGATATTTTAATCAGATATAAAAGAATGCAGGGTTATGCGGCTTTGTGGCTGCCGGGAACAGATCATGCAGGGATTGCGACGCAGATTAAAGTTGAAGAGGCGTTACGCAAAGAAGAAGGTTTGACACGTCACGATCTGGGACGCGAAAAATTTTTAGAGCGTGTTTGGGCATGGAAAGAGCAATATGGCGATAGAATTGTCAATCAACTGAAAAAAATCGGTTGTTCGTGCGATTGGTCGCGGTTGCGTTTTACTATGGATGACGGCTGTTCCAAGGCTGTTCGGGAAGTTTTCGTAAATTTATATAATAAAGGTCTTATTTATAAAGGTAATAAGATTATCAATTGGTGTCCGAAATGTATCACGGCTCTTTCTGATGCGGAAGTTGAATACGAGGAAAAAGCGGGGCATTTTTGGCATATCAAATACAAGGTAAAAGATAGTGACGAATTTGTTATTATTGCAACGACACGTCCCGAAACCATGCTCGGGGATACGGCGGTTGCTGTTAATCCAAATGATGAACGTTATGCGCATTTAGTCGGAAAAATGCTTGTTTTACCTCTTGTCGGACGTGAAATTCCTATTATTGCAGATGAATATGTTGAAAAAGATTTCGGGACAGGCTGCGTAAAGATTACACCTTGTCATGACCCGAATGACTTTGAAGTGGCTAAAAGGCACGGTTTGCCTCATGTTTTAATAATGGACGATAATGCGAAAATTATCAATAGCGGCAGTTACAACGGTTTGGACAGATATGACGCACGCAAAAAGATAATTGATGAATTGCAAGCACTCGGACTTTTGATGAAAATCGAAGATCACGTGCATAACGTAGGTTCATGCTACCGTTGCCATACTACCGTTGAACCGATTACGTCAAATCAATGGTTTGTTGAGATGAAACCGCTGGCTGTTGACGCTATTAATGTGGTTAAAAATGGGACAATCAAGTTTGTGCCCGATCGTTTTTCAAATTTGTATCTGCATTGGATGGAAAATGTGCATGATTGGTGTATTTCCCGCCAATTATGGTGGGGACATCGAATCCCTGCGTTTTATTGTGCAGATTGCAACGAAATGGTGGTTTCTAAAGAAGATTTGGATGTTTGCCCGAAATGCGGCGGAAAAATGACTCAGGAATCGGACGTTTTAGATACATGGTTTTCGTCTGCGTTATGGCCGTTTTCTACGTTGGGTTGGCCTGAAAAGACGGCTGATTTAGACTATTTTTATCCGACAAATGTTCTCGTTACAGCATATGATATAATCTTTTTCTGGGTTGCACGTATGATTTTTTCGGGGCTTGAACACATGGAAAAACCGCCGTTTGACGTTGTTTATATGCACGGATTGCTCAGAGATGAACAGGGACGGAAATTTTCGAAATCACTCGGAAACGGCGTCGACCCGCTGGATGTCATTAACGAATATGGCGCTGATGTTTTGCGTTATATGATAGTGACGGGAAATTCGCAAGGTAATGACATGAAATTCAAAAAAGATGAGCTGCTTTCGTCGCGAAATTTTGCGAATAAGATGTGGAATTCTGCACGTTTTGCTTTAAATTATTTAACAATTGATAAAATTGAAATTCCTAAAGTTTTAGAAAATGAAGATAAATGGATTTTACACGAATATAATTTGCTGGTCAAAGAAGTATGCGAAAATTTAGATAAATATGAACTGGGTGTTGTTGCGAATAAACTCAATGATTTTATTTGGAATAAATTGTGCGATTGGTATATTGAACTGATAAAACCGCGTTTATTCGAAAATAATGAAAATGAAAATACACGTATTTCTGCGCAAAAGGTGTTATGTTATATATTATCGGGAACGATGAAATTATTACATCCGTTCATGCCGTTTATTACCGAAGAAATTTGGCAGTCACTCCCGCATGAAGGAGAATCAATTATGGTCAGTGATTATCCGAAATATGACCAAAACCTCGTTTTTGGCGAGTCTGCAGCTGATATTAACAATGTCATGGAACTTATTAAAGCTATTCGTGTTGTTCGTACTGAAATGAATATTCCGCCTTCGAAAAAGGCGAACTTGTTCATCGATACTCAAAAAATCGATTGTTATAAAAATGCTTCGGAATTTTTGAAACGTTTAGGCGGTGCTAATGAAATAATTTTCGGTAAAGTTGATGACATCGAAAATATGGTCAGCGTTGCGACATCGGATGTTAAGGTATATATTCCGATGGGCGAATTGATTGATATTGAAAAAGAAAAAGCACGATTGACGATTGAAAAAGAAAAACTTTTAGGTGAAATTTCGCGTATTGATGTCAAAATGAACAACGAAAATTTTGTTGCGAAAGCACCAAAAAATGTCATAGACGCAGAAAATGCGAAAAGAGAAAATTATATTAAAATGCTTCAAAATATCGAGGAAGTGTTTAATAAATTATAATAAAAAAGGATATTGATGGTGTACTTTGTTCAATAAAAATGAACTGATGTAAGTATATTATTTATACAAAAAATATTATATATTAGTAGGAGGACAAACAATGCAATATCGTAAATTTGGTAATACCGGGATGAACGTTTCGACGCTCGGTTTCGGGTGCATGAGATTGCCTATGCATGAAATAAACGGCAAAAGAGTTGTAGATAAAGACAAATCAAACGAAATGATAAAAAAAGCGTATGAACTTGGGGTCAATTATTTTGATACGGCTTTCTTTTATTGCGACCAGGACAGCGAAGTGGCTGTAGGTCAGGGCGTGAAAGCGTTCAGAGATAAAATTTATGTGGCTACAAAAATACCTTTGGGCGACGAAGTTCAGAAAGCTTCGGATTACAGAGCCATGCTGGAAAAACAATTGAAAAAATTGGATATGGATTATATCGATTGTTACCATTTTTGGGGTATTAACAAAGGCGGATTTGATGATAAAATTCTGCGTTTAGATTTACTTAGCGAAGCTCGAAAAGCAAAAGAAGAAGGTCTAATTAAACATATCTCTTTTTCATACCACGGAAATCCCGATGATCTTCCATATATTATCGAAAAAGCTGAAGTGTTGGAAAGTATGCTTATTCAATATAATTTATTGGACCGTTCCAATGAAAAAGGTATAGAATATGCTGCTTCCAAAGGTCTTGGCGTTGTTGCGATGGGACCTGTCGGCGGCGGACGTTTGGCTGCTCCTGCTGATTTATACCAAAAAGTTTCGGGCAAAGAATCTACTTCAACATATGAACTGGCGTTGCGTTTTGTTTTGGGTAATCCTAACATAAGCTGTGCGTTGTCAGGTATGCAAAAAATGTCGGAAGTTGAAAATAATGCGGCTGTTATGTCGTCGAATGAACCTTTTACGGAAGCAGAAAACAAAAAAATTATTCAGCAAATGGAAGATCTGAAGAAATTTTCGGATTTATATTGCACAGGCTGCCGTTATTGCATGCCTTGTGTTTCTGATATTGATATTCCGCATTTATTCTATATGTACACAATGTATAATGTATACGGACTTACGGATTTAGCGAAAGATATGTACAGACGTTATAATAAAGAAAGAACGGATAAAAACAAAGGCGGATTTGTTAAAGATTGTATTGAATGCGGCGCATGTGAAACGAAATGTCCGCAAAGCATTGAAATTCGTGAAAAATTGAAATTGGTTCATGAAACATTAAGCTGAGTTGTTGTTTTTGAGAAGGAGAATGAGGATGCAATACAGAAAATTTGGTAATACGGGTGTAAATATTTCGACACTGGGTTTTGGATGTATGCGTTTTCCAGAATATGAAAAAGACGGAAAATGGTATATTGATGATGATAAAGTGTTTCCGATGCTTAAAAAAGCGTATGAATTAGGCGTAAATTACTTTGACACGGGTTATGTTTACTGTCACACAAACAGTGAAGTTTCGCTGGGTAAAGGCGTAAAAGATTTTCGCGATAAAGTGTATATTTCCAATAAAATTCCCGGTTGGGATTCGCGTGTAAAAAAATACGGCGATTACAGACGTTTTTTGGAAATGCAATTAAAAAATATGGATTTGGAATATTTGGATTTTTATCATTTTTGGTCGCTGGATCAAGGATCATTTGAAGGACATATTCTAAAAAATGATTTTATCAAAGAGGCTGTTAAAGCGAAAGAAGAAGGTTTAATAAAACATATTTCTTTTTCATATCACGGAAATCCTGATTATATTCCTACTTTACTCGAAAAAGCGGAAGTAATGGAAACTATGTTGGTTCAGTATAATCTTTTGGACAGAGCGTATGAAAAAGCAATTGCTCATGCAAAGTCCAAGGGTTTAGGTGTTTTGGCAATGGGTCCTGTTGCAGGCGGCCGTTTGGCTGCTCCGACGGATTTACTAAAAAAAGTAACGGGAAAAGATTCAACTGCTACTTATGAATTAGCTCTGAAATTTGTTTTATCCAATCAGAATATAGATTGTGCGTTGTCGGGTATGACAAAACTTGAGGAAGTAGTCAATAATGCTGCTATTATGAGCGATGAAAACAAATTTACAGCTGAAGACCATGCGAAAATCCTTGAAGCGATGGACAGCATGAAAAATTTCAGTGATTTGCCGTGTACCGGTTGTAAATATTGCATGCCGTGTACAGTTGAAATTGATATACCTCGTTTGTTCGAGATTTATAATATGCACAATGTGTACGGTCTTACGAATGTCGCAAAAGGTATGTATAATGATTATAAGAAAAATCATCCTAATTCCATGCCGTCGGCTTGTGCCGAGTGCGGAAAATGCGAAGAAATTTGTCCGCAATCGATTGAAATTATTTCTAAACTGCGTTTGGTTGAAAAAACAATGGAAACGCTTGTAAAATAAATAAAATTATGAATTGCCTTAAACTAAAGTTTGAGGTAATTTGTTTTTTTGTCTTGTAAAAGTTTCTTGTTTATGTTATACTAAAGAAAAATATTTGGAGCGGTGTATGAATAATCATGAATTGACTCTTAAGGCGATAAGATGGGAAAGTCCAGAACAAATTCCGGTCAGCATATGGATGTTACCGGCAGCATTTATTCGTCATGGTAAAAAATTGAACGAACTTACTGTAAAGTATAAAGACTTGGTAGGCTCGCATTGGGAAACATATGATCCTCATGCGAATATGCCGAACAGTTACAGAAAAGGTAGTTTTACAGATGCATGGGGTTGTGTTTGGGAAAATTATGACGAAGGTATGGAGTCGATTGTTACGGGTCATCCTATTCCGACGCGTGAAGATATCCTGACATATGAAGTGCCGAAAGGTGATCATGGTACTCCGCATGGATTTATGTATCTTCGGTTGCTTGATTTGCGTGGATTTGAAGAAGGAATGATTGACTTTTTTGAAGAACCGCCGGAGTTGCAAATTTTAATTGATAAAGTTTTAAATTATAATATGCGTCAGATTGAATTGATGATGAAAAATAATAACAGCGAAATGATTGGTTTCGGCGATGATTTAGGCATGCAGAATATGTTGGCGATGGGCCCTGAAAAATGGCGTAAATATATGAAGCCATGTTATCAAAAAATGTATAAACCTATCAAAGATGCAGGAAAACTCGTTTATATGCACACGGATGGTTGTATTCATGAAATCATGAAAGACCTGCAGGAATGTGGTGTGGACATGATTAATCCGCAATTTCGTGCAAATGGTCTTGATAATTTAGTACGTGTTTGTAAAGGAAAAATTCCTATAAATCTTGATTTAGACAGACAATTATTCCCGTTCGGAACACCTGATGACATGAAAAGACATGTGGAAGAATGTGTGAAGGCATTGTACTTGCCTGAAGGTGGATTGGCCCTTAATTTGGAAATCGGTCCAGATAATCCTTTGGAAAATATCGAAGCGCTCTTTGAAGCGGTAAATGAATATAAGGATTATAGATAAGATGAAAAAGCTTTCTGAAAAAACGTTTTCTGAAATCCGTCGCTGGATATTTTTAAATGCTCGGAATTTGGATATAGCCAGATTTCAATATTTTTTCGAAAACGGTTCAAAAGAAGCGGTTCTTGAAGCATTGACATTTTATCAAAATGATGACGGCGGATTTGGACACGGTTTGGAGTTAGACAATATGAATCCCAAATCGTCGCCGGTTATGACGGATTGGGCTGTGCAAATTTTAAAAAGCATTGATTGCGATGACGCAAAGCAGCCGTTAATTCAGGGAATTATACGATTTATTGAGCATACAGAACATTTTACCGAACGAGGTTTTCGCTATACTATTCCTTCAAATAAATTTTATCCGCATAAACCTTGGTTTAATTATCCCGCTTCACCGAATTTTCCCGATGATTGGGACGACGAATATTATATTAACAGTGCTTTTTTTCGGTTTGTGCTCAAATATTTCGATTGCGAACATGAAATTTATAAAAAAGCATTGCGTGCGATTGATTATCGGATTAATAATATGCGAAAATTCGCAGAATATTGTACGTATGATAACGGAATTCCTGTAAATATCGGACAATTTATGGAAGCGGACGATTGGCTTTCTTTGATTACTCTTGTAAAAGAATACGGATTGCGAAATGATATTGAATGTGAATTGTTGATGCAAAAATATATCGAAATACTAAAAAATTCAACTTGTCCGGAAGTTTCCGAAAAAGTTTTATTTGATATGAAAAATAAAAGTATCAGCGAAAATGAATTGGATAAAATCGTGGATAGATTAACGAACGATGGAATTTGGTGCGAAAACGGGTTGTTTTGTAAAAATATTGGCGAAAAAGACAACTTAGTTTGGTCTGTCGAAGATTTATGGTGGGAAATTATGAATGTTATAAATGACCTTAAAAAATTGAAAGATTACGGTAGAATATGAATAAATTTTTATGTTTTGGTTCGCTTAACATTGATTATGTATATAAAGTGGATCATTTTGTGCAAAGCGGGGAGACGCTTTCGGCGACTGAATTGAATATTTTTCCGGGTGGAAAAGGTTTAAATCAGGCGATTGCGCTATCACGTGCGGGTGCGGAAGTTTATTTTGCAGGTAAAATAGGTGATGACGGAAATATGCTGGTTAATATTTTAAATAAAAGCGGCGTGCAAACGAATTATATTCATCTCAGCGAACGAAAATCGGGTCATGCGATTATTCAAGTGGATAAAACAGGACAAAATTGTATCATGATTTACGATGGTTCAAACGGAGATATAGATATCAATTATATTGATGAAGTTTTAAAAGATTTCGGCAGAGGCGATATAATTCTTTTACAAAATGAAATTAATGAAGTCGGTTATATTATGCAGAAAGCAAAAGAAAAAGGTCTTTGCGTGGTATTCAATCCGTCGCCGTTCAATGAACTTATTAGTACATATCCGCTTAATTTAGTCGATTTTTTCATGATAAACGAAATTGAAGGATTTTATTTAACCAATGAAAAAGATATTGAAAAAATACCCGAAAAGTTATTAACTATTTTTCCCGAATCGAAAATCGTATTGACTTTAGGTAAAAACGGCGTTGTTTATATTGATAAAAATGTTAAATGCAAACATGGTATATATGACATGGAGGTAGCGGATACAACAGCGGCAGGGGACACCTTTACCG
>JGI994J12354_10003761_pt1 | contig 13993 bp, 15 predicted proteins | sample IntmicLarv3ML3BL_FD_12354 | JGI IMG/M metagenome (IMG submission 12354)
CAATTTTGAGTGGTTTTTTCTATATATTTTAGAGTGATTTTTGTATTTTCGCGTAATGCAGAAAACGCTTTGTTACTGAGTTTTTATTGTTTTGCACGTGGCTATAATAAAAATGAAAAGGAGTGATTAATATATGAATTATTTTTTTGGAAACTGTGATACCGTGGAATTGGCAGAAAAATTCGGAACTCCGCTATATGTGATGGATGAAACGGAGATTATCAATAAAATAAAAATATTAAAAGATTCGTTTGATAATAAATATAAAAACGCAAAAACTTTTTATGCGGCAAAAGCATTTTTGACAAAGGACATGTTGAGAATCGCAATAGCGGAAGATATCGGCGTCGATGTTGCATCGGGCGGTGAATTATATCTCGCAAGAACAATGAATTTTCCGCCGCAAGATATTATGTATCACGGAAACGGAAAAACTTACGCGGAAATCGAGGAAGGCATAGATTACAATGTCGGAAGATTTGTGAGCGACAGTTTAGACGAAATTTTATTGATAAACGAAATCGCGAAAAATAAAAATAAAATCCAGAAAATTTTAATAAGAGTTTCTCCCGGTGTGGACGGCGCAACGCATAAATATATTCAAACAGCGGGCAAAGATACAAAATTCGGTATTCCGCTTCAAACCGTTCACGACGTAATCGAAAAAACTTTGAGCCTTTCCAATATCAAATTGATGGGATTTCATTTTCATATAGGTTCTCAACTGTTGGATAACGAAGCACATTTAAAAGGATTGGCAATCGTTTTGAATTTGATAAAAGATTTCAAGAAAAAATTTAATTTCGATACTTTAGATTTGGATTTGGGCGGCGGATTCGGCATAAGATACGTTGAGGGCGATATCGAAAAAGAACCGTCATATTTTATCGAGCCGATGATTGATATGATAAATGAATTTACAAAAAATAATGATTTGGTTTATCCGCATTTATATATCGAGCCCGGCAGATATATCGTAGGAAATGCGGGAATAACTCTTTATAGCGTCGGCGCGGTGAAAGAAATTCCCGATATAAGGACTTACGTTTCGATAGACGGCGGCATGACGGATAATATGCGCGTTGCTTTGTATGAAGCAAAATATGAAGCCGTCGTCGCAAATAAAATGGACGAAGAAAAAACAACGAAAGTAACAATCGCGGGGAAATGCTGTGAGTCGTCTGATATTTTAATTAAAGATTTGGAAGTTCCTCCGCTAAAACGTGGCGATATTATAGCCGTAAAAACTACGGGCGCGTATCACCATTCGTTAGCGAATAATTATAATAAAACACCTTTGCAGGCTGTTGTTACAATAAGAAACGGCATTGCGAAGCTGTCCGTAAAAAAACAATCATATGATGATATTTTTAAAAATCAATTGTGATAATTTCGGCAACAGGTTTAAAAAAATATCATTTAGCCAAAGGAGAGATTTCATTATGAAAAAATTAAAACTTAACTCTTTAAAAATTATAACTTTGTTAGTCGCTTTACTTGTTGGTTGTTCAACTTCCGATGTAAATAATACTAATTCAGACAATGCCGTTTCATTTGTGGAAGAAATTAAAGCTAACGGAGTTCTTAAAGTTGCGACGGGCACATACGTCCCTTTTGAATATCGAGATTCCGAAACTGATGAAATCATCGGTTTTGATATTGATTTTGCTAAATATTTAGCGGATAAATTGGGCGTCGAATTAGAAGTGACGGACATGGCTTTTACAAGTATTATTCCCTCTGTTCAAAAAGGCGATTACGATATGTCCATCGCCGCTATGTATGATAATTCTGAGCGTCGCGAACAAGTTTTGATGTCCGATTCTTACATGTCAACGGGTATGGTATTGCTTGTGCCTGCGGGCAACCCGAAAAATATTCAAACTCTCGCTGATTGCGAAGGTCTTAAAGTCGGAGTTAAAACAGGCGGCACATCAGAAAAAGAAGCAATCGACGGAATGGAAGCCGCGGGTATTAAATATGAAATCGTCGGTTATGATGAAACAGTCGGGCACGCAATCGACTTGGAAGCGGGGCGCGTTGATGTTGTGGTTAACGATTTATTAAATCAATTGGAACTTAACAAAACTTACACTCAACAAGAAGTTGTCGGCGAACCTTTTACCGAAGCGAATTTATCAATCGCAGTAAAAAAAGGAAACGATGATTTTATGGAATATATAAATAAAACTATTTCGGAATATAAAACCGACGGCACTTACGATGAATTATATAAGAAATGGATTGAAGGATAATTATGGATTTTTCAATTGTTATTGATAAACTGCCAAATCTGTTTCGGGGAGCATTCATCACTTTAAAATACAGCGTTATTTCATTAATATTAGGTTGTATTATCGGCGTTTGCATAGCTTTGATGCGAGATTATAAAGTTTCAAAAAAAGTATCGGGCGTTTTAAAAGCAACGTTCGCCGCAATTTTACGTTCGATTGCATGGTTTTATATTTGGATTATTCGGGGGACGCCTTTGATGGTTCAGTTATTTATTATTTATTTCGGGCTTCCGCAATTCGGCATTACGCTTACTCCGTTTGCCGCGGGAATTTTGGGGCTTACATTAAACAACGGCTCTTTTATAGCCGAAATTGTTCGTTCGGGAATACACGGCGTTGACAAAGGAGAGCGCGAAGCGGCGCGCGCATTGGGAATGTCTTATCATCTTGAAATGTTGCGTATAGTTGCACCGCAAGCGAGTAAATTAATTATGCTTCCGATGGTGAATCATTTTATTTCTACAATAAAAAATTCGTCGATACTGTCTGTAATAACTATTGCGGAACTTACGCGCGAGGGGCAAGTTATGGCAAATTCATCATTTAATTATTTTCCCGTTTATGTGAGTGTAGCGGTATTGTATCTTATGTTAACATCTCTATGCATGTTATCGGCGGCATATTTGGAACGGAGGTTATCTTAAATGAGCACACCGATTTTAGAATTGGAACGAATTAAAAAAAGTTTTGATGATAATGTAGTTCTGAAAGATATTTCGCTATCTTTAAAAAAGGGTGAAAAAGTTGTTGTGTTAGGTCCGAGCGGAAGCGGAAAAAGCACGATGTTACGTTGCATAAATCAGCTTGAAACTTTTGAACAAGGAATTATTCGTCTTAACGGTGAAGAAATCGGAAGTAAAAAATTGCATCTTTTAAGAATGAAAGTCGGAATGGTTTTTCAGCGATTTAATATATTTTCGCATATGTCCGTTTTGGAAAATATCATTGAAGCACCGATTCGCGTAAAAAAAATAAATCGCGAATCGGCAATAAAACGAGCAGAAACGCTTCTTGATAAAGTCGGGCTTTCGGATAAACGCGATGCGAAACCAAGCCAATTATCCGGCGGACAACTTCAACGTGTGGCAATCGCCCGTGCACTCGCCATGCAACCCGAGGTTATGCTGTTTGATGAGCCGACAAGCGCGCTTGACCCCGAGTTGGTCGGAGAAGTTCTTCAAGTTATGAAAGATGTTGCTTCGGCGGGTATGTCTATGATTGTCGTAAGCCACGAAATGGGATTTGCCAAAGATGTTGCCGACCGCGTAATTTTTATGGACGACGGTTATATCGTGGAAGAAAATACCCCCGAAAAAATTTTTAATAATCCCGAAACCGAACGTTGTAAAGAATTTTTATCCAGAGTTCTTTATTCTTCATAATTATAAAATATATATTCTCTTTTCTNTTTAAGATTGATTTGAAGAGAATATTAATTAAAACTTTTTNCCGACGAAAACCGCGANGGGTCANCGCGATTTTCGTCGGCTTGTTCAAGTTTCCGAACAAGTCTGTTTAAAGAAAATTTGAATCGAATNAAAAAANTCGGTAAAAATTTTTTATAATTAAATATCTTTTAACACAGTCGAAATTTTTTCTCTGAAAGAAATATCATGCTCCACAAAAATCATTGTGGGATTTTCCTTTAAAATCAAGTTTTCCAATTGTATTCTCGAAAAAATATCGATATAATTTAAAACTTCGTCCCAGATATATAAATTAGCATCTTCGACCAAACTTTTCGCAATCAAAACTTTTTTGCGTTGCCCGTCGGAGTAATCCTCCATAGGTTTTTCAAATTGTCGATTGCTGAAATCGAGTTTCACGAGTAATGTTTTAAATTTAGTTTCGTTTAAATCGTGCTCATGAATAAAATTATCCAAACCGCCTTTAAGAAAATTTGTTTTTTGCGGAATATAAGATACTTTTAAATTTTTTGCCGTTTCAAACTCGCCTGTATATTTAATATTTTCGCCTGTCAGTAATTTTAATAAAGAACTTTTGCCCGAACCATTATTTCCGACCAAACAAATCCGCTCGCCTTTTATTATTTCGAGATTAAAATTTTGCGTAATTAATTTGTCATCATAAAAAATCGAAACATTTTTCAAATGCCCCAAAATATTTTTATGAAAATCCTGCGTGTTTAAATTTATTTCTTCGACGGTTTCAATGTTTCGCAACAAATCTTTTTTCTCTTCGATTGCTTTACTTCTGCGTCTTGCAACGTTTTTGGAACGTTTCATCATTTTTGCGGATTTATGCCCAATCCAACCTCTGTCGCCGCCCGCGTCGTTTTCGGAATTGAATTTAGTTTTTTCAACCGCATTTGACCAACCCTCAATTTTCTTTGCGGACGCCGAAAGCGTTTTAATTTCGGATTGTAATTTTTTATTTGTTTTGATTTCAAATTCATCCTGCAATTTTTTATTTTCAAGATAAGATGAAAAATTGCCTTTTTGAAGTTCAATATTTTTTTTGTTAATCGATAAAATATGGTCAACGCTGTTATCCAAAAAATTTCTGTCGTGAGAAATTAAAATATAGCCTTTTTTTGATTTTAAATAATCACTCACAATTTTTCGCGAATTAAAATCCAAATGATTTGTGGGTTCGTCGATTAGCAAAAAATTATTTTCCTTTAAAAATAATGCAATCAATAAAAGTTTTGTTTGCTCGCCGCCCGAAAGCGTAGAAAAATTTTGATATAAAAGTTCCGCTTCCATATCCAAAAAATTCATTTCTCTTAAAATTTCCCATTCCCGCGCCTGCGGAGAAAGTTCCGAGAGAATATCCGACGCCGGCAAATTTTTATTTTTAACCTCGAAAGGAAAGTAGCTGAATTTGGTTGCGGAAATTATTTTTCCGTCGTAAAAATCAAACTCTTTTGATTCCAGTCGTTCCTGTCGCAACAATTTTAAAAGAGTTGTTTTTCCGCGCCCGTTTCTGCCGATTAAACCGAGTTTCCAATCGGTATCGATTTGCAGATTTACGTTTTTGAAAATCTCATCAAACGACGACGGATAGCTGAATGTTAAATTTGAAATGCTTATTAATGCCATAATGTACATACCTCCCAAAAGAAAAAGCCGCAAGAAAATTAATCCTTGCGGCGAAAATTCAGAAAGTAATATACAAGTTTCGCAAAGCGAAAGCCACTGACGCATTGAACCACACAAAACGTGCTTCGATACAATATATTAAAAACCAAAAATTTTATAAAAGTTATATAGACATAAAAAGAAAGCCGAAGTAGGAATTATCTTCTTGCAGAAATAAATGTATTTAATTTATTTTTTATCAGCAAGAAAAACCTATCATCTTCACAACTCCTTTAAGTCAAATTTAATGCTTGCCTTGATACACTATAAGTTAGCAAATAAAATTGTAATTGTCAAGTTTTTAAAATTTGCGTTATGTTAACTTCGTCCGAATGAATATTTTTCCTTAATGTAATATATAGCCAAAACGCCTAAAATTAACAAACCAATCGGAGAAAACGAATCAAATATATTACCCGTAAATATAATCATTATCGGAATAACGGAAAGCAGAATCGCACAATATAAAAACTTTTTGTTTTCCTTAAAAAAATATAAAGCTGAAAATAAACAAGTCACTAAAAAAGTTACTGAATAATATTGAAATTTTGTTGCGTATCCGTTACCGCGCATAGGGATTTCGCCGTCAATAAATTTATTTGATATAAATATTGAAAACAAAGCGACGCAGATAATCGCAATGATTTTTAAAATCTTATTTTTTTTATTCATTTATCCCGACCACCTTTCAAAAATTAATCAGCGAGTATATATTTTTCTAATTCATTCTTCAAGCCTATTTTATCAGATATTTCCGCGCCCGTAAATATTTCGCAAGCCAAAAAGCCTTGATAAAAAAGCATACTCAAACCGTTCATCGTGAAATGCCCGTGCTCTCCGCCTTTTTGCAACAACAAAGTTTCAAGCGGATTATAAATTAAATCGCACAATATTTTTTTATCATTCGATTGCAAAAAATCGAAATTTAAAAAATTATTATCGCTTCCGTGCATTCCGAGCGGCGTACAATTTATAATAATATCCGATTCATTAAAATATTTTTTTAAATTTGAATCGTTAAATAAATCGGTTTTAGTTTTTGATTTATTTTCCCCGAGGCTTATAATATCATCACACTTTTCAATATTTCGCCCCAGAATGGTTATAGATTCGGCGTTATTTTTTTCGGCGGAAATAAAAACCGCACGGCACGAGCCGCCTGCGCCCAACAGCAACACTTTTTTGCCCTCGAAAAAAATATTATGCTCGGCGAGAGCCAACGTAAAACCGTCGCCGTCCGTGGAATATCCGAACCATTTATTATCCGAAAATTTTAGAGTGTTAACGCTTTTTGAAACTTTCGCATCGCCGAAAACTTCATCGCAATTTTCATAAGCCGCGCCCTTAAAAGGCATCGTAACATTGAATCCCGTGAAACCCAAAATTTCCGCGCTCCTCAAAAAATCAGAAAATTTCTCGCCTATAAAATCTATGGAAAGATTTACCGCAAGATAAGAATATTCCAAATTTAATTTTTGCAAAATATAATTTTGCATACGAGGTGATAACGAATGATTTACGGGATTACCGACGATAGCGAGTTTTTTAAAATGGTTTTCATAATTAACATTCATTGAAATTACCTCCGTTGGAATTTTCGTATTCAAACAAACGCGTAATGAGTTCGTTTGTGACTTCTTCGATAGTTTGATTGTTTTCAATAACGATGTCTGCATATTTATGATAAAGTTCGATTCGCTCGGCGTAAAGTTTTCGCAAATTGTCTTTCGATTCCTTTGATTTCAGTAAGAGCGGGCGCGTTTCGATTTCCTCTTTCGTCAGCGAATCATATGTATCTTCGATTCCGCGGTGAATAAAAACTATTATACCGTTTTTTTTGAGATTCGCCATGTTATCTTCGTTTAAAATAACTCCGCCGCCTGTGGATAAAATGCTATCGTTTAAAAGAGAAACTTCCGCCACGATTGTTTTTTCGAGATTTCGGAAATAACTCTCCCCGTTTTCCGAAAAAATTTCGGAAATGGGTTTTCCCTCGCGCGCCTCAATTAAAAAATCTATATCTAAAAAATCTTTTTTTAAATTTTTGCTTAATTCTTTTGCGATTGTGGTTTTGCCCGACGCCATCAAGCCGATTAAAACAATATTTTTCATTAAAACTAACTCCCTTTATTAAATTACGAATTACGAAAAATTGATTTTTAAAATTATGTTATGTGAAAATCAATTTTTGCAAAATAAAAATCGAAAAATTATTTATATTAAAGCTGTTCGGAAACCGCGATGGTTTAACGCAGTTTCCGTTAGATTGTTCAAGTTTCCGAACAACTCTATTCATAATTATAACATAAAAAAGCTTCGTATGAATGAGTTAATCTTCATTTACACGAAGCCTTATCTTTTTTATTTCAATCGGATTTTTGCCTTGAATTAAAAATCAATACTATAATTCGAGGTTTCACTGGTTATTAAAATATCGTGCGGATGACTTTCCTCATAAGACGCTCGCGAGATTTTTATAAATCTTCCGCCATCGATTAATTCGTCAATGGTTTTTGCGCCGCTGTAACTCATTCCGGCTTTTAATCCGCTGACCAAATGATAAATAACTTCTTTGACCGTTCCCTTAAAAATAACGCGACCTTCAACGCCTTCGGGTGAAATTTGCCCGAGATGTTTATTATAATTATTTTCATATCCGTTTTTGCCGTAAGTATTTCCGGAGCTCATGCCGCGATACGGTTTATATTTTCTGCCTTTAAAAAATTCCGTTTCGCCGGGGCTTTCGCTTGTTCCCGCGAAAAGTTCGCCAATCATAACGGCATTTGCGCCCGCCACAATGGCTTTTGTGATATCGCCGGAAAAATGAATCCCGCCGTCCGAAACTATCGGGATATTAAATTTTCTTGCAGCTTCCGCACATTCGTAAATCGCAGAAATTTGCGGAATCCCGACGCCCGAAATAATTCTCGAAGTTGCAATCGAGCCGGAACCGAACCCGACTTTTATTGCGTCCGCGCCTGCGTCGATTAAATCGAGAACGCCTTCTTTTGTCACAACATTTCCCGCCAACAGCGGCAAATCGGGAAACTTTGATTTAATTTTCTTTACTGCATCAATAACGATTTTTGAATATCCGAAAGAAGTATCCAAACAAATTATGTCAACTTTGACATCTCTTAAAGCTTCAATTCTTTCAATCATATCGTCGCTTAATGAAACCGCCGCGCCGACAATCAATCTTCCGTGACAATCCTTTGATGCCGACGGATATTTTATAGATTTTTCAATATCTTTTATTGTTATTAATCCTTTTAAAATATAATTTTCGTCTACGAGCGGAAGTTTTTCAATTTTATGCTCAGACAAAATCTTTTGAGCGTCGGAAAGCGAAATGCCTTCTCTCGCGGTAATCAAATCGTCTTTTGTCATCACTTCATAAATTTTCTTTTTGTGATTCGTTTCAAATCTCAAATCGCGATTCGTAATAATCCCAATCAATTTTTGATTTTCAACAATCGGCACACCCGAAATATGATAACGCTCCATAAGTTGGTCAGCTTCATAAACATAATGATTTTGTGTCAACGAAAACGGGTCGGTAATTACACCGTGTTCGGAACGCTTAACTTTGTCAACTTCGGTGGCTTGATTTTCTATAGACATATTGCAATGAACAAAGCCGATACCGCCTTGTCTTGCCATTGCAATCGCCGTGCGAGATTCCGTGACTGTGTCCATGCTCGCGCTTATAATCGGCGAATTTAAAATAATATCTTTGGTAAGTCTTGTTTTTGTGTCTACGTCCTGTGGCAGAATGTCCGAATATTTCGGCAACACAAGAACATCATCAAAAGTCAGTCCTTCTTTTATTAATTTGTGCAAAATTTTTCCTCCTTTAAAACATAGGAACGTTTCAAGCAAAATTTTTTCTGAGCATTGCCCGGAATCTTTTAAACTATACTTTCAGTTTCATAATCCGCGGCGAAAGATACCGTGAAATAGAAGTCAGCATTTTTGCGTTAGGTTCAAAAATAACTTTTGTTTGCTGACCTTTATCGGTAATCAAAAACATATAAGTATTATCGTTTATAACACCGCTGCCGAATTTTTTTGTTTCCTTAACGCCGCCGAATTTTCCTTGATTCTCGGTATCATTTATATGGCAAAAGATTTCCGCGTCCTTTATTATGCACGAGAAAACTCTTTTTCTTCTCGATTTATTATAGATACAATCAATATCCAGTTCGCCGTTTGTGAAAGAATATTCATATTCCACATTAAAAAATGACATTCCCAAATAAACAAGAAACCAAATTACAATTATTAAAATCGGTCCTAAGCTCGGAAACATCGTTATTGCGAGTAATGTTAAAACAACACCCGCGACAATCATTAATACTCTGAGAAAAATATCTTGTTTGGATTTGCTTTTTTTAACTAATTGTTCATTAAAAGTGTCTTGCATTTTATCAACTCCTAATTTTTATCGACTAAATTTTATTTTCGCGATGGCAATGAGCCAAGCGAGGCGGTTCACTGTTAAGGCAGAAGAAAAGCAATATATCCGCATTCCGTCGGATGGTCCAAAAACAAAGCTTTTTTATATTTGTTTATTCCCAAACAAATCGCCATGTCGCCGCCCGCTGCGATAATTCCCAATATGCCGAAAAGAAATATATTATAATTTCCGAATATAATTCCTATGATGCTCGGCAACAATCCCAGCATCGTAAGCGGCAAAAGTGTTCCTATTAAATATTGGTGAAATTTCAACGGCTCTTTGCAATTACAATAAGGCATCAAGTGTTCCCATATCATTCCGAAACGAATACTTTTGAATCCGTTTTTACAGAATAAACTCCAACCCAATCCATGCAAAAACTCATGCACGGGCACGGATATTAAATGGGCTGTCAGTATCTGAAACGGAATCGCTCCCCATTTTACATTCCACACGTAAGCGTAAATATTCCAAAATATGAAGATAATCGGAGCAGGAACTACCAACATCATCAGATAAATTTTTTGGACCGACATTGTGGCATTTTCTTCCGTATAACCTTGCTGTTTTAATAATTCTTTTTGTTCTTCATAATTTTTTACGGCGAGTTCTTTTGCTTTGCTCTGCTTTGTTTCACGCATAAATATAACTCCGTTCAATTTTAAAAATTTACTTAATATTATCCGCTACATAATATATTAAATTTTCCGTATCTTCAAAGCCCAAACACGGGTCGGTTATGGATTTTCCGTATACTCCGTCGTCTACGCTCTGGTTTCCCTCAACCAAAAAACTTTCTATCATCAAACCTTTTATAATTTTTTGTAATGTAATATTGTTGTTTTTGCTGTGAATTATTTCTTTTGCGATTCTTATTTGTTCCTTAAATTTCTTACCCGAATTTGAATGATTTAAATCTATAATTATCGCGGGATTTTTTAAATCGTGCTCTGCGTATAATTCCGCGGCTTTGTTCAAATCTTCATAATGATAGTTTGAAATATTTTCGCCGTGTTTATTAACCGAGCCGCGCATGATTGCATGTGCAAATTCATTTCCGTTTGTGTGTACTTCTTGTTGTCTGTATAAAAAAGTATGCCCGATTTGCGCCGCAAAAATCGCATTGAACATAACGTTTAAATCGCCGCTTGTCGGGTTTTTCATTCCGACGGGCGCATCGACGCCGCTTGATACAAGTCTGTGCAATTGATTTTCAACAGACCTTGCGCCTATCGAATGATAAGTTAACAAATCGTCCAGATAAGGAAAATTTTCGGGGTAAAGCATTTCGTCCGCCGCCGTCAAATGCGACTCGTTTATAACTCTTATGTGCATTTTTCTGATTTCGGAAATACCCTTTTTTATATCGGGTTTTTTCAAAGGGTCGGGCTGATGCATCATGCCTTTATAGCCCGTGCCGTTTGTTCTCGGTTTATTTGTATAAACTCTCGGAACGATTAAAATTTTATCTTTAACTTTTTCTTGCACTTTTGCGAGTTTTATCATGTATTCCGAAACGGCATCAATATCATTCGCCGAGCACGGTCCGACTATTAATAAAAACTTATCGCTTTTATCTGAAAAGATTTCTTTTATTAAATTATCTCTTTCGTCTTTTATTTTTTGCAAATCCGTCGGTAACGGTATCTCTTTTTTAAATTCTTCGGGAGACGGCAAATCACGAATTACTTCAAACATTCGGTAACACCCTTTCTTATAAACATAAAAGCATAAATATTCCGATATAAGTTTATGCATTATATTTGATACTCAATAAAAATCCATCAACCACCGCATAAGCGGCGATGAAAATAATACACATGGATTATAACACAAAATATTTGGCTGTGGGTAAATATTTAGAACTTTTTATTTTCGCGATGCCTCGTCCGCTTGCGGCGAGGTAGTTCATTTAAAGAGAACGCGCAAAAAATTTTCGGCAATTTAAATATAAAATATTAATTTTTATAAAACAGTCTTTTTATATAAAAAATAGGGTACAATAATTTAAAAAACAGATGTCGGAAAAAAATTCGATTGCCGAGGGTAAGTTTTGCAAACCAAAACCACTGACGAAGAAAGTATTATATTTTCAAAGAAAATGTAATGCTGTCTTGACATTTTAGCGAAAGGAATGTTTATAAATATGGCTGATGTAATTATTATAGGAACAGGTCCCGCGGGAATATCCGCCGCACTCTATACAGTCCGCGCAAAACTTGATACAATTATTATCGGGCGCGACGGCGGCGCACTTTCCAAAGCAGAAAAAATTGAAAATTATTACGGCTTTGAAAACGCTGTAAGCGGCGAACAACTTTTATCGCAGGGGATTTCACAGGCAAAACGATTAGGCGCGGAAATTATAACCGACGAAGTTATCGGCATGGGATTTGACGGTGCGTACATCGTGAAAACGAAATCGAAAAATTATAAAGCAAAAATCGTTATTATGGCGACAGGCTCACCGCGCAAAAAGCCCGCTATAAAAAATCTTGCGGATTTTGAGGGCAAAGGAGTCAGCTATTGTGCCACGTGCGACGCTTTTTTTTATCGCGATAAAAATGTTGCCGTTTTAGGCTCGGGCGATTACGCTTTAAGCGAAGCACTCGAACTTGCGCCGATAGCAAAACAAGTTACGATTTTAACCGACGGAGAAAATTTTATGCAGGACATGCCGGAATCACACAGAAACATAAATATAATTCAAACGAAAATTTCGGAGATTAACGGCGAGAATGTTCTTGAAGAAATTTTATTTGATGACGGCTCAAAATTTTATGTTAACGGATTATTTATTGCCGTCGGAGTTGCGGGAAGTGCCGACCTTGCGAAAAAAATCGGCGCGCAAACCGACGGAACAAAAATTATCGTCGATGAAAAAATGGCAACTAATATTTCGGGGCTTTTCGCGGCGGGCGATTGCACGGGCGGAATGTTGCAAATCGCAAAAGCTGTTTATGAAGGCGCGAAAGCGGGAACGGAAGTTGTGAAATATCATCGAAGCCTACCGAATTTAAAGTAACAAATTGTGTGAAAGCAGGAGCGATTCTTCCGATTTGGTTTGCATAACATTATGCCCATAAAATTTTAAAATTCAAAGAGGGGTTTGTTTGTATGAAATATAATAAAAGCTATGATGGCGGAGATTTTAGTGATTACCTTGAATATTTAAAAACAATAGATTTGCCGAAAAAACTTTTTGATTTTGCGTCCGACCCTAAAAGACACGATTTCAGCGATGAAAGTTTGCACGATAGTTGGCTGACGAGTGTAAATATTGGCAGAGATGATTTCGGAAATATAAATATATCCATAACTTTACGTGCTCAAAAAGGAAAATTTCGTTTGTTATTTCGTGATGTGGAGTATTACCGAATTGCACAGGCAACCGGTGATATGTATGCGGATTTGATAACTTTTGAGATTGGAAAAGAAGATGGCAAATATGAAAAAGATTTGATTTATTTCAATGCGGAGTTTGCTCTTGAATCCGGAAATATTAATGTGCTGTCAAAATATATGGAGATAAAAGAAGAACTTGATTAGGCAAAAAATATTTTATAAATCTATAAAAATGAATGTTTTAAATTGCTTAATAAATAAAAAACAAGGAGGACAAACATTATGTCAACAATAAAAATAACTAAGGATAATTTTGAAACGGAAGTTTTGAAATCAGACAAACCTGTTCTTATAGATTTCTGGGCGGGTTGGTGTGTTCCGTGCCAAATGCTCGCGCCGACCATCGAAGAAATCGCAAACGAAATAACACACGCGAAAATCGGAAAAGTTGATATCGTTACGGAGCAAGAACTCGCCGTTAAATATGGTGTTATGAGTATTCCGACTTTAATGGTTTTTAAAGACGGACAAATTGTAAATAATATTGCGGGTGTTATTCCGAAATCGGAAATATTGGAAATGCTGAATCTGTAATTCAAGGCAAATAATTAAATTTGCAGGGAAGTTGTGAGATTTTTTTCATGACTTCTCTTTTTTTATTTACAAACATTTTAAAATACGAAAATTTAATTTTAAATTTTAAAATAAAAAAAATCATGATTGTTTTAAAATTAAAAAAGATATATTATTGTTGTGAATCTTTATTATAAAAATGTTCGGAGGTAATTTAA
>JGI994J12354_10003762_pt1 | contig 13989 bp, 10 predicted proteins | sample IntmicLarv3ML3BL_FD_12354 | JGI IMG/M metagenome (IMG submission 12354)
CGGGCTATTTGAGCTGAGTAAAGGGAGCAAATACACAAAAAGAGTGACGAAAAATAACGACTTTTTCATTTATATATGGTTTTGTGGAAAATTTAAACAGTTTCTAAGCGTTCATTTTAATTTGGCAACTACAACAACAGGATTGTCGTCATCTTTAAGATTTTTCAATATCTCTTTTAGTTTTTGATGCGCCTGTTGGTCTTTTATTGTCTGTGATACAAAGTATTCTTCCGTAAGCACTCCTTTCATATCCTCAGCATTCCATACATCAACTACTACTCCGTCTCCCGCATAATATCTTGGAATAAATGGCAGTCCACCGTTTATATCGTTAATAATACCTTTTTTATTATGTTCGTCGGTATCAAGAAGTATATTGGTGTTTTCTGCAATATTGTAAATACCATAAACGTTGGCATCATCCGGTCTGAATTCATTCACAAATGGGTTAAATCTTGGTTTGGCTTTAGGTTTGGAAAATAAATCGGGAACATGTATGCTGTAAAAGAAGAATTTTGGTGTTCCCACTATGCCTGAGCCTGTTCCCAAGACAAATGAATTGCGAGAAAATATTTTTGAACCATTAAACCCAAGATTTTCTTTTGGAAAAGAGTAATCGCCAAATCTAAAAACGTAAGCAGGTAGTAAGCTCAAGTTTTCAACTATATAGAGTGTGTCATTTACAAAATCCTTTAAATACAATTTGTTATCAACCCGAATAGGGGTCAGTGAATAATGAAAAGTCGCTATTCCGCCTCCTTCTTTGTTAAAAAAAATATAGTTGGGAAAACAATTAATAATATCTCCATTACTGTCAAATAAGCAATACTTGTATTTATTTTTTCCCAGATTAATCAACTGACCAACAAATAAACCATTCCCGACATAGGAATAATCCGTTACTGTTATGTCTTCAAACTTAGCTACCTGAATAGTTTGGATATAATTCCCCTTAAAGTCATATTCTAAAATCTTTGATAGGTCTTCTATATAAATAACATCTTTGTCAGTATTAAAAAAATATTTTGTTGCATACATATATTCACCCGGACCTTGCCCCCTTGCCCCTATTTTATTCAAGAATTTCCCGAAACTGTCAAAGACATAAAGTTGATTATTACCATGCATAAAAATAAAACCGTCTCTGATTTTTGCAGGAACAACATCAAGCAAATAATCATCCCTTGTTTCAAGGGGAATTAATTCTATTGACGAAAAATAATCGGAACAATAAACCCGTTGATAATTCTCTACACTACCAACTACATCAATAACCGGATATTTCTCCGCTGTTTTATTGTCGGAACAATATACCAAGATAAACGGCAAGAAAATAAATAATAGTGTTCGTTTCATATCAAAGTCGTTTATAATTCAAAAAACAGTTTGTGTAATGTATTGAAATTTAAATTGTTGATCCCGAAATATTTTAAAATCGAAAAACAGCGGCAAGTTATGAAAAAAAATAAAAATAAGCAAGCTTATTTTGTATTGCTCTCAACTTGCGCTATCTTTTCTTCAAAAATAGAAGATAGGCTGCGTTTTGGCAATAAAAATAAGTAAAAACTTATTTTGTATTGCTCTCAACTTGCGCTATCTTTGCACAGCAAGAATAAAGAAGCAGAAATATATAGCAACCATGGACGAAAAACATCTTCACTTTTTCAATACAACCGGACCATGTAATCCGGAGAGACATTACATGCTTTCGCCTGAAGAACGCATAGTGGGAGGACAATTGTCGCGGTATATAAAAGATGAATTATACTGGGTTCTTCATGCACCGCGGCAAACAGGAAAAACGACCTTCCTTCAAGCATGGATGCGCGAGATTAACGCAGGAGGAAAGCATATCGCATGTTATATTACTGTTGAACGTTGTCAGGGTATACATGAGCCTGACAGGGCTATTCCGGCAATATGTAATGTTATAAAATCATTTGCGAGATCATACGATTTGCCGGAGCCCGAAACGATTGACGACCCACTTTCTGCATTAAGCTATACTCTGGAGGACTGGTCTCGAAAAATTGCTCCCAAGCCTTTAATCGTACTGTTTGATGAAGTTGATGTGTTGGTTGGTGAAACCTTGATAAGCTTTCTGCGCCAATTGCGCGGAGGTTTTGCAACGCGTGGCGTTGGCAAGTTTCCTGTATCCATTGCCCTTGTAGGAATGCGCGATCTGAAAGACTATATTACCCAAGCGAAAGACGGAGTAGTGCCCAATCCCGGTTCGCCTTTTAATATAAAAGAAGATTCAGCGCGGCTGACCAATTTCAGTGAAAATGATATCGCTCGTCTGTTTGCTCTGCGTACAGAAGAAACCGGACAGCAAATAACACCCGAAGCCCTTAAATATGTATTCGAGCAATCCGGCGGACAACCATGGATTGTTAATTCACTGTTCAAACGCACTACATTGCGCATCCTCGATGAAGATAGCACTGAAACAGTAACGATAGAGCATATGCATGAGGCAAGAGAGCAGATGGTGATGGCTCGCGAGACGCACTTAGACGCTCTTACCTACCGCCTCGAAGACGACCGTATACGCCGCGTGATAGAAGCGATAATAACGGGAAGCGATGATACAACGAAACTTGAGGGCGAGCCATTCAGATTATGCCTCGATCTGGGTCTTGTTGCAATAGACGATGGAACACCGATAATAGCAAATCCTATTTATCGAGAAGTGATAGCACGTGAAGTAACATCCTCGACACAACTCGCAATAGCAAAACCTGAATGGAAATGGGAGGACGACGACGGTACACTCGACATGGATGCCCTGATGAGCGAGTTTCAGAAATTCTGGCGCCAAAACTCCGAGATATGGGAATCGCGCTCAAACTACACCGAAGCTTTCCCACACCTCCTGCTAATGGCATTCCTTCAACGTGTGACAAATGGTGGTGGACATATCGAAAGAGAGTATGCCGCCGGTCGCGGACGCATGGATGTGGCAATATTATATTGTAAAAAATGGTACATTATAGAGGTGAAGTTGATAAATTACAACAAAACGCCTGATTCAGTCAAAGAGGAAGGCCTGAGACAGATTGCACGCTACCGCGACACTATAGACCCGACGGCACAGTCATACTTAGTCATCTTCGACCGTCGTGAACAGTCGAAAACTTTGCCTTGGGAACAAAAGATAAACCGTGAAAAAGAAGGAGATATCACAATACTTTGGCAGTAGTTCGACAAGAAGTCGAATGGAAATTCAGTAAGTTTTATCGATCAGACTAAACGCCGGGCTTTCATGATATTTTCGCAATTTATGTTGTTTGAAAACAAGCAGTTGTGTTGGCGCTTCATATATTGTCTTCTTCTCCAACATTGTCGCAAGTTTGTAGGAGATGCTAAATAAACTGTACGGATAATTTCCAAAAAAAACTATGTAATATATAATGCTTTTAACAAATTCAGTCGTTCTCTCACCAAGACATAGCCAAATCAAGTTTTATCTCTGTTCTTTTGGCTTAACGAAAACGTTCATTTTAACTTTGCAACAACAACAGGGTTATCATCTTTTTTCAGATTTTTCAATATCTCTTTTAACTTTTTATGTGCAAGTCGGTCTTTTATTGTCTGCGATGTAAAAAAAAATCTCCCGTCAAATAAACATATTTAGGATTAACTTGTTGTAAAGCACGATTTTATGATTTGTCATAAAAATTGACATTACTCCTCATCATTATTATTAATCCAATTGATTTTGGCCATATTTACAACGGCAAGTGCAGCATTGAAATGGTAGTTAAGTTTGTTTTCGCTTTGAGCCTGACAGATCCTGATCACTATCCTGTGTTCTATTGCGTACATCTTCATAGATTTTCTCGATAATATCTTCCGTAGGAATGTTTTTCTGAGGATATTCTGCATTTTCCCATATTAAATTCAATACATCCGACAGTTGTTCGTCGCCGGTATATTCTAACAATGTTTTCAGCTCGTCCCATTCCGAAGGTTTTATAGTCTTTGAAACATAACACAATAGTAATTCTTGTGCATTTTTTTTCTTCATCATAACTTTATACGTGGATTTAGTAACAGTATAACACGTGTTTTTTGTATGCTATAAAACATAAAAATAGTTATTCAGTTTTTTTACCATAACAATAGTTCGTTCAAAAAAATAAAAATAATTAAGCGACATACAATTTTATAATAAGTTATATATATTGAGCGGCAATATCCATTGTATGTTAATTACAAACTTTCTTCACATTAAAATAGTAATAACTTATACACATATGCTTTTGAAAAGCCGGTTGTAAAATATCTGATATATTCTCATTTCAAGTGAAAAAATGATACGTTTTTAAAATAATTTACTATGCTCGACTTAAAAACCGCTTCATTTTTATAATAAGCTCCTTCATAAAAATTCAGCTTTTTATCCATCACACAAGCAGCAATTGCAACATGTAAACGATCAGTATTTATTATTTCATGCTCATTTATTTTTGCTATAAATGGTATTATTGGTGTCATTTCATTTCCAAAGCTGCTAATATCAATATTATTATCCGGTATTTTAATTTTCAACGTACTTTCTTTATCTAGTCTAAAGAAATATCCATTTTTTTTATTTATAATAGTATTTTTAATCTTTCCTGTCATGTAAAGAGCCATATCGTGGCAGAAAGTAGATTTTGGATAATTTTTTTTACTCTCGTATCTGTCACGACAAAAATAAATAACGTTTTTTGTCTTTATCTGTACTTGTAAAGTTGAAGGTAATACTATTACTTTTTTGAAAAAAGGATGAATACGATTAACCAAATATGCTCCTGAATAATAATTACTACACCAAGCTCCGCCTCCTCCATATATTAAAACTTTATCTTCAAAAAACTTTTTCAGGAGGTCATTTTCTAACTGTAACCAAAACATATTATTAAATGGTATCTCAATATATGAAATAGAGTTATCATTTAAAAATTTCAGAGTGGCCTCTCTAATGAAAGCATCTCCCCAATTACCACCATTGGGTACATAAATTGCTAATTCTCCTTTTGTTATTTTATGAATTTCATTTGCTAACATTTCAAATTTTTTCCACATAATTGTTTCGAATAAAAGACTATTTGTATTATAAAATTTTACATATCTATTGAGAATGAGCAAGACGACTATTCTCTTTATCAATCTCATGAACTGATATTTTTTCTGAATATGTACTCCTAAACTGACTATTTATACCTCGCGGGTGACAAAGATGAAACAAATTATCCTTCGTTCTGTAAATTTTATATTTGCTTGCAAGAAATCTTGCATGTCTGGTGAAATCATCGTTTCCCCATCCGTAAATTTCTTCGTTTTCTCCTCCTGACTGCAGATATTTCTTCGTATTAACTATTACAGCTCCACCAAACATTATAAAGTCATATAGTTTATTCATCTTACCTGTATGGCGTTTAAGTATTCTAACGTCCCTATGTTTGAAATAAAATCTTTTTAATACTTCCGGAACTTCATAAAAGAAACCATTGTACGGGTATGCAACATCAGCACCTTCACGCAAATGTTTCATTGCATCGCAAATGGAATTTTTATCAATTACAACATCGGTATCCCATATTGCCATATATTCCGTATTTACATTCTTTGCCATTAAATTGTGATACTTCGTCCTGTACATAACAGGGTCTTTATCTTCAATAAATTGATATCTCGTTTTCCTGTTTAGTACACTTTTCAGGATACCGTTATTTTGAGAATCTATTTCCAATACATAAAGATTCGTATCGAAATATTTAAATAATGAATCTGTTACGATTTTTACATTTTCAAGTCGTTGTATTGTATCAATCCTTGTAAGAATTATAAAAGTCAAATCAGTTAAGTCTTTTTTCATCTTTGTAATGTTTATGTAATAATATTGATGTTCCCGTATAACCCAAAAATAAACCTTTTCTCTGCTTCAGATAATCTTCGTCATTTAGCAGTTTATTCCATACCGGGTGATTTTCAATTTTGTATATAATAAGCTTGTTGTATTTATGAATCTGATCCGAAGTATAATAATCCCCTAAGTTTGAAAGAAGAAAGTATATGGCGGGAAGTCCGTTGGAAAAGTATATCTCATCATACAATTCGCTTTCTATTATATGCTCAATGTCTGATGATTGTAACAACAGTTTTATATGCTCGTTCCACCCATTTGGTTCTATTTTTTTATTTAAAATATCCATAGCATAAAGTAAGTATAACCGGTTTGCATGTAAAACAGGTATTTTTGAAAGAGTGTATAACGAGACTTCTTTTAATATTTTGCATATCTTGTCTTTATGAAGTTCGTAACATTGGCTTAACACATATATTGATAGAATTGAAAGGTTCTCTATTTTGAAAGAAACCGGTTCGTCCGTAAAATTCCGGAAAAGTTTATCGGATATATAATTTATGGCATTGATTACAGCATCTTTGAATAAATGTTCATTTTCACTGTTTTTTTTTTGTTTTTTCAGTCTTACCGTAAAATAATAAATTAGTTGCAAATGAGGGTATAGATCATCATTTTTTAGTTTATCAAGATTGCATATATGTTTAAAAAGCGTATTGTCTATATCTGCAAGGATATCATTGCTGTCGCCTGCAACGTATTTATTTTCAATCAGATATTCGATTCCCAATCCTATGCCGCCAAGTCCATTCTTTATATCTAATATTTTTGTTATCTTAATTTGCTCGAATACTTCATCGATCAGCAATTCCGCTTTTTGCTTGTAATCTGTGTTATTAAATATTCTACCGATGTAATAATAATAAATACAAAGCCCCATTTTTCCGTCAGCTAAACCAATAGGGTATCCATCTTTCAAATCAAATACCTTCTTGTCCAATAACGATGTGATTTCCATAGTTTTATTAATTTCCATAATTTTTATATTTACATGAATCCTTCATTTAACATTTTTCTAACAGGCATAAGGAACCTTTCAAGTAACGACAGGTTTTCTGTTACTATTTCGGCACTTGCTTTCATTTCATATGTTACGGGAAGTTTCTTCCCGTAATTTGTTGTTAATCCGTCAGGGAAAATTATACTTATCTGATAGTTGTCTTCTTGCGGAATAAGGGAAATAGAACTTACAATGCCGTTAACAATTCCGAACTCCTGATCCGGATAATTGGCGAAACGTATTATTACCCTTTGTCCTGTTTTGACTTTTCCTGAACGGACAATCGGAAGCAGAGCTTTTCCCATTAACTCATCTTTCTCTTCAGGTACAATTGCAAACGCATTTTCCCCTGCCTGAACAAATTGGTTCTCATGCCAGTATTTTAAGAAAGTTATTTTTCCGTCTATAGGTGTTGTAAGACAGTAATTCAATTCCCAGTTATTGATTGCATTTATAAGTTGTTCGGTTGAGGTATTGTAATTATGAATTAAAAGGCTTTTCTTTTCCGCTTGTTGAAGTTCTATATCAAGCAGGTTGTTTTCCATTTCTCCTATCTGAATTGACAGATTTTCTAAAGCGGCATATCCGTTTTCCAGCGAATATTTGCTTTGCAAATAGGAAGAGATTGCATTATCGTGTTCCGACGGAGAAATCACTCCGTTTGTATATAGTGAGGAATCACGATTATATTGTAACGAAGCTAATTTATGCTGTTCTTCCGGTACTTTTTGCCTTGATCTCTGGTTATCAAAATGTGCACGATATTTATTTATCTGACTGCGTATAGCTTTAATTTTATTTTCATAATAATTCAATGAGTAGTAATTATCATATTCATTCAGACTGTTTAGGAAAGAAGTATAAGATGATTGTAATTCTCCTAAAGACAACTCGTTAATTGATATTGTTTTATGTTTGATTGCGCTTATCATGCTATCAGGATTATTTTTATCTTTTAAAAAGTGCTTGAGAAATAGAATATCTTCTGTTGATGCAGGATTTTCAATAATGGCAAGAACAGTATTTGTCTTGACTTCCTGTCCGTCATTAACATAAAGTTTGCTGATTTTTCCTGACGAACGTGCAACTACTTGCGCAACCGGATAGCGCCCGGTTAATGTCATATCCGAGATGATAACATCAGGATATTTTAAGAAACCGCTACCGATTAGTATAACGAAAAAAATAATAAACAACACAGAAATACCACATTTCAAGATCCAAGGCGGTATTTTTCCCAGAACCTCTTGCAACTCTTCACTTTGTATTTCTACTTCTTTATGTTCTTTTTTCTCTGCAATTAACGACGCGTCGGTCCGGAATATTTCATGACCTTTTTCTAGCTTTGCCAAAATCTGTTCTATTTCACGAATCTGCGCATCATTATGTTCTTTTTTATCAACCATTTTTCACTGTTAACTCCGTTGAAACACCTCACGCTCGGCAGAAGTTAAGCTTGCTTAACTTCTGCTCTCACTTAATCAGTGTTTTCACTTTTCATTCAATTTATTGCCCCAACTCCAACTGATTCTTAACCAACTGATAATATATGCCCTGTTTCGTCGCCAATTCCTGATGTGTTCCTTCTTCTGCCACCTTACCGTTATCCAATACAATTATATTGTCGGCATCTTTGACGGTACTCAACCTGTGAGCAACAATAACAACAGTCTTTCCTATATAAAATTCATGCAGGTGTTCCATGATTTCTTTTTCGTTTTTTGCATCCAAAGCATTTGTCGCCTCGTCAAGGAAGATGAATTCAGGATTTTTATATACCGCTCTTGCAATAAGCATACGTTGTCTTTGACCTTGACTTATTCCGCTCCCTTCAATTCCTATCTTCGTATTATAACCTAACGGGAGCGAGTCTATAAAATCACGTATATTGGCTACAGTTACAGCATGTATCATCCTTTCCTTGTCTATAGTTTCAACCCCTACCGCAATATTGTTCGCTATTGTATCGGAAAAGATAAATCCGTCCTGCATTACCGAGCCGCTACCGGAGCGCAATACACGTTGATTTATATTTTGCAAAGGTGTTTCTCCTATTTTTATACTCCCTTTGTTCGGTTCATAAAAACCTAAAAGAAGTTTTATAAGCGTAGTTTTTCCGCTTCCGCTTGCACCTACTATTGCCGTGACTTTCTTTTCAGGTATTTTGATATTAATTCCGTCAAGAACATAATCACGATCTGCTCTGTCGTAGCTGAAACTAAGATTTTCTATTGTTATGCTTCTGTCTGTCGGCAATGATGTTAATTTAACATCGGAAATTTGAACTTCATCTTCTTTTTTATGTATCTCATTCAGGCGTTCAAGGCTTATTTTTGCATCCTGCAATGACTGAACAAAACTAATGAATTGGCTTATGGGAGATGATAACTGACCGACAATATATGTTAGAGACATCATCATACCGAGTGTCATATGTCCTTCTACCACGCCTTTTGCCGCAAGAAATGATATCAGAATATTGGTAGTCTGGTTGAAAAAGACAGAACCCATTTGTTGATATTGTCCTAAAGCCAATCCTTTAATACTTATCTTAAACAGTTTTACCTGTATTCTTTCCCATTGCCAGCGTTTCTCCGTTTCGCAGTTATTAAGTTTTATTTCCTGCATTCCGGTAACAAGCTGGAATAAATTGCTTTGTTCAGCGGCTGATTGAGCAAAACGTTTTATGTCAAGCTCACGACGATATTTCAAAAACGCTATTATCCATGCGACATAAAGACCGTTTCCGAGTAAAAACAAACCTAATATTGTCAGATTGTAATATGCAAGAACAAGTCCGAATACGATAAAATTTGCAAAAGAAAAAAGCGTACTTATGGATGAACCTGTCATAAAGGCTTCTATTCGGCTATGGTCGCCTATTCGTTGCATTATATCACCGACCATTTTCGTATCAAAGAAACGTATAGGCAATCGCATAAGCTTTGCCAGAAAGTCAGAAATAAGCGATATATTAATTCGCGTGTTCATATGGAGCAAAATCCAACTGCGTATAAAATCTACGGACAAACTTGCAATGAATATTATTAATTGTGCTATAAGAACAAGCGTAATGAAACTCAGGTTACTGTCGCGTATACCCGTATCAACCATCGACTGCGTAAGAAAGGGAGTGATCAACTGCAAAAGGCTGACAGTAATCATCCCCAATATAAGCTGTATAAATTGCTTCTTATGAGGAATCAGATAACGAAAGAAAAAAGAAAATCCTCTGTTACGTTCTTTTTTTTCATCCGGAATATCGTAAAACCCGGGGGCGGGTTCAAGAAGTAATGCAGCACCCTTATTTTCATCGTCGGCTTTCGTGCTTATCCAGCACCGTTTAAACTCGACTTCGTCAAAAACCGCTTTTTGAGAAGCCGGGTCTGAAATATAGAATTTATTTTTCTTAATTTTATAAAGTACGACGAAGTGATTTTGATTCCAGTGAAGAATGCAAGGCAGCAGAGCTTCTTTTTTAAGCATCTCCAAAGTAATCTTTACTCCGGTAGTTCTGAAACCGATTGATTCCGCCGCGTCGCTGATTCCCAACATAGATACACCGCTACGCGTTATAAAAGAACGCTCACGAAGGTTTTGTAGAGTATAGCTTTTGCCATAATACTTCGCAATCATCCGAAGACTTGTCGGACCACAGTCCATTGCATCTAATTGGGTGTAGTGGGGAAACATAGTTTAGATATGTTTTTTTTTAAGTTCCTATATATAAGTCTGCCTTGATTCATTTTGATAATGGCATTTTTATTCTCATAAAATTTTTATATCATATAAAAATAAATCTTCTACTCCGTATATCTGTAGAGGAAGTTCATGTCCATTATACAAAACTGTAGGTGTTGCAAATATATTTGTTTTGTTTATCCATTCTTTATGCTTATCATATTCTTCTTGTACATTCATATTATTACAATTATATTTGTATTTTTTAAAGAAAATATCCTTTTTACTTCTTCCATATTTGTACCATTCATTTAAAAATAATAGAAACTCGATATCGTTTAGATTTTGATTCATTGCAATTATAAATTTATTGGTTTCATCATGTTCTTCTTTAAAAGAAGAAAATATGTATTGTATACAATACTTATTCTGATTGTTTTTAAAAAAATTATTTATTTTCATATGTAGTTGTGCGCAAGGATTGCAATGAGGATTACTGACTATTGTTATTAGATTTTCGGATTCTTTATTTCCGAGAAGAACCGATGAAATAGATTTATTTACTTCATATTTTTTATTATCTTTTAAGAGTAAATTTAATACGCTATCATTAAATTTTAGACTATTGAGCCTTTGAGAAACTTCTTCTTTCTTTTTTGCCTCGGATAATATTGAAATAAAAATATTCAATAATAATATGGGAATTAAAAAAATACACATTACTAATAAAGATTCTTGAAAGCTATATATTGGTAATAATAATAATCCCATCAGCAGATTATAAATGAATAATACCCATAAAATGCTTTGAATAAATAAACATAGAGTGCACCATTGATTAACTTTAAATTTTTGATACCAAATACTCCATAATGTATAAGGTAATGAGCAAGCATTAATAAATGCTGCATAAGGGTAAAGTGATGGAAAAATAATTATAATAAAAACATTACTGATAAAATAACCTAATCCTATTTCACTCCAACTAAAACCTAAAATTTTTGAGGACTTTGATTCCAAAACAATATTACAATCTCCGTCATTATTAAACATCGTACATATTTTATTGGCAAAATCATTATTTATATGTAATTGTTTTAACACTAACAGGTAGCTGATATAAATTCCGGATATATTTATTAAGAGGGCAAAAATAAGAGAAGTGTAATTATGAAATTTTGTATTAAAACCAATAATAAATAAAAGTAAAAATAAGGCAATGGCTAATAATAAATGTTTTAGGATATGCAATATTTCATTTCTACGATGAGTTTTATAATCAGGTTCTGATGAATTTTCATCAGCTTCTGCTAATAGCACAATACCTTGCCACATTCTAATAAAATCACAAACAGGTAAAGTTATTTTTTTATTATTTGAAAAAAAATTTATTATATCATTGTTGATATAATAAACGACTATAAATTCATTTTTAAACATAGTTACAAAAGGAGCTTCTATCTCTTTTATAATCATGTTTTTGTCTTTTATATGATAACATTGGTTTTCTACACCGTATTCAGTCAACATTTTAGAAATACCATATATGTCGTTTTTATGAGGATGTTCATTATAATATTTGTTTGAATACTGTTTTGTATGCTTGACATTAAGTGCATTCAACATATAGACTAAAATAGAATTGTTTCTCATATTATTTTTTTTGCAATTTATCCTGTACCCCGGAAAGATTTCTGGGGAAATACTTTTTTTATTATAAAAATGGTGCACTTTTGCATTGAAATTCCGGTTTATTTTTCGATTAAAATAAACAAATTAACGGATTTTTCGGTTTTCAAAAGGGTATCTATTCTCTTAATCTTGCAATAACAACAATAGGATTGTCATCTTCTTGGATTTCTGTTATGTTATTTATTTTTGACCGTATCGAATTATTTTTATTTTTTTTCATATAGTCTACTATTTTTTCTGCATCAATTATCCCGAAGAATTCTCCGTTATTATTTATAGTTTGTATTTGAAAATCAAGAAAGTTGTCTATATTATTTATATATCCGCTGCTTTTTCTGTGATTTTTTGTAGTATATACTTGTTGTGTTTTTTTATCATAGTAACCTGAAAAGAATGAATTATCAGTTACTCTTAAGCCACCACTCACTTTACATGCAAAAAAAACATGTTTTTTTGTTTCATGTACAGAAGTTATAGACCATTTACCAATATTTACATCTGCAATACTAATTCCATTGATATTCGTTGTTGTTGTTGGGGGGTTAGTTTTTTTATCACCAAAGTTAAAAACTATATGAGGGGTTAATTTATTTTCTTCTATTTTATATACAGTGTCATTATAACCTTGATCTTTAAAGTAGAGATTATTATCATAATTGTAAAATATACCTTGATTAAAAGGTGTTTCCATACCTATGTGATCATAAAAAACGTAGTTTGGGTATTCTTTTAGCACCTCTCCGTCTTTATTAAATGTAATTAGTTGGTAGGGAATCTTTCCTGTTACATTATTAGTATAACCAATATAGGTGCTGTCATTTAGCATGCGGGGAAGATTGATATTTAGATATTTATTCTTCTTATTGTATTTTTCAAGAAAAGCCGGGTTTCTAACAACTACTTTGAGTTTATTTGTTTCTATATCAAAACCTCTCCAATGATTGATATTGTGAAAAAATAGCAATTTATGCTTTTCATTAAATCCATACAACCCCATAACATTTAAATAATCTTCAGGTCCTTGCCCCGGTCTACTTATCTCGTGAATAAATTTTCCGGTTTTACGATCAAATAAATATGCACCTTTAAAAAAAATGGATGCAATTATATAATTTTCAGTTACATAAATAGAAGGATGTGTCAATAGACATTCTTTTGTGGTTTCAAGTTTAACATACTCAATATTATTATTGAAAAAGGTACTCATTGGTATATCTCCTTCGATGCTTTTTGTTAGATCTATAGTAATAATTTCATTTTCTGCATTAAAGAGCGAAAAAGAAAAAAAGAAAGGAAAAATAATTACTAATGTTTTGATCTTAATCTTCATAAAATTTTTCATGATAATAAAATTAATTTAGAAATAATGGGTATTTTAAAATTCAAATTAACAAAAAACTATTAAGGATCTATTCTTAAATGAAAAAAACTATTGAGACAAATGTTTTTGGTCTCGTGGTTACTTATCAATAGAGCAAGTTTGAATGAAGGTGTGATTCGTTACAAATTAATCACAAAAAAATAAAAAAGCAGAAAATAAACACATCCTGTTATTTGACTAATCCAGACTATATGTCAAAGTACAATTTTCATCTTCTTAAACAACCATCCCCCCCCCAATAAAGGAAGATGGTTGTTATATTATACAATTATGCTTGGTAGACGCCACCGCCACTACTGCCACCACTATAAGAACAACCTG
>JGI994J12354_10003763_pt1 | contig 13987 bp, 15 predicted proteins | sample IntmicLarv3ML3BL_FD_12354 | JGI IMG/M metagenome (IMG submission 12354)
GTCCACCAGTGCGCTGCCGGAGCCCCAATACCAGGTGTTGTCATAAGTCCAGACCCCGCGCCCCCAGTCGAGCGTACCGAAATCCTTTTCCGGCGAAAAATTGTAGGTCTTGCCGCCGATTTTTACATAGCCCTCGGCGCGCATACAGTTGATTTTTTGGTTGTAGTAGAAGGCGGTGGCTTTTTCTGCCCAGGGTGTGGCAATAACCATGGTATCCATCGGCGGTTGGGAGAGGAAAATATCAAACTCAATCTCGCCGTGCAGCAGGGATTTGGTGTAGCGTCCGTAGAGATGCCGCCCGCGCGGCTCCAGCGTATAGTTCAGGATGCAATGGCGGTCGCTGCAGCAGATGTCCCCGGCGGCGCTGTCCGGTGGCATGCCGAGCTTGCCCATGGGGAAGATTTTGGGCACGAGAAAATCCACCTGCTTGCCGTTCTCATAATCGAAAAAAGTGCAGGTGGCAAGCCCCATGTAACGGTTGTCCGCAATCACGGTGGCAAGCCCGTAGCGCCCCTCGGCATTCAGGACGATGTAATAATCCCACTCCTTGATGCGCAAACGGTTCGCTTGGATGTCCGCCGCGTCATACTGCAAAACCAGCTGTTTCGCCCAGCCACGCTGCGCCAAAGCGCCGTTCGAGTCCAGCAGCTTCCCCGGTCCTTTCAGCTCTTGATTCATGTGTTCGCAACCCCTTTCTATGTATCGCGCCGAATCAAAAGACCCTTCATAAATTCACTCTCGTTATGCGTCTGATGAACCAGCGCAATTTCTGCTTCTGTGCAACCCAGCAATATCTTGATTTCGGAATCCCGCTTCAGAAGGTCAACGGTGCAGACCACGGCAACCACTGCCCCGGTGGGCTCGGAGCCGCGCCAGACATCAATCCCACCGCCATCCATCGAATTGGTGTTTTGGAGGTAGCCGTAGTCCACAGGATAGATATAATCCGGATAGCGCGGATGTGCGCTGTTCTTCGGGCGGTCAATCACAATTTTGGATTCCGCTACGAGCGAATCCAGCGCCGCCCAGAAAGCGTCATTCGTTTTCATCAATGAACCCATACAACCTCCCCAGCCAATAGCCGAAGAGATAATCATGCCCATTGTATTCCATCACGCCGTCCGGCTTTTCGCCCTCGCCGCAGCGCGCGCGGTAGGGATTTTGCACAAAGGCGGACCAATCCTTCAAGCGGCGGTCAATCGGCGCGGGCATTTCCTCCGGCAGCTCCGGCGTTTGCGGCGTTGGGTCAAAGGTGAAGCCGAATTTCTCCTCGTATTTTTGGATGGTGTCGCTGTTCCACTTTATATCCAGCGGGAAATAGCGCAGCGTATCCTTGGCCTTCACGGGGACGCCTTCCTCATTGTCGTTCAGGTATTTTTGGAACACGAAGTTGTAAATCGGGGTGCCCATCACGCGCACGCCGTGGTAGATTTTGTCCTTCTCCCAGAAGTCGCGCACAAAGAGCGTTGCCAATTGCAGCTGCTCCGGAGTCATATGCGCGGCGGCCAGGCGCTCCATAAATTCATAGGGTGTGTTGCCGTTGGGCAGCACGATGTCCTCATCGTTGTAGCCGCTCGCAAAGGTACGCAGCCCCTGCAGATACAGCGCCTTCAGCGCGGGGTTCTCCTCCATCTCCAGCAACGGCAGACGCTCCATGATGTGCATCACATTGTCGCTGTGGTTGGAGAAATGCGGCGGCACGGGCAGCCAGGTGGTCACGGAATACGCCGCCATGTTCTCGTCAATCGCCGTCTTGCGGTAAAGCTCGGTGTATTTCGGGTCACCGGTGACGAATTCTGCGATTTTTAAGTGTTGCAAAAGCAAAAAGCCGTGCAGATGGTCGTTCTCGATGTTGTCCTTCACGCGGTAGTTGCCCCAGGTGGTCATGCTGCCGTTTTGGTCGAGAATGCGGTAGTCATTTTCGAGGATGGTGTCCAGCAGCTCGCAGACATCCGCCGCAATCATCGCCTTTTCCTCCTCGTTCGCGGCGTATTTGTAGGCGTAGTAGAAGCCGAAGAACATGCCGTCCATCTGATCCACGGAAACATCACCGTTCCAGCGCAGGTTCAATTCCTCGTTGACCTGCCAGCGATCCTCTGCGGCATAAAAGTTGGGGTTGTCCAACGGCCACCAGGCGCGCGCGAGCAGACCCTTTTTGCCCGTGATGTGGCAGAGCTTGTGCATCCCGCGCAACAGGAGCGAGACGGTGTCTTTGTCCGCCGGGTCCTTCGTGACGGCATATTTAAACGAAAATACTGCCGCCATCATGCCTGTCATATAGGCATCGTCGGGCATGTTGTAGCTAATGAACGGTGCTTCCGGCGTGGCGTTGCGCAGCTTGCAGAGAATTTGCCCCTCTAAGTTGAAGCGGGTGAACAGGTCATACTCGAAGACCTCGGCTTTTTTGCGCATGGTAAGCTGTGACATGTTGTTTTCCTCCTCATTGTGAGAAACGCTCCCTGTATCGTCCGGCACACGGAGCGTTCCAAAATTTTTATTGGTTTATTTGAACTTCAAAAAGCGCTCATACAGATTTTCCAGAACGCCGAGCAAGGTTGGTGAAGAGGGTGAACAGGAAATCGTCAAACCATTTTTTCAGCGGGCTGCGGTCGTCCACCGGGGTCTGTTGCATATTGCCGTCGTCGCACACGAAGGGCTGGGTGAAACAGATGCCGCCCTCGCCCTTGAGCTGGGCGCGCACATAGCAACTGATGTCGTCCGCGTAGTCGCCGAGATTGCTGCTGCCCGTGGCAATGACCTTGCCCTTGGCAATCCACTCCACCGTATCCGTGGCGGTGTTGACAGCCAGAGAGATGGTCTGCGCGCTTTCGTCCAAGTTCACGCGGGTGACCATGGGCATGGGCTTGTTTTCATCACCCACAAAGCCATCGCCCGGCTCCGGCCGCGCGCGGGTGTCCACGGCGAAGAGGATGCCGTTTTCCATGGCGGTGCGCAGCGCGTCCACGGTGTTTTCGGGCATCATGATGTATTCATAGCTGGTGATAACCTAGTCGAGCCGATGCGCGTCGCTGATGCCGAAGCCCCAGACATTTCTGCCCGTGGGGATGACATAATCCAGCAGTCCGTCCCACAAAATGCGGTCGCAGCGCGTGGGGGAATCGTTTTGGTTGAGGATTTCAATGCCCGCGCAGGACGGGTATTTGATGAGCAAATCGCTGAAATAACGGATGTTTTTCGGGTCGCTCGCAAGCTTGATGACCTTGGAGGCGTTCAGCCAATCGCCGGGATGGTTGATTTGCGAAACACCGCCGAGCTTTTCCACCAGCGAGATGGCGGGCTCATAGGCATTCTCCACGCCCCCAGTCGCCGTCGCCCGTGTCCACAAAATAGCTGTTGACATGGTTCTTGTTCAGCACACCTGCGTTCAACTCATGCCCATGGGCACATCCAGCATGATTCTGCCGCCGCGCCCCGTGCCGTCCACGGTCATTTCCTTGTAACGCGCGTCTGTCAAGGAGGTGAGCGGGTATTTTTGCACCGGGATGCTCAAAATCTGCAGTTGCTTCGGCTTCACGTTCCAGCCCTTGTTGACGATGCCGTGCTCCGTCATGGTGAGAATGTCAAAGCCTTTTTCGTAGTAGGTTTCCACCATCACGCTCAAATCCACCTCGGCATCGCTGACGGTGGAGTGGGTGTGGCGGTTGGCCTTGTAGGCCGTCCAGCTATCCCAATTGACGGTTTCATAGGGGTTGGTGATGTCAAAGGTACGCGCCGGAAATCATTGCGGGCACAAAAATGGCGAGCAAAAGGAGACAGGCCAGAGAAATGCTGAGTATTTTTTTCATGGTATGAACCCTCCTGCTGTTTTTTTCTGCGGATTCTGTTCCGATATTTGGTAGGAAGGCAGATTCTTTTATACTATACTATACCAGCGCGCGGGACGCAATAGATTTTTCGAAAACACCTCGGATTTTTCACAGCTTTCTGTGCATCTTGACTAAGACGATGGATTATTTTTTGATGATTTCGCCTAGGAACTTCACAATCGCGCGAAAACGCTTGGTGTTGCGGCGGAATTCCTTCTCGTCCCGCGCCTTTTCTGCCGCCGTGCGCGTGTCCGGGGTGGTCTGCATGTTGCCGTCATCGCAAATAAACGCCTGCGTGAAGCAGATGCCGCCCGCGCCCTTGAGCTGCGCGCGCACATAGCAGCCGATTTTATCCGTATGCTGCGTGAGGTCAATGCGCTTGCCTTGGGCAATCACTTCGCCCTTGGCAATCCACTCCACCATGTCCTCGGCACCGTTGGTTTCCAGCGCAATCGTCTGCGCGTTCGGATTCACCGTCACGCGCGTGACCATGGGCATCGGCTTGCTCACGTCACCCGTGAAATCATCCCCAAGCTCCGGGTGTGCGTGGAGCCCCACGGTAAATAGCGTCCCGCTTCTCAGGGCGGTTTTGAGGTTTTCCACTGTGTTTTCGGGCATCATAATGTATTCGTAGCTGCTTACCACATTGCGCAGGAAGTGCGCGTCACTTGTGCCGAGGCCCAAAACGGTTCTGCCATGGGGGATGACATATTCCAGCAGACCGTCCCACAAAATGCGGTCGTGGCGCGTGGGGGAGTCGTTTTGGTTGAGGATTTCCATGCCCATGCAGCTGGGGTATTTGAGAAGCAAATCGCCGAAATAGCGGATGTGCTTGGGGTCGCGCGCCACATTCGGGTCGTGGCGGGAGCGAATCCAATCCCCCGGATGGTTGATTTGTGACATGCCGCCCAGCTTGTGTGAGAGCGCGATGGCGGGCTCATAGTCGTTCTCCACGCCCCAGTCGCCGTCGCCCGTATCCACAAAATAGCTGTTGACGTGGTTCTTGTTCAGCACACCCGCGTTCAGCTCAATGCCCATGGGCACATCCAGCATGATGCGGCCGTCACGCCCCGCGCCGTCTACGGTGATTTCGCGGCAGCGCTCCGGTGTCAGCGGATTCAGCGGCAGCTTGCGCACCGGCAGACTCAACAGCGGCAGCTGCTTGGGCTTCACCGTCCAGCCCTTGTTCACAATGCCATGCTCCGCCATGGCCAGCACATCAAAGCCCTCGGCGTAATAGGACTCAATCATGTCCCGCAAATCCACCCGCGCGTCGCTCGCGTGCGAATGCGTATGGCGGTTCGCCTTATAGGCCGTCCAGCTGTCCCAATCCACGCTTTCGTAAGGGTTTTTGATGGTGAAAATTCTGCTTGTGTTCATGGCAATTCCATTCCGCCGCGCGAGGACGCGGCTATGTATATTTTTACTGTTTTAGTATACTATATCGTGTGGCGCTTCGCAAGGGGAATTTCGGAAAAAGGCGAGACACCGCACTTGACAAAACGCCATTTTCCGATTATAATGGAATTGAATTCCATTATAATCGGAAAGGAGATGATTTCTTGTATTATCACAGGCATATTGAACCGGTGATAGAACGGATTGCAAAACGCAAGGCGGTTGTCGTGCTGACCGGGGCGCGGCAGGTTGGGAAATCCACCATGCTCAAAGAGGTTTTTCGTGACATCAATTATGTGACGCTGAACCGCCCGCTGGTGCGGGAGAGCGCAAAAGAGAATCCCTCGATGTTTTTTGATTTGTACAAGCCGCCCGTGGCAGTGGACGAAATCCAAAAGGCGGCGGAGCTGTTTGAGTATATCAAAGATATTGCGGATTCCAAGAAGGCAAAGGGGCAGTTTTACCTCACGGGCTCGCAAAGCATGACGCTCATGAAGAATGTCAGCGACAGCTTGGCGGGTCGCGCGGGCATAGTGAAGCTGCTGGGACTTTCTGTTCGCGAGCTGACGCAAAATCCGCAGCGCGAGCCATTTTTGCCTACGCTTCAGCGCATGGTGCAGGGGGGCGGCGAGGCATGGGATTATACCAAGCTGGTTTCCGCCATTCACAAGGGCTTTTTCCCGGAGCTGCATGAAAGCGAAAGCGATTTGCATGATTGGGCGGATTTTTACAGCTCCTATTTTCAAACCTATATCGAAAAGGGTGTCCGGGATGTGCTGAACATTCGGGATGAATCTGCGTTCATCAAATTCGTGCGCGCGGCGGCCTCCCTCACCGGTGAATTGCTGAATCTCGTCACCCTTGCCGAAATTTGCGGGAAGGATGTCAAAACCGTCAAGGCTTGGCTGTCCGTTTTGGAGTCGAGCGGCCTAGTTTATCTACTGGAGCCTTATCACAACAACCTCAATAAGCGCATGATAAAAACACCGAAGCTGTATTTTTTGGATACCGGCTTGGCCTGCTGGCTGCTGGGCTGGAACACGCCGCAGCAGCTGACGAGCGGCGCGATGTGGGGGCATATCTTTGAGAGCTTTGTGTTCGGCGAGGTGCTGAAGAGCTATTATAACGACGGCATCGTCAAGCCGCCGCTCTATTTTTACCGCGACACGGACAAAAATGAAATCGACCTCCTGCTGGAGGAGGGGGATACGCTGTACCCGGTGGAAATCAAAACAAGCAGCGACCCGAACAAGGCCATGGTCAAGGCTTTTTCGTTGCTGGAGAAGATTCCCGGCAAAAAAGCAGGCAGCGGCGCGTTGATTTGCCTGGCAAAGGAACAGATGCCGTTGACAGAAAATGTTTGGATTTTGCCCGCGCAAGGGATATAATACCGACGAACTTTTGAGTGGGGGATGGAATATGAAAAAATATATTGCGCTTTTGCGTGGCATTAACGTCGGCGGAAAAAATATCGTTTCCATGCCGATTTTGAGAGAGGCTTTTGAGAAAGCCGGTTTTTGTGATGTCAGCACCTACATAAACAGCGGGAATATTTTCTTTTCCGCTGACGATACCGCGATTGAAGTGCTGCAATCACGATGCCGGCAGATTATTACGGAAACCTTCAAGCTGGATGTTCCTGTTGCGGTTATCTCGCCTAGGGCGTTGGCTGCCGCTTTGAACAATGCGCCAGAATGGTGGGATAAGGATAAGGAGCGGAAGCACAACGCTATTTTCATTATTCCTCCCGCAAGCGCGGAGGATATCATGGAAGAGGTGGGTGAAATCAATCATGAATATGAGCAAGCCGGACACCACGGGCAGGTTGTTTTTTGGTCTGCGCCTTTGAAATTCTTTGCGAAAACAAAATGGTCAAAATTCGTTTCGGCAGGTACACGCTCAAATATAACCATCCGAAACGCAAATACGACAAAAAAGCTGCTGCAGATTAGCGATGAAACAGAAGCCGGCGAGGAATGAACAGATAAAAAAGACAAAATTCGATTTGACTTTCAAGGATTGCAAAAGAAACGTTTGACTTTTTGCGCCCCACCATGTATACTAAACCCAAACCCAATAAAAAGTAGGCAATGATGGGGAGGAGTACGCGCTCCGGTGACATCGCAGAGAGAGAACAACGGAAATCCAAGATTTCCATGGTGAAAGTTCTCATGCACCAAGCGCGGAAGGTAGCCCCGGAGCCGTGAACCGAACGTGGCAGCACAAGTAGGCTTCACCGGCGGCCCTCCGTTAGTGGGGCAGCGGTATCGAGCGTCCTTTTGGGATTCTCTGCATCGTATGAAGTGCGGCGCAATGCGCCGAAATCAGGTGGTACCACGGATTTTTTGTGAAAATTCGCCCTGAAGCAGTTTTTTGCTTCAGGGCGATTCTTTTTTTGAAAGGAAATGATGACAATGGAAAAACGTTACAATCCCGCGCAGGCAGAGGCGCGCATCCGCGCATTTTGGGCGCAGGAGGAAATCTACCGCTTTGACCCGAACGCCCCCGGCGCGCTTTACGCCATCGATACCCCGCCGCCCACGGTCAGCGGCTCTTTGCACATCGGGCACATTTTCTCGTATACGCAGGCGGAGATGATTGCGCGCTTTCGGCGCATGGAGGGCTATAACGTGTTCTATCCCTTCGGCTTTGACGACAACGGCCTGCCCACGGAGCGGCTGGTGGAGAAGGAGCATGGCCTGCGCGGGCGGGATTTACCGCGCGGCGAATTTGCGGCACTCTGCGCGGAAACCGCCGCCGCCTATGAAGCGCGCTTCACGCAGCTTTGGCAGCGCATGGGCTTTTGTGTGGATTGGTCGCAGCTCTACAACACGTCGGGTTCGCTCGCGCAGCGGATTTCTCAGCGCTCCTTTTTGGATTTGGCGCAGAGCGGCCGTGCCTATTGCAAGGAGTCGCCCGTGCTCTGGTGCACGCAATGTGCCACCTCCATCGCGCAGGCGGAGCTGGAAACGGCGGACTGCGAGACGCAGTTCCTCTATTTGCCCTTTGCGGTGGGGGAGAGTATTCTGCCCGTTGCCACTACGCGCCCGGAGCTGCTGTATGGCTGCGTGTGCCTCTTTGTGCATCCGGAGGACGCACGCTATCGCGATTTCATCGGCAAAACGGCGCGTGTGCCGCTGTTTGGCCATGAGGTGCCCATTCTCGCGGAGGATACGGTGGATATGGAAAAGGGCACGGGCGCGGTGCTTTGCGCCACCTTTGGGGACAGCACGGATGCTGCCTGGGTGGAGGCGCACGGCTTGCCCTACCGCCGCGTGCTGCTGCCGGACGGCACTCTCGCGCCGGAGATTCCGCATTTGGGCGGACTGACGGTGGCAAAAGCGCGTCAAGCCGTCACGGCGCTGCTGGCGGAGCAGGGTCTGCTGCTGAAAACGGAGCGGCTGTCGCATACCGTCGGCACGCACGAGCGCTGCGGCACGCCGGTGGAAATCCTGCCCTCGCGGCAGTGGTATATCCGCGTGCTGGACGAAAAGGAGCGCTTTTTGCAGGCGGCGGACGGCATCCATTGGTACCCCGCGCAGATGAAAACACGCTACCTGCGCTGGGTGGAAAATCTCAAATGGGATTGGTGCATCTCGCGCCAGCGCTATTTCGGCGTGCCCATTCCGGTGTGGTATTGCAAGAGCTGCGGCGCGGCGGTCTTTGCGCGGGCGGCGGATTTGCCTGTGAATCCCGCCGAGCAGCCCTATCACGGCCGCTGCGCCTGCGGCGGAACGGATTTTGCGCCGGAGCGCGCCGTGCTGGATACCTGGGCGACCTCCTCCCTCACGCCGCAAATCAACGCGCGCACGGGCGAAGCGGATGAGCGAAATATTTTCCCCATGACCCTGCGGGCGCAGGCGCACGAAATCATCCGCACCTGGACGTTTTACACCATTGTCAAGAGCCTTTACCATACGGGGAAATTGCCCTGGCGGGACATCATGATCAGCGGTTTTGTGCTGGCGAAGCCGGGCGAAAAAATCAGCAAATCCAAAAACAACGCCGCCGCCTCGCCCGAGGCGCTGCTGGAAAAGCATTCGGCGGACGCGCTGCGCTATTGGGCGGCGAACGCCAAGCTGGGCACGGACAGCTATTTTGACGAGCAGGAGCTGGCCGTCTCCAAGCGCTTTTTGACCAAGCTCTGGAATGCCGCCCGCTTTGCGCTGGGGCATCTTTCGGATTTTGACCCGCAGTGCATGCCGCCCTTGCTCGCGGCAGACCGCTGGATGCTCGCCCGCTGTGACGAGACCCTGCAAAAGGCGCGGGCGGCGCTGAATGACTACGAAATCGGTGCGGCGCGGCACGAGATAGACAAATTGTTCTGGCACGATTTCTGCGATTGCTATATCGAGCTGGCGAAGGACCGCCTGTATTCCCCCGAAACGCGCGGAGAAGCGGCGCGCCGAAGCGGGCAGTTTGCGCTCTATCACAGTCTGCTGGCCATCCTGCGGCTCTATGCCATCTATGTCCCCTTCATCACGGAGGAGATTTACGCCCAGCTGCCGCAGGCGGACGGGCAGCCGGCATCCCTGCATCAGCAGCAATGGCCGAAGCCCGCTTTGCCCGATTCGGCTTTGCTGCAATTGGGCGAAATCCTCGGGGAAGCCCTGGCGCAGGCAAGGCGCTGCCAGTCCGAGCATCAGCTCCCCCGCAGCGCCGAAATCCCGCCGCTGACGCTGGAAATCCCGCCGGGGCTGGAAGCGCTGTTTGCGGAATGCGAGGCGGATTTTCTGGCGTGTACGCACAGTGAGGGTATCATTCGAAGATAATTTCGCAAACCCCTCGCATCCTTTGCGCGGATTTGTTATAATGAAGAAAAGAGGGGAGGGGAAGCTGTGCCGGCGTATTTGGAAAAAGGCTGTGAGGAGGCCGACGGAATCACCTACCGGCAACTGATGCGGAAAAGGCGCGCGCGGCATCCCTATTCTCTTGCTGGCAGACCGCCTCTGCAAAGGGCGCTGCGTATCGTCATTTCCATCCACTTTTTTTGCGCCGCTTTTCTTCTGCTTTTGGCGCTTACCGATTTGGAGGGTTCCGGGAATGCTGCGGATTTTCCATGGCAGAACCCGTATGCCGTCCTGGGCTTTGGCGAGGTGCTTGCGGTTTCCTTTGGCTTATTTTTGTTGATATTTGGCTATCTGCGCACCATCCTTTCCCACGCTGCCATCGCGGGCTTGGCGCTGTGGTTCAGCTATTGTCTGGCGGATATCCGAGAGGAATCCCGCCTGCGCGCTGTTGCCATGCTGTTGCTGCTTGCGTTGCTGGTTGCTTCGCTTGTCTTTGGATTTACGCGCTATTTGCGCAAAAAGAATGCGGAGGCTTACTTTACGCTGTATAGAAAGGATGGGCGGCTGGTGGCATTTGATTTCATGTTGGAGAGGGTCGCACCCATTTTGGCTTATGACAGCCTAACAAAGTTTTCGCTGGAGTTTGCGCTGCGGGGGAGCGAGACCCCGGTGGGCGCCGTCATTGCTTGGTTGAGTGCCGCCGCCCGTTGGCGGAAGTTCATTTTTGCGGGCTATCAGCTGCAAGCGATGGCGGGTGAAACCATGCGCCTGACGGCTTATGTCTACGCCACGCGGGGTTGTGTGGATTTTCTGCGAAAAAAGCTGAAAAAATCCGGCGGCAAGAATCTGCGCATCAGCGCGCGAAAGGATGCGGAATATGCAGTGTTCCGCGAGACGCTGGTGCCGGATGACTACACCCGATATACCTTTTACAACGAGCAGCTCCACGAAGCGCTGGAAAAGGATGGCTACGATTTTTCAGAGCTGCTGCCCTTGATTTACACCCTGGTGTTTTTCGAGGAGCAGGACGCGCGGGACTGCGTGATGCGCGCAGGAGAAAACGGATACTTCTCTGCCTACCTCCGGATAACGCAGGAGGATACGGGATGCTATGAGGTTTTTGTTCAAAATTTCTGCTCTGCGGGGCTGGTTCAACTGAATCTGCAGGTCAAAAAAATTATGGATTATGCGGCGCGTTTTCATGGACACCTGGCGGATATCGGCGTGCTGGACAGAGAAAGTCTGGACGAGTTCGGCAGGCTGCCCTTGGAGGAGGTCTCTGCGGAAGAGATCGAAAATCCAAGCGAAAACGATTGATTTTTTCGTCGAAAAATGGTAGAATGAAATCCCCGGAAAACAAAGAGCAAGGGATGGGTCATACATATGAAAAAGAGCTATATCGTGCTGTGTGCGCTGTTGCTGGCGCTGTGCGTTGGGTTTGCGGGCTGCGGGGATAAGCCGCAGGACGAGGCCTCCGACACCACCGGCACCACGGCGGAAAGTACCACCGCCAAGGAAAGCACCACAAAGAAGAAAACCACCGAAAAGCAGACCACCGCCAAGGCAACGACGACAAAGCCGACCACCACCGAGGCAACCACCACAACAAAACCTACCACAACAAAGCCCACCACGGAACCGACAACGCAGAGTCCGGCCATGCAGGCGGCGGTGCAGAGCGAGCGGCAGAATATCCCGATGATGGAGTCGCAGTTCAACAATAAGGTAACAGCGCAGGTCACCGGCAAGGGGCATATGTTGGTGTATACGCTCACCTTCAAGGAGGCGGCGGACGATGATGCGGCCGTTAAGGCGGATCTGGACGCAACGCTGGACGGGCAGAAAGCCAACGAAAAGCTGATGCTGGGCAGTCTGCGGGATACTTACGGCATCAAGGATCTGACAGTGCAATACGTATTCAAGAGCAAGGACGGTGCCGTGGTTACGAGCAGGACATTTCAGTAAAAAAAGGGGTTACAGCAATTCATCCGTTTTGCTGTAACCCCTTTTTTTCACTGAAACTTGCCGCTTACAACTTCTTAAAGCAGCCGCAGCGCCCAATCGGCGATGTTTTGATAAACCGTTTCTTTATCCAGTTCATTGAGTATTTCGTGGCGGTCATTGGGATAAAGAATGGCCGTCAGCGCGGGATGCCCGGCGGCGCGGATTTGCCCCTCCAGCTTGCGGATGCCCTTGCCGTAGCCGCCCACGGGGTCATCCTCGCCCGAAATCAGCAGCAACGGGAGGCTCTTGGGCAGCGCTGCGATGGCATCGGGGCGGCAGACCTCCTGCAACAGCATGAACATCTCGCGGAAGGCCTCGGCGGTGAACACGAAGCCGCAGGCCTCGTCCGCCTGATAGGTATCCACAATGGCATTATCCCGCGTGAGCCAGTCGTTCGGCGTGCGCGGGTTTTGGATTTTCTTGTTGTATGCGCCGAAGGCCGTCTTGTGCAAAAACGCGCTGCGGAAATCCGTGCCCTTTTGCTTTGCGAGCAGCTTTGCCAGCGCAATGCCGATGCCTGCGGCGGGGTTTGCCGCGCTCGTGCCGCAGAACACCGCGCCGGAAAGACCATCCGCATACTGCATCACATACTTGCGCGCCAAAAAGGAACCCATGCTGTGGCCGAAGAAAATCACGGGCTTGCCGGGGTATTCTGCCTTTGCCAGCTCCGTGAGCGCCTTGCAGTCATCCACCACGCCCGCGCAGCCGTTTTTGCCGAAAATGCCGTATTGCGCCGGGGTTGCCGCGCTCTTGCCGTGCCCCGCGTGGTCGCTTGCGAAAACGGCGAAGCCCTGCGTGCAGAGAAAGCGGGCAAAGCCTGCGTAGCGGTCGCTGTGCTCCGCCATGCCGTGCGCAATCTGAAAGATGCCGCGCACGAGGGAAGCGTCCGCAGGTGTCCAGCTTTGGGCATAGATGCTGCCCGCGCCGTCCGAGGCGGGGAAAGAGAAATCCTTATGTACTGCTTGCACGATGAATCATCCTTTCGCTTAAAAGCTGATGACACCCAGATGCTCCAACAAAATTTTCAGACCGATTAAGACCAATATCAGGCCGCCGCAGAAGGTGGCCTTGTTTTGCAGCTTTTCCCCGGCAATGTGCCCCAGTTTTACGCCGATGGCGGAGCACAAAAAGGTCACGGCACCGATGCTCCCGGCGGCGGCAAAAATAGAAACGTCCGACAACGCAAAGATAACGCCCGTTGCCATGGCATCAATGCTTGTGGCAACCGCCAGCGGCAGCATCACGCCGGGGCGCAGACTTTCCCGTGCGGCGGCGGCACTTTCATCCTCTTTTTTGGAGAAGCTCTCAAACAGCATCTTTCCGCCGATGACGGCAAGCAGAACGAAGGCAATCCAATGATCGAACGCCTTGATTTTGTCTGCAAACAGCCCTGCCAGAAAAAAGCCCGCAAGCGGCATGGCAAACTGGAAAAATCCAAAATACAGTCCGACAATCCCCGCTTTTTGCAGCGTGATTTTCTGCATGGAAAGCCCCTTGCAGACAGCCACCGCGAATGCGTCCATGGAAAGTCCCAGCGCAATCAACAGCAGCTCAACAACACCAATCCCCAATATCATCCATCCCCTCAAATGACCGGCGCGGCGGATTGCTTGGGCAAAGCGTATCACGCGCCGTGTTGTTGGATTTAGTATAGCATAATTTGGGGGCGGGTGCAAGAAAAAAGAAGGTGCTGCAGGAAAACATATCTTTATGCGTTAAGCGCAAGAAAGGGGGTGCTGCAAAATGAATTATTTTGCAGCACCTCTTCACGGAAGGCCGTTTGGGGCGGGCATCAGCCCGACAGCGGGTCAAAGAAGAAAATTCGGTTCGGTGCAAAGAACCCGCCTTTCCGTTACGCCAGCTCCAGCGTATCCAATTTCTTTCCGGAATCGATGGAGAAGGAGAAAATTTTGCCTGCCATAAGGGCGTAGAGGGTGTCGCCTACGTAGGTGACGCGTTCCCCTTCCG
>JGI994J12354_10003764_pt1 | contig 13986 bp, 11 predicted proteins | sample IntmicLarv3ML3BL_FD_12354 | JGI IMG/M metagenome (IMG submission 12354)
ATCACGAAGGTTCGTCCGATTCTTTTCCGTCCGCCATACGGTGACTATGACAACAAGCTTATCGAAACTCTGGAAAACGAGAATTATTATTGTATCCAGTGGGATGTCGACAGCTTGGACTGGAAGGACCCCGAACCTGACAAGCTTTGTCAGACCGTGCTGAAAAAGGTTAAGCCCGGGTCAATTGTTTTGTTTCACAATGCGGCTAAAAATACTCCGGCGGCGCTTCCTCAGATTATTGAAAAGCTGCTGAGCGAGGGATATGAGTTTGTAAAAATATCAGAGCTTATTTATAAGGATAATTTTACAATTGACCACAGTGGCAAACAGCTTCAGACAAATGGGTAAATCCTTTTGCCGAAGGTTGTATTTACAACCATTGCCGAGCAAAGGTATACAGCCATTACTCCGGCTGAAAGCAATGCCCATGCGGCAATCTGACTGTAGCTTTTCGGAATCAGCGCAAGGTCGGTAAGCGTGATGAAAGGAAGAGCAATATCAATGGCAAGGACAATAAGTGAAAGAATACCGAATTTTTTAAAGAATGCCGGAGTCCAGAGAAGCAAAGTGACAGTAAGAATTGCCCACGCGTATCCGTCAATTCTTGTATCAAGAGGTGCTCCTGCGGTTATTGCCCTGTACTTGCAAAACATTTCGATTCCGCCGACAANCATAAAAAATGCAGAAAAAAAGGTGAAGGTGTTTCCTCCGGCGTAATTTCCGCCCTTAAGGTCAAGAAGTCCGACAATCAGCTGTACGATAAAGCCGCCCGGGGTAGAGAGAGCTGAACCCGATGCGGTTTTAAAAGTCAAATTTCCGCCAATACTACGCAAAAGTCTTTGTCAATACGCAAGTATTAACTGCGAACTTTTTCTTGTCTTGACAAAAATTTGTTCTTTTTAAACTCTCCGACTTATTGATTAGAAAATATTTGAGCTGTTTGTTTATTTTTGAGGGCAAATAGCTGACTATTTAACTGATAAAATGGGCAGACAGATGAAATATTTTCAATCAAGAAGCGCATTGTGTTCAACTCTCTCTACCCTGGCCAGCAGCCGACAAGGGGCATTGCGGAGGGATTTACATAACCGTTTAAAAGTGCGAAGAAGCAGACACATGCGACTGCAAGAGCCACAAGTCCGGCAGGTGTCGGGTTTGCCCATTCTTTTTGGTCTTGATTGTTACTCAATTTCATCATCTCCATTTTATTGTTTAAACTATCGGTAAGATTTTAAATATCATGGCAAAAAAATACTGCCGCATTCAATTACGAATGCGGCAGTTATGTGTACTTAAGGCAAAATCGTTACATTGAACGCAGCCGGTATACAAACAGAGATTTCCGCATTTCGTTTTTACATGCCAAAACAACAAGGCTAATAATAAATAGCTTTGTTAGTAGGCTGTTAATAACGAAACAATGATTTCTCATGCCGGCTCCTTAATATTTTTAATAAAGACTTCCCGATAGTTTACACAACTATAATACAAAGGGCAGGATTTGTCAAGCGGATTTTAAGATCAAATACGCGTAGAAAACACGTACCTGTTCAAAATTACCGAAAACAATCATTTCTAAAACTGGTGATAACGATCAAGGGCTTCTTTGACAACAGCCTCGTTTTCCGGAAGAATCGCTTCGAGATCTCTTTTATATCCTCTTGATGAAAATAGCTCTATAAGGTCAACTATTTGCCTTGGCTCATATTCGCGGACGCTAAAGCTAATAAGCTCACGGGCAATGGATAACGCATCAAAAATTTCATGCTTTTGAAGATGAAAGTCTAAAAGCTTAAGAGGGTTGGATGATTTAAGTCTGTTAACAAAGTCTGAATTCCTTAATAAAGTGTTTGCTTGTGCAGGAAATGAATGCTTAATATATACATCACATACCGCCTTCTTCAAGTCTGAATTTTTTATTAAACGAGAATCGTCTAATGATAGCATTAGCTCTTCGTTTTCATGATAAATCTTTTCGTTTTTTAGAAAAAGATTCATAATTCCGGTTAATGAAGGGATGGAATATTGCTCGTTATCCAAAAGTCCAATAAATAAATCAAATGATTTTTGAGCGTGTATATCGCTGTAATTTTTTTGCAAAACCTGCGCTAATTCAAATTTTATGTCGGACGAACATTTTTCAGCGAAATCGAAAATTCTTTTAAAATTAAAATGTACGCCGCTTCTTGACCTTAAATAAAGAGGCTTGTTTGAATATGCAAGAAACGCATCAAAATAGTATTTAGCTACGAAATCTTTTTCACCGCCAACATTATAATATTGCACGAGTGCATTTAAAAATTTATCATCGTCAGTTTTATCAATGTTTCTCATCTTATATAATTTTAATAATTCTTCCCATATCAATTGATGATTGTAAACAATTGCAATTGCTTCCACTTCACTTTGCACTTTATCGGGCTCATTTATTAAGCTTTCTCTATCCATTTTTTCATCAATTAGTGACTTTACACGTGTGCTTAATATTTTATCGTCAGTTAGACAACGGAATAAGTTCAAATAGTCTTCGCGGATAGTTGTATCGGACAATGAATTTTCTTCCTCATTCATGTTAAAAACAATTCTCTCAGTTCTTTCGATTTCTCGCTCTGAATGAATAACGCAAAATTCGTTAAACAATGGGTCTGATTCATTGGACAAAAGTAATTTTTTCTCTTCAATAAAGACCTTTTCATCATCCGGATTTTCAAATTTTTCAAATCTGGTAAGAACCGAAGTAGTCGGAAGTTTTTCCAAATTGTCTTTTTCTCTTGTTTTCTGAATATTAAGCAGCATTTGCCGTGTTCCGTCCAAACTTTCCGGGGAAGAGGTAAAAAATGAAACAAGCATATCACCAAAAATAGATACACAAAGTCCGCTGAGAGGTGTTATCCCGGCGCGAGCATCTATTAAAATGAAATCAAAGCCCAACTCGTCACTTTTAATACGTCCGAGCAAATCAAGTAAAAGCTTTACGCCGGAGCCATTTTCCTTATACAGCAATGTATGCCAATCAATTTTAGCAAGCTTATTCCAATAATCGCTGTTCAACACATCGCCGGAAGGAATAATTGATATATTATCATTATAATTGATGATGTATTCGCTGATATCCGGCGGAGGGGCACCGTTATTTGTAAAATAATCTATATAATCAACAATTCCAAGCATATTGTCAATTCGAGAATCTGTTTTTTTGAAAAATTTATAATGTATTCCCGGAGCCTCTAAATCCATATCTATAATACAAACACGAAACTTAAACTGCGCCAGGTAACCGGCAACATTGGCAAGCGCAAGGGTCCGCCCGGTACCGCCTTTATATGAATAGAAAACTATACTTTTTTTGTTTTTCATAACTTACCCCGATTTCATAGATTATTATGCAATGCATAAAGTAGTTTGAGGACAAAAAACATTACCGGAGGTGTATATTCTTTCTGTAGAGTTGTTAGCAATTTCTCTATCGGGAATATTCGGAAATATGGCATTATCCCGGAGAACTCGCAACTCATCCAATTCAGGCATGAAATTATCAATTACTTCATAATTTTTTGATAATTGCGCAAATATTATATCAAGCCCGGAAAAGCTTCTATTACTAATCATATCCTTAATAATCACAAAATATTCTTTAATAATTTCAACAGGGGCATCCCTTAAAAAGTCATCAGGAGGATTATCCATGCTTTTTATTGTTATGCCTCTTTTTTTGGGGTCAGAGTCATTTATAGCAAATTTTTTAAGCGCTTTGACATTTTTAAATTCCAGAGTCTCAAAGGTTAAGTCGGTATCAATGCTTTTATGCAGAAAGTCTTGCAAAGAATCTACATATTCTTTCTCGGATGTTTCAATGGGGGCGCTAATTAAATAAACGTCATTTTCTTCGCTGAAAAAATACATTCCATCTGATTGGTTTTTTGCCAGAAGCTTAATCATTTATGCTTCACCTCCTGATTTTACTTGGATATTATTTTTATTCCGGTGCGCTTCAAGCGATAAAAATTCTGATAAATTTCTTCTTCTTTGGCGGTCAAGCTCTCGCCTTTTGCCTTTTTTATGTTTAACTCGACCTCTATGTACCGGTAATGCTCAAACGATGTAAGCACCATTATAATATTTGATTTTTTTATTGTTTGTGCAGTTAAAATTTCAAGTGAAGATTGTTCGGTATCGCTTTTTAGTTCTTCAACACTTTTTTTGTTAATATTCTTTAAGAACTTGTCCGATAAAAGAAGTTCAATTTTTGAATAAGGAATCAAATCCTTTTCACATTCTGTTTGATTAAATTCATTTTCCTCATTGAAATAATGTAAGCTGTCATGCTTAAGTGCAACATCATTATCAGAGGATAACCTTATTATAACACAAAACTTTCCGTATTTTTGATTTCCGACCGAAATTCCCATATTAGGTGCCAAATAATATAATTTTAATCCATTCAGATATTTATTGCTGAAAGCTACACGGCGTGAACCGAAAATGCGGTTTTTATCGCTCATATCTTTGCATATAAGCTCAATCTGTTTTTCTAAAGATAAGCTGCTGAATTCGTCTAAAGTCATTCCTTCATTTTCAGCGCAAATTTCAAAGCGATTTTTATATTTATCTGAAATTGTTTTAAGTAAAGCTTCTGTTCCCAGATTTATACCGGCATTTAAATCTGATTTTACATCTGAAATTTTTTTTTGTTCGTCAATTGGTCTTTTATTAAATCGAGTTGAATATGAAGTAATATTTTGAGTTGCAATTTCCAATAAGTCTTGTTGTTTCAGACGTAATTCCTCCGTTCTAATTCTTGTACTGATAAATATAGCACTAATAACTTTTTGTGTCAATATTAATGCAATTTTTTGCAACTCAACCCTTTTTGAGCTGATATGCTTCTTGATTGACGAATTATAAATACTCTGATAGAATATAGAAGCGCTGAATCGCGGAGGTGATCATTATGGCATCCAATTTACAGGCTCATGTTTTGCGCCTTGAAAATGAGCTTGCATCCGAAATCGAAAAAAATAAAAAATATAAAGAGGAAGCCGAGGCTGTAAGAAAATCGCTTCTTTCGGCAAGAGAACAGTTTGCGGCATTTGAGTCGGCTGTCGAAAAGACACTTGACGAAGCGGTTGTTAATTTTTCCTCGTCACAAAATAAAATTACACTTTCGTCGGGTGCCGAAAACGAAGTAGGCGGACTGTATGAAAAATATAAAAATATTGAGCTTGCAAACAAAAATATTCGAATTCTTGACAATCGCCTGACTGAGGAATACGCCGTTTACACCACAGTAAGAAGGCTTGTCAGAGGACTTATAGATAATCTGGATTTTCCTCTTATAACAGATGTTGTCATTGAAAAATCAGTCGAACGCAGTCAGCTTGCTTCGCCCGATTATTATTTGTCTGCCGTTTTGTCTGCGATAAGCGCGTGGATTGGAGACCGCAGAGTAAGAGCAGAGGCGGCGGTTTCAAAGGCGCTTTCGCTTGACAAAAAGAGTGCGTCACTGTTTTTCATGCTTTTTAATATAGGGATTTTAAGATATGAGTCAGCTCAAAAATGGTTTGATTTATACGTGTCCTGCGATTTAATAGAAAGTGATTCGGATACATTTTTTATGCTTTTGTCATTCGCGGGAAAAACACCTAACCGTTTGCCAGAGAAAAATTTCTACGATTATATTTTTGGGTATATAAAAGAAAGAACAGCGGATGACATTTCAAGATATACAAACAATAAGGATTTGATAAGTGAGATTACAAAGCACTATGAAACCGGACGAAGTGAAAAAGTTGAAGGCTTTGGGATTATAAAAGAGCATATCGCACAAAGCTCCGAGCTGTTTAAAGTATTGTCTTTTGCAAAAAACAATATCAACATTCTTGATACTTACTATAAATATCTTAACACATCCAAGGTTAATGATGAGATTATGTTAAGGGATTATATAGACCAACTGACCGACAAGCCACACCCTTCGGAGAAACATATTTATGATGAAATTGCCTTTAATGAAAAGGTAATTGAATGCGAAGGAGATATCGAAAGAGCCAAAGAAGAATATACACAAGGCTTTAACGAGATGAAAAATCCGCTTAACTGTGTCGGAGTGATGATAAGAGCTTTTTTCTTCGGCAAGGACGGAAGCATTGACGGATTTACCCAAAATGCTGTAATAAGACTTACAAAGGAGCTTCATTTGTCCGCGCTTTCGGAATATGCAAAAAGCTATCGTGTGCCTTTTCAAAATAAGCTTGAGCTTACAATTGACGATTATTCCACAGTGATAAACACAGAAAAACGCGAAATTGAATATTACAAGATATTTGACTGGTGCGACAGACACAAAAAAGCGGCGCTTCAAAAAGGAAGCTTCATTTTTCAGATATGGGGAATTATAATAGCTGCCGTTACCGTTGTGGCAGGGATAAAGCTTTCTCCGATAGCGTTCACCGCTTCAGCCGCAGCACTTATATTTACGGTTTTGGGTTTTTTGTACCGATTTTCAAAAAGAGGTAAAATCAAAGCGGACTGCGAGATTAAAGAAAAGTATTTAAAGGAGCGGCTTGCAGATGTTTTTGACCAATATGACAAGCTTCGTGAAGAATGCGTTGAATATGATAAAATTCATGAAAAGATTGTCAGTGAGATAATTAAAAGTTGAATGGGGATATAATGTGGAAAAACAATATCATTTGCAAATATCAGACGGCGATGCGGGAGAATATGTTCTACTGACAGGAGACCCCGGAAGGGTTTCTGAAATAGCAAGGCATTTTGACAATGCCGAAAAGATTGCTCAAAACAGAGAGTATATAACCTATACAGGCTATCTTGACGGTGTAAAGGTGTCTGCCGTATCAACAGGAATCGGCGGACCGTCCGCGGCAATTGCTGTGGAGGAGCTTGTAAAGTGCGGCGCACATACCTTTATAAGAATAGGAACCTGCGGAGGAATGAGCCTTGACGTATGCGGCGGTGATTTGGTAATTGCAACAGGCGCAACAAGAGAAGGTACGGACAGAGAGTATCTTCCGGACGGATATCCATGCGTTTCGGATTTTTTTGTGACCTGTGCGCTTGAAAAAGCAGCGTCGGCATTAAGAAAGGAACATATCATACCGAATTATCATGTCGGAGTTGTGCATTGCAAGGATTCCTTTTACGGTCAGCATGACCCTGATTCCATGCCGATATCGGACGAGCTTAACAGTCGGTGGAAAGCGCTGATTAAGAGCGGATGTCTGGCATCTGAGATGGAATGCTCAACGATTTTTGCGATAGGTGCGGCAAGAAAGGTAAGGACAGGCGGAATTTTGTCGGTTGTCTGGAATAAGGACAGGGAAAGGCAGGGTCTTGACAGTCATGTAAGCCACAGCACCGAAACGGTTATAATGTGCGCAACAGACGCGCTTAGGCTTATAATAAAAAGAGAATTTCCACAAAATTGATTGACCAATCCGGAAAAACCCGAAATTTCAGAATTTGACAAATACTATGAAATATAGGATAATACTACATTATTGAATATAAAAACACAATCAGAAAGGCATGAAACGCAAATGGGCTTAACAATCGCTGAAAAAATCATCAAATCTCATCTTGTGGACGGTCAAATGACATCGGGTGGTGAAATCGGTATTAGAATTGACCAGACATTAACACAGGACGCAACAGGAACAATGGCATATCTGGAATTTGAGGCAATGGGGATTCCTTATGTCAAAACCGAAAAAAGTGTTGCGTATATTGACCACAATACCTTGCAGTGCGGATTTGAAAATGCCGACGACCATTTATTTATTGCGTCTGCGGCTAAAAAATACGGAATATCTTATTCAAAGCCGGGCAATGGAATTTGTCATCAGATTCATCTGGAACGTTTTGGAATACCCGGTAAAACGTTAATAGGCTCCGACAGCCATACCCCTACCTGCGGAGGAATCGGAATGCTTGCGTTTGGTGCAGGCGGTCTTGATGTTGCAGTTGCAATGGGCGGAGGAACATACTACATAACCATGCCCAAAATGGTCAAAATCAATCTGACGGGCAAGCTTACTCCATGGGTCAGCGCAAAGGATGTTATATTAAAGGTTCTTTCGGTGCTTTCTGTAAAGGGTGGTGTGGGCAAAATTGTGGAGTATTCGGGTGAGGGTGTAAAAACTCTTTCAGTGCCGGAGCGTGCAACCATCACGAATATGGGCGCAGAGCTTGGCGCAACAACCTCGGTATTTCCGTCCGATGAAATTACCCTTGATTTTCTGAAAAGACAGGCACGTGAGAAGGATTACACAGAGCTTTGTTCGGATTCTGATGCAAAATACGATGAAATCCACGACATAAATTTAAGCGAAATCGAACCTATGGCGGCGTGTCCCCATATGCCCGATAACGTAAAGACATTAAGCCAAATCGGAAGCATCAAAATTAATCAGGTTTGTATCGGCTCATGCACAAATTCATCCTATCTTGACCTTATGCGGGTGGCGGCAATTCTTAAGGGCAAAACCGTTCATCCCGATGTATCGCTGACCGTATCTCCCGGTTCAAAACAGGTATTCAATATGCTGGCAGAAAACGGCGCTTTAGTGGATTTAATCGCCGCAGGCGTGCGTGTTCTTGAATGCTCATGCGGACCGTGTATCGGAATGGGACAGTCACCGCAAAGCGGCGGTGTTTCATTTCGTACCTTCAACCGTAATTTTGAGGGCAGAAGCGGTACGGCTGATGCACAGGTGTATCTTGTAAGTCCTGAGGTCGCGGCGGTATCTGCAATTAGCGGCGAGCTTACTGACCCGCGGTATCTCGGTGCAGAAGCCGACATCGTTTTTCCGGAGCGTTATCTGGTTAATGACAGTATGGTGATATGTCCGGAAAGTCCTGAGGATGCAAAGAAGCTTGAGGTCACAAGAGGCCCCAACATAAAGCCGCTTCCTGTTTGTGATGAATTGACCGATGAAATCACAAAAGAAATAATTCTTAAAACCGGGGATAATATTACAACCGACCATATCATGCCGGCCGGAGCAAAAATTTTGCCATACCGCTCAAATATACCGCACCTTTCACAGTATTGCTTTGAGGTCTGTGACAAGGAATTTGCTTCTCGTGCAAAGGCTAAAAACGGCGGAATTGTTATCGCGGGCGAAAACTACGGTCAAGGCTCATCACGTGAACACGCGGCTTTGGTTCCGCTTTATCTTGGTGTTAAGGCGGTTGTTGCAAAATCCTTTGCAAGAATTCACAGCGCAAATCTTATCAATGCCGGAATTATTCCTCTGACATTTTCAAATTCAGCCGATTATGATGACATCAATTTGGGCGACAGCGTAACGCTTTGCGATATACTCAGTTCGCTTGAAAGCGGCCCGGATATTGTCATGACAAACAACAGAAACGGCAAAAAATATTCACTGTCAACAGGCTTTTCAGACCGTCAGAAAGCAATACTTATAAGCGGCGGACTGCTTAACTATACAAAGAAGGAAGTTGAATAGATATGGAAAATCAAATAAAAGCTGCAGTGGAGCATTTTGAGCAGCTTATCAGAAAGCAGCTTGAACGCGCAGAAAGCATTAAAAAGAACAATGAATTTGTCGATTATAAATCGCTTGACAAAATAGTTATCGGACTGTGCGGCGGTGACGGAATAGGACCGGTTATAACAAACGAATCGGCGCGTGTACTGAAATTTCTTCTTGCGGACGATATCAAAAGCGGAAAAATCGTCTTTAATGAAATTGATAACCTTACAATTGAGGAACGCGCAAGGGTAGGAAAGGCTATTCCCGATGACTGTCTTGCCGAGCTTAAAAAGTGCGACGTTATCTTAAAAGGACCGACAACAACTCCACGAGCGGGCGACCCGTGGCCGAATATTGAGAGTGCCAATGTGTCGATGAGAAAAGAGCTTGATTTGTTTGCAAACGTCCGTCCGGTAAAGGTTCCCGACCAAAATATCGACTGGACATTTTTCAGGGAAAACACAGAAGGCGCGTACACTTTAGGTTCGCAAGGACTTCATGTCAGCGATGATTTGGCGATTGATTTTACTGTAACAACAACTGAAGGAACTGAAAGAATCGCACGTCTTGCGTATGAATATGCCCGAAATAATAAAAAAGAGCGTGTTTCGATTATCACAAAGGCGAATGTTATCAAAGCAACAGACGGAAAGTTTTTAAAGCTTTGCCAGAATATAGGTGCGGAATATCCCGAAATAATAACAGATGACTGGTATATTGACATAACAACCGCAAAGCTTGTTGATACTAAGCGCCGCAGTGATTTCAAGGTCTTTGTATTGCCCAATCTTTACGGTGATATAATTACAGATGAAGCGGCTGAATTTCAGGGCGGCGTAGGCACGGCAGGATCGGCTAATATCGGAAAAAAATATGCGATGTTTGAAGCTATTCACGGCTCAGCTCCGCGTATGATGCAAGAGGGGAGAGGTCAGTATGCCGACCCCTGCTCAATGCTTCGCGCAACGGTAATGCTTTTATCGCATATCGGATACCAAAATGAAGCGGACAGACTGGAAAAAGCGCTTGATACCTGTATGTACGAGGAAAAAACGCTTACAATAACAGGACGTGACAATGGCTGCACATGTAACGAGTTCGGAGATTACGTAATGGAAACAATAAAGAAATCTTAGGGTAGAAGGATTCGAACACAATGCGCTTCTTGATTGAAAACATTCCGTCTTTCCTCCCATTTTATCAGTTAAATAGCCAGCTATTCGCCTTCAAAAATGAGCGAACAGCCAAAATATTTTCTAATCAATAAGTCGAAGAGTTTAAAAAGGACAAATTTTTGTCAAGACAAGAAAAAATACGCAGTTAATGCTCGCCTGCCTTAAGGGCAGTCCGTTTTCGAAACAAAACGGATCGCGCGTATTGACAAGAAGTTTTCCGCAGTATTGGCAGAAATTTGCCTTTTTAAACCGTATTGGGTTCGAATACTTCTACCCTAACCAAGCGATTATAATCCGAACCCGCCTCAAAGCGTGTATTTGTGTGACCTTCGTGCTCCTTGTCCTTGCGTTACGTAAAGTAAAGCATCGTCCGCGTCACCCAAATGTCATCAAAAATACACTGCTTATGAGGTCAGAGATTTTTAAAAGAACGGATTTGCGCCTGGTTGAGGCGAAAAGCACAGTAAACCTTGCGGTTTGCGAGTATTTTTAACAAAAAGCAGGCGTAAATCCGCCTTTTAAAAACGGGTTCGGATTATAATCGCTTGGTTAAGGACGTGACAAAATGTCGAAGCATGAACATATTTCCATGTCTGTTATAAGGCGTCTTCCGCGATATTACCGTTTTTTGTCGTTTTTGATAGAGAGTGACGTAATGCGAATATCATCCAAAGAACTGTCGGAAAAAATGGGAATAACCGCATCGCAAATCCGTCAGGATTTAAATTGTTTTGGAGGATTCGGACAACAGGGGTATGGTTACATAGTAGAGGATTTGCAAAAGGCAATCGGCGAAATACTCGGACTTAACAACCTTAAAAAGACGGTTGTTATAGGAGCCGGAAATATCGGAAGAGTCGTTGCCACCCATATGATTTTTGAAAATCAAGGTTTTAAGATGATTGGTATTTTTGATAAGAATGAACGACTTATCGGAGAATCCATAAGAGGCATTAGAATTGATGACAGCGCAAGTCTTGAAAAATTTTGCAATGAAAACCATCCGTCTGTGGCGGCGCTTTGTATACCCAAGGAGGACGTTCCCGAAATAATCGACCGTCTTATCGCTTTGGGAATAAAAGCGTTTTGGAATTTCAGTCATTACGACATATTGGTGAAGTATCCGGATGTTGCGGTTGAAAATGTCCATTTGAATGACAGCCTTATGACCTTAAGCTATAAATCCAATGATTTGTAAGGAGAAAATATCTTGATTTTGACACTTGACGCGGGAAATACAAGCATCACTATGGTTGCATATGATTCGGACGGAAAGGTGTGCTTTTCGGCAAGGCTTGCAACCGACAAAAACCGTACATCTGACCAGTATGCGGTTGAAATTAAAGATATTCTTTCGCTTTACGGAATAGAAAAATCCGATTTGAAGGGAGCGGTTATCGGTTCGGTTGTTCCGGTGCTTTCGGACAGTCTTTTTGAGGCGACAAGGGTTTTTTGCGGTCTTACACCTCTTCGTATAGGTCCGGGAGTAAAAACAGGGCTTAATATATTGATTGAAAATCCTGCTCAGCTTGGTGCGGATCTTGTTTCACAGTCGGTTGCGGCAATCAAAAAATATCCGCTGCCATGTCTTATTTTTAATGTAGGGGCGGCAACAACCCTGTCGGTTATTGATAAAGCCGGAAGTTATATAGGCTGTGCAATCATGCCAGGTGTTATGATGTCAATTGACGCGCTTTCATCGGGAACATCACAGCTGCCTCAAATAAGCTTTTCTGCGCCGGCATCGGTTATCGGGAAGAACACAATAGATTCCATGAAGGCCGGTATTGTTTTCGGCAATGCGGCAATGCTTGACGGTCTTGTCGATAAGGCAAATGAGGAGATTGGAAAAATTTCCTCGGTAATAGCTACAGGAGATTCGGCGGAAGGTCTTATTTCACATTGTAAGCATAAAATAATATATGAAAAAACTCTTGTTAACGATGGATTGATGATGATTTGGGAGAAAAATAAAAAAATAACTTCGAATATGTAATTGAGCTGACAGCTTGATTTTACATATAATTTATGCGCTGCATCCGGGAGGCAAAGGAAGCCGAACCCGATGCGGTTTAAAAGGTCAAATTTTCGCCAATACTGCGCAAAACTTCTTGTCAATACGCGCGATCCGTTTTGTTCCGAAAACGGACTGCCCTTAAGGCAGGCGAGCATTAACTGCGAATTTTTTCTTGTCTTGACAAAAATTTGCTCCTTTTAAACTCTTCAACCTACTTGATTAGAAATGTTTTCAATCAAGAGGCGCATCGTATTCGGCATCCTCTGCCTCTAAAAGAGCAGCAGCAAGGAGAAATGAAAATGAGTAAAAACGTTCACGCAAGGGTACAGTGTCACAGGTATGGAGGCGAAAGATGATGAATAAGAAAAATAACAATGTACTATTCCTTGTTCAATTTTCCATTTTAATCGCAATAGAAGCAATATTTTGCTTCACGCCGCTTGGATCACTTCCTGCAATCGGACCGATTGTCGCAACTTTAGCGATGATTCCGATTGTGATGACAGCTATATTGCTCGGACCAAAAGCCGGAACGGCAATGGGTGCAATAGCGGGTCTGTTCAGCTTTATTGTTTGGACATTTACACCGCTGGCGGCTAACCCTATGGCGTTTATTTTCACACCTTTTTCTTCGGTTGGAGAATTTCAGGGTAATTTCGGCAGCCTTATTATATGCTTTGTTCCGCGTATTCTTGTCGGAACGGTGGCGGGCGTTGCCTACAAAGGTATGCTTAAAATTGTACCGACAGAGGATATTTTGTCCATGGTCATTGCAAGCATAGCGGGAAGCATGACAAATACCGTAGGTGTTATGGGCGGTATCTGGCTGTTTTTCGGAAAACAGTATTCCTCGCTTCTCGGACAGACAATGATTTTGCTCATAGGTATGACGATTTTAACAAGCGGAATTCCGGAGGCTTTCGTATGTGCTTTTGTTTCGACTGCCGTATGCAAGCCTGTGAAAACAGTTATAAAAAGAAGTTCACCGGGAGCTTTTTGATATGAAAATGGTATTAGGTGTGGATATCGGCGGATCAACAACAAAAATAGTTTTGTTTGAAGAAGAAAAACAGATTGCCGATACATTACAGGTCAAAGCAAATGACCAGATAACATCACTTTACGGAGCTGTTGGAAACATTCTTCATAAAAACAATCTGCCGCTTCAAAAGATTTCAAATATTGTGCTGACAGGTGTGGGCGCATCCTTAATCAGCGGCGATGTTTATGGTATTCCAACATGTAAGGTCAATGAATTTGAGGCAATCGGAGC